>VFQN01004515.1_pt1 | contig 18307 bp, 14 predicted proteins | sample 3512371 | NCBI WGS metagenome assembly VFQN01 (sample SAMN10412370, study PRJNA504923) | tailings metagenome | isolation source: Replicate 2 from Balatoc abandoned mine | place: Philippines: Itogon, Benguet | collected 2017-08-28 | reverse complement strand
TGGCGGCGCGGATGTCGCCGCCGTAGCGCTCGACGATGCTGCGGCTGATCCACAGGCCGAGTCCGGTACCGTCCTTCTTGTGCGTGACGAAGGGCTGGAACAGCTCCGCGAGGATCTCCGGCGGCAGCCCGGCGCCGGTGTCCGTCACCTCGATCTCCACCGCGTCGTCGCCGGCGTCTCGCGTGGCCAGGGTCAGCGTGCCGCCGTCGGGCATCGCGTGGATGGCGTTGACCAGCAAATTGACGATCACCTGCTGCAGCTCGTTGCGGTTGAGCGCCGGCGCTCGCGTGGCACGGTAGTCGCGCACCAGCGCGATGTGGGTGCGCGACAGCAGGTGCGCCACCAGCACCAGGCAGCCCTCCAGCACCTCGCGCGTGTCGACGTTGTCGACGTAGCCGGCAAACTCGTTGGGCCGCGCGAACTGGAGCAACTGGGTGACGATCAGCCGCATGCGCTCGACCTGCTCGTCGACCAGTCGCAGTTCACCCTGCACCCGTTGCGCGTCGTCACCGAGCAGCTCGCGGGCGAGGTCGAGGTTGCCCTGGATCACCGCGATCGGGTTGTTCACCTCGTGGGCGATGCTGGCGGTGAGCTGGCCCACCGCTGCCAGCTTCTCGCTGCGCAGAAGCTGCTGCTGTGCGGCCTGCAGTTCGCGCGTGCGCTCGGCCACCTTCGCGTCGAGCTCGGCGTTCCAGCGCTCCAGCGCGCGCGTCTTGTCGGCGATGGCGTCGAGCAGGTGGTCGAGGTGGCCGGCGAGCTGGCCGACCTCGTCGTTGCTGCGCACGTGGCCGACGCGCGCCTCCATCTCGCCACCCTCGACGCGCTGCATGGTCTGCGCCATCTGCTCGATCGGCCGGAAGATGCCGCGCGCGCCGCGCAGCGAGACCCCTGCCGCGGCGATCATCACGGCGAAGAAGATCACCCCGATGGCCGCCAGCGCGCCCCACTTCAACCAGGTGAAGGGCTGCTCCAGGAAGCCGACGTAGAGCATGCCCACGCGCCGGCCGCTGCCGTCGACCAGCGGCTGGTAGCCCGAGACGTACCAGTCGCTGACCACGAAGGCGCGGTCCAGCCAGGTGCTGCCTTCGCCGAGCACCGCGTCACGCACCGTCTGCGACACGCGCGTGCCGATGGCGCGGTTGGTCGGGTCGGCGCCGAACAGGCGCACGTTGGTGCTGATGCGCACGTCGTCGAGGAACAGCGTCGCCGTGCCCTGGCTGCCGAAGGGCAGCGAGCCGTCCGGGTAGACGATCTGGTTGATGTGGTCGATGAAGCCGAGGTTCCGGTTGAGCAGCACGCCGGCCTGCACGTGGCCGAGGCGCCGTCCGTCGGGCGTGACCACCGGCGCGCTGGCCAGCACGACCATCGCGCGGTCTTCCTGCGCGCGGTCGGTCGGCGCGGCGTTGCGCGTGGGCACCAGCGGGACGGTCACGCGCGGCAGCAGGGCCGGCGCGAGCTGCTGCAGCGCGCCCGGGTCGAGCACCTCCACCGAGCCCTGCCGCGCCGACGCGGCACGCGGGCGCCAGGCCGGCGCATCGCGGCTCTCGGTCGCGGGTGCGAAGTCGGTGGCCACGAGGCTGCCGTCGTCGCGCCGCAGGTTGATGAAATCCAGGCCCTCGCGGGCCTTGAAGCGCTGCAGCAGTGGCACCAGCTCGCCGGCGGGCTCGCGGCCGAGCGCCTGCTGCAGCGCGTTCGACTCCGCCACCGTGGCGGCGCTGGCGCCCACCTCGCCGAGCACGCGCTCGAAGTAGCCGTTGGCCACCGCCAGGTCGGCCTGCACCTTGGTGATCAGCAGGCGGTCGAAGGCCAGGCCGGCCCAGGCCAGCAGGATCAGGCCGAGCAGCGGCAGCACCACCGCCAGCGGCACCAGCACCATCGCCAGCAGCTTGCCGCGGATGGGCAATTGGCCGAAGCGGCGCAACATGCGCGACCTGCCGCTCAGGTGCCGCGGGCGGCGCGGGCCGGCTCGCTCCACTCCGCCACGCGGCGCTCCAGCGTGCGGCGCGAGATTCCCAGCAGCTGGGCCGCGCGCGTCTTGTCGCCGCCCACCGAATCGAGCACCGACAGGATGTGCTGCTTCTCCAGTGCATGCAGGTCGGTCGGTCGCGAGGCCGGCAGCGTGCGCGCGCCGGCTTCCATGCGCGACAGGCCCTGGTACAGCGCCGACACGTTCAGCGCACCGAGGATCAGCGAGCGCTCGATGAGGTTGCGCAGCTCGCGCACGTTGCCCGGCCAGTCGTACTGCGCGAGGTAGGCGAGCTCGTCCGCGGTCACCTCCATCGGCGGCACGCCGAGCTGCGGTGCCAGCGTGGCGATGAAGTGCGCCACCAGATCGGGGATGTCTTCCTTGTGCCCGCGCAGCGGCGGCAGGTTGATCTCGACCACCTGCAGCCGGTAGTAGAGGTCGGCGCGGAAGCGGCCTGCCGCCACCTCGTCGGACAGGCGCCGGTTGGTGGCGGCGACGATGCGCACGTCCACCGGGATCTGCTGCTCGCTGCCCACCGGGCGGATGTGCCGGTCTTCGAGCACGCGCAGCAGCGTGGCCTGCAGCGGCAGCGGCAGGTCGCCGATCTCGTCGAGGAACAGCGTGCCGCCCTGCGCATAGACGAACAGGCCGTCGCGCCCCGGCCCGCGACCGGCCGCGGCGCCCTGGGCATGGCCGAACAGCTCCTGCTCGATGTGCTCGGGCGACATGGTGGCGCAATTGACGGGCACGAAGGGCCCGTGCCGGCGCGGGCTGTTGCGGTGCAGGGCCAGTGCGGCGAGTTCCTTGCCGGTGCCCGATTCGCCCGACAGCAGCACCGTGCTGTTGACCGCCGCCACGCGCTGCAGCGCCGCCTGCAGCCCCTTGATGGCCAGCGAGCGGCCGACCAGGCCGTCGGCCTGCGGCGTGCGCTGGCGCAGCGCGCGGCGCAGCACCCAGTTCTCGCGCTGCAGCCGCGCACGCTCGAGGCCGCGGCGCACGGCATTGAGGATCTGCGTCACCCGGAAGGGTTTCAGGATGAAGTCGCTCGCGCCGGCGCGCAGCGCCTCGATCGCGGTGTCGAGGTCGGCGAAGGCGGTGATCAGGATGACCTCGCCGCCGTAGCCCTGCTCGCGCAACTCGCGCAGCCAGGCGATGCCGTTCTTGCCCGGCAGCGTGATGTCCAGGATGAGCAGGTCGAAGCGGTGCCGCTTCATCAGTTCGTCGCCCGACTCCGCATCCGGCGCGCTGTACACCTCGCCGCAGCGCGTGGCCAGCGTCTTCTCGAGGAAGTTGCGCATGCCCGCCTCGTCGTCGACGATCAGCACATGGGCCAGCGGCCACTCGGGCGGGGTGGGGGTCGAGGGCATCCGCTCAGCCCTGTTGAAGCTGGCGCTGCTGGAGGCGGTGCAGCTCTTGCGGCGTATTGGCGTCGAAGAAGGCGCCGGCATCGTCGAACTCGACGACGACACGGCGATGACGCGTGGTCCAGCGCTCGATGTCGCGCTCGCCGGCTTGCAGCGCGGCCATCAGGTCTTCCATCAGCATCGCGCGCAGCAGGCAGAACTCCGGCTTCGGCTGCACCCGCCCCTGCTCGCGCGTGGCGGCCATCGCGATGTCGGCGTCGCTCTCGGCCACCGCACGGGCCAGCCGTTCGGCGAGGTTCTCGGGAAAACCGGGCGCATCGCAGGGCACGGCAAGCAGCCACGGGGTCTCGCATCGCTCCAGGCCGGTCAGCAGGCCCGCCAGCGGCCCGGCGAAGTCGGGCATCGCATCGGGCCACACGCCCACGCCCATCGCCTCGTAGGCGGCGAGGTTGCGGTTGGCGGCGATCATCACCGTGCCCACCTGCTGCTGCAGTCGCAGCACGCCGTGCAGCGCCAGCGGCATGCCGTGGTGGTTCTGCAGCCCCTTGTCGCCGCCGCCCATGCGCGTGCCGCGCCCGCCGGACAGCACGACGCCGGTGATGTCTTCCGGCGCGATCGCAGGCGTCGGCATCAGGCCTCCAGCAGGTCGAAGCCCTGCGTCTCGACCTCCACGAAGGCTCGCGTGAAGCCGGCGACCGCGGCCCACAGCCGGGCGCGCGGATGGGCCTGCACCGCATCGCACAGGCGCGCCAGCCAGGGCTGCACATGGCCGCGGAAGAAGCGCCGCTGCTGCTCGAGGTTGCAGGTGCCGGCGTCGTCGCCGGCGATCAGATAGCGCATCACCTCGAGGATGTAGGAGACATGGTCCTCGGTCTCCATGCGTGCCTCGTCGCGGCCCAGGCCCAGCGCGGCCAGATCGCTGCGCAGCTGGGCGAGCGAGCGGTCGTTCAGCGTGCCGCTGAGGTAGTACGAGCCGAACAGGAAGATCTCCGGCTTGCCCACGCTGTGGAAGAGGGCGTCGTACTCCTCGGCCGCCGCCGCGGGCGTGGTCGCGCGCATCGCGCCGACCAGTTCCTGCCACGGTGCTTCGAGGTGGCCGCCGGCCTCGGGGGCCTCGGTCACGGCCACGCGGAACTGCGACAGCAGCGCCTCGTCCGGCGCCGCCAGCCACAGCCTCGCGAGCAGTCCGTAGAGTTCGGCGCGCGCCGTCTCCTCGACGTCGCCCGGGTCGGCCAGCTGGATCGCGTCGGTGGGGGTGTCTTGGCTCATGGTGTTCGCTCCGGCCGCATCAGACGTCGGTGATGCGCACTTCGGCGGGGTTGGTGTGGATGTCGATCACGCGGCAGTCGCCGCACATGCGCAGGCGGTCCGCCGCAGCGCCCTGGAAGGCCGGGTGGGCGCCGAGGCGGCCGATCATCGCCTCCACCGCCTGCAGCGTGCCGAAGGGCTTGCCGCAGCGGATGCAGCGGAACGGCTCGGCCTGCGCCAGCACACGGGCCGTCTTGCGCGCGCGGCCGCCGTCGGCCAGCCACAGGCGCGGCTGCAGCGTGATCGCCTGCTCCGGGCAGGTGCCGGCGCACAGGCCGCACTGCACGCAGTTCTTCTCGATGAAGCGCAGCTGCGGCTGATCGGGGTTGTCCGCCAGGGCCGACTCGGGGCAGGCGCCGACGCAGCTCAGGCACAGCGTGCACTTGTCGGTGTCCACCACGAGGCTGCCGAACGGCGCGCCGGCGGCCGGCAGGGCGATCTCGTCGCGCGGCTGCGGCGCCTGGGCCGCGAGGTGATCGATCGCCAGCTCCAGCGTGTCGCGCTTGCCGGCCTGCACCGCAAAACCGGCGGCCGTCTTCACGCCCTGGGCTGGCGCGGTGCGCAGCGCGAAGTCGAGCGCCGCGAGGTCGCGCGCGTCGCGGGCCTCGATCAGCGCGAGGTGCGTGCCCGCATAGCCGAGGCCGGTGAGGATCGCCTGGCCGACAGCCATCTGTTCGGCCAGCGCCTGGCGGTATTCCGGCGCCTCTTCGCCGGTGAGCAGCACCCACACCTGGCTGGCGCCATGGGCGATCGCCGCCAGCCACAGGTCCAGGCCGATGCTGGCGGTGTGCCACACGGCCACCGGCAGCACCCGCGCAGGCACACCCTGGATGCCGCGGTCGGTGCGGGCCGCGCGGCCGAGGTCGTCGATCAGCCGTGCGCCGGCGCCTTCGCTGTGCAGCAGCAGCGCCGCATCGCGGCCGCCGCCACGCGCATAGGTGCTCAGCATCGTGCGCAGCCGGCGGCCCTGCTCGGCGGGGCCGGGGTAGGCGAAGCTCATCGCGCCGCTCGGGCACACCGTGCTGCAGGCGCCGCAGCCCACGCACAGATAGGGCTCGACGATCACACCGCCGCCGGTGGCCGCCGGCAGCGTGGACGCACTGCCGGGCACCGGCACGGGCTGCCGGCGCGGCTGCCCGCTGGTGCGGCCCTTGCGCGACGCATCGCTGCGGATCGCGCGTGCCGAACACACGTCGATGCAGGCGCTGCAGCCGGTGCGTTCGTTGCGGCTGTGGGCGCACAGCTTCTCGTCGTAGCGGAAGAAGCGCGGCTTCTCGAACTCGCCGGAGAGTTCGCGCAGCGCGAGCACCGCATCGACCAGCGCGCGCTCGTCGGCGCCGACGTGACGGTAGCCCTGCGGCGGCTGGTGCATCGCAAAGGCCGGCGCCTCGCGCAGGTCGAGCACGAGGTCGAAGGCTTCGGTGATCACTTCGGGCTCGCGGGCGAAATCGATCGCGCCGGCGCTGTCGCACACGCGCACGCAGTCGCGGTGCGACTTGCAGGCCGACAGGTCCACGCGGTAGTCGAAGCCGATCGCGCCCTCGGGGCAGGCGTCGATGCAGGCATTGCAGCGCGTGCACAGGTCGAGGTCGATCGGCTGGTCGGCCACCCATTCGGCCTGGAAGGCGCCGAGCCAGCCGGCCAGGCGCTGCAGCCGGCCGTGGTGCACCGGCAGGTCGTGCACCTGGGCGAGTGCGCCGCCCGGGCGGTCGATCAGCAGCGCGACGTCGAGCCGGTCACGCAGCATCGCCGCCGCGCGGGTGGCGGCATCGGCCCCGCCGATCACCAGGCAGCGCCCCGCCGAGCGGTAGGTGACGCTGGGCACCGGCTCGGGCGCGGGCAGCTGCGCTGCGGCGATCAGCGCCGCGAGCTTGGGCGCGGCCTGCGCCGCATCGCGCGACCAGCCGCCGGTCTCGCGCAGGTTGACGAAGCGGATCGGCCGCTCCTCGACGCTCGCGGCACCCTCGGTCGCTTCGTTGAGCGAGAGGAACAGGCGCTGCTCCTGCGTGCAGGCCACCAGCAACTCGTCGCCGCTGGCGCTGGTGTCGCGGGCGGCGCGCTGGAAGGCCGGCGCCTCGCGGCGGCACAGCAGCGTGTGGACCGTCTCGAGGCCGTCAGCGCTGGCCTGCGGCGTCGCCGCCAGCGCGCGCGCCACCTGGTTCACCAGCGGGGGCTCCAGCGGCATCGTCCGGTTGCAGTTGCAGATCAGGGTCTTCATCGTGGGTCCGGTCAGGTTCGGCCGAGGACTCGGCCGTTGCGCTCGCGTGATCGATCGGGGCGCCGCGGGCGGCGTCGGGCTTGTCGTCGCCTTCGTCCTTGAACAAGCCCAGCAGCTGCGACTGGGCCAGGCTGCGCAGCATGCTCTGCGGAATCGGATCGGGCTTGCCGTAGTCGTCGATGTAGATGTCCAGCCCGTCCATCACGTTGTAGTGCGGGTCGCTGAACAGCTTCTTCATCGCCGCATTGCGCACGCCGGGGTCGACGTCGCGGGCCACGAAGCGGCCGAAGTCGGCCTCCGGGGTCAGCGCAGCGACATCGTCCATGGTCGGCGGTGGCGGAGGGGGGGGTGCCGCGACGGCCGGCTCGGCGGCGGTGAGGGCCGCCGCGGCCGGAGCCGTGCGCGCCTCGGTCGGTGGCGGCACGACGGCAGCCGGCGGCGGCGGCGCCGGAGGCTCCGGCGCGACGGCGCCGCTGCGGGCTGCCGCCTTGCGCCGCGCCCAGCGCGCGAGAAAGCCGCCACCCTCGTCCATGCCTCTCACACTCCGGTCCAAAGAGCCCACGATTCTAGGGGTCGCGGCCTTGCGCTGCAGGCCCTGGACGCTGGCAGGGTTGTCGCCGTCAGGGTGCTGCCGCGCTCCGCTAGACTCCCGCAACCCATCAACCCAGGCGCCCGATGAGCTCGCGAGAACAGATCCAGGTGGCGGCGGTGATCGAGCGCGTCGCCGACCCGAACGAGTGGGAGGCCTGGGGCTTCCGGCTCGTCGAGGTCGTGCCCGACGAAGGTGTCTTCGGCACGGCGCCGCGCCGGCTGGTCGACGACGGCAAACGCTCGCGCTGGCTGTTCCCCGGTTTCGTGGTCGAGCTCTTCCCGACGGAGAGCAAGGGCTATTACCTGAACCTCACGTCCGGCCATCCGTCGTGGTTCGTCGCCTGGGTGATCGGTGAAGACGATCCGTCGATGCCCCGGGTCACCGCGGTGTCGGTGTCGTACATCGAGGCCGATCGCCGCATGGCGTCCGAGGAGCATGTGCAGACGCTGCCCTTGGCACCCGAGCTGTGCGAGTGGCTGCAGGCGTTCACCAACGCCAACTTCCAGCCGGACGTGCGCCGCAAGGTTCGCGCGGCGTCGTTCCTGAGCCCGGAGGAACGCGAGCGACAGGCGCGGCTGGCCGCGCAGGCTGCGGCCGACGCGCCGGTCGAGGCGCCGGCTGCCGGTGCCGACGACGCCCAGAAGAGGCGCAATGCCGCGCTGCGCGAGATCTTCCACAGCGACCCGCACTTCCGCCAGTCCGACGGGCTCGACGTCAGCGTCGACGAAGTCCACGAGATCGAGGGCACGCCGACCGGCCGTCAGCGCAAGATCATCAAGGCGCGCGAACTGGGCCTGATCGACGACGAGCTGCTGGAACAGCCGCCGCCCGCGCCCCGCTCATAGCCGGGCCGTCGTCAGCAGCGGGAGCTGCGCGAGAAATTCCGCCTCGGCCGCGTCGCCATCCAGCCCGCGCAGATCGAGGCACAGCCGGTTGTCCTCGATGCGGCCGATCACCGGCGTCGGCAAGGCGCGCAAGGCATCGGCCAGCCGCTCGGGCAGGCGCCCGGCGCGCTTCGCGTCGGCCGGTGCGCCGATGGCCAGGCAGGCGCTGGGCAGGCGGTCCACCGGCAGCGAGCCGCTGCCGATCTGGCTGCGGCACGGCAGCACCTGAACCTGCACGCGCTCGCCCAGTGCCGCCGCCAGCGCCGGTGCAAGTCGCTTGGCCTGCGCACGGATCTCGCTCTCGCTGCGCGTGAGCATGCGCAGCGTCGGCAGGCGCTCGGCCAGCCGATCGGGGTCGCGGTACAGGCGCAGCGTGGCCTCCAGCGCCGCGATGGTCATCTTGTCCAGCCGCAGCGATCGCTTCAGCGGATGCTTGCGGATGCGATCGATCAGCGCCTTGTCGCCGACGATCAGCCCCGCCTGCGGGCCGCCGAGCAGCTTGTCGCCGCTGAAGGTCACGACATGCGCGCCGGCGGCGAGCGACTGCTGCGGCGTGGGCTCGGCCGGGAGGCCCCAGCGGGTCATGTCGATCAGGCTGCCGCTGCCGAGGTCCTCGACGAACGGGACGCCGCGGGCGCGGCACAGCGCTGCGAGATCGGCCACCGGCACGCTGGCGGTGAAGCCCTGGATCGCATAGTTGCTGGCATGCACCTTCATCACCAGCGCGGTTCGCGGCCCGATGGCGGCTTCGAAGTCGCGCAGGTGCGTGCGGTTGGTCGTGCCGACCTCGACGAGGCGCGCGCCAGCGCGCCGCATGATGTCGGGAATCCGGAAGGCGCCGCCGATCTCGACCAGTTCGCCGCGCGAGACCGGCACCTCGCGGCGGTCGGCCAGCGCGGCCAGCACCAGCAGCACGGCGGCGGCGTTGTTGTTGACCGCGGTGGCGGCCTCGGCTCCGGTGAGCTCGCGCAGCAGCGCCTCGATGTGCGCATCGCGGTCGCCGCGCTTGCCCGCGGCGAGGTCGTACTCGAGGTTGGATGGGCCGCGCATCACCGCCAGCACGGCTTCGATCGCCTCGGGGGCCATCACCGCGCGGCCGAGATTCGTGTGCAGCACCGTGCCCGTCAGGTTGAGCACCGGGCGCAGCGCCGGCTGCGCCGCGGCCGCGAGCCGTGCGCTGCACGCCGCTTCGAAGGCCGCCACGTCGAACGGCGGCTGCGGCGACTGCGAGCGCCAGCGTTCGAGTTCGGCGCGCGCGGCATCGCGCAGCGGCACACGGCCGTGCTGCAGGGCCAGCGCCTGCAGGGTATCGCTGTCGAGCAGCTTGTCGAGCGCGGGCGGGCGGTGGGCGGTGGCGGTCACGTCGTGGGCACAGGATGGCGGAAGAGGGTGGGAGTCGAACCCACCTGGGACCGCAGGGCAGCCCCACCCGGTTTTGCAGACCGGACGCCCCACCGGGGGACGATCCTCCTCCAGAGTCGATCAGCCATCGAAGACCAGGCGCGGATCACGTCGGAAATGCCGACCGATCTCGTCGCGCCGCGTCAGGCCGATCTGATCGAAATACTCTACCAGCGGAACGGAGAGGTGCCGGCTGATGCCGGTGCGTTCGCGCAGCTCCTTGACGTTCAGGCGCTTGTTCGGATCGGCCTGTGCGAGCTCCCACGCATGCACCGCCAGCTCGAGCAGGTGCGTGGTCTGGATGAAATACTCGGCGCCCACCGCGTGCAGGTTGCCCATGCGCTGCAGCCGCTCGAAGACGCGCAGCATCTGGTCGCGGCGCAGGCTGCGGTCGCGCAACAGCATCTCGCTCAGCCGTGGCGGATGGATGCCGCCTTCGTCGAGCCAGGGCTTGAGCCGTTCCCACAGCTGCTTCTCGGCGCCCTGCAGCGCCGCTGAATGACTGGCCAGCGACAGGTGCGGACCGCTGCGCTTGATCCTGCCGGTGCGCACCAGCTCGTTGAGCAGCATCGCGAACAGGGCGCCGGCAGGCTTGTCGCGCACCGCGCGCTGCAGCTGCTCCTGCGTGAGGCCGGGGCTGTCCGGCTTGCGCTGGTGGTGGGCGGCCAGCTGGGCGCTCACCGAGGCGTCGTAGCGTTCCAGCTGCTCGGGCGAGAACAGCAGTTCGCGCGCGCCGTCGGCGATCCTGCGGTGCGGCACCTGTGCGAGCACGGCCTGCCATTCCGCCTCGGGCAGGTTCCACAGCGTCGCAAAACGCCGGGCCTCGACGCCGGACGGCGGTGCTTGCGCCAGCAGCGCCGCCAGCGCTTCGGCCGGCGTCGCACGTTCCAGCGCGTCCAGCGCCGCCAGGCGCTGCTCGCGCCGCCGCCGGGTCTCGGGTGCGAAGGCGTCGATCACCGTGCCGCCGCCCAGCGTGCGTAGCGCCGACTGGTCGCGCAGGATGAAGCGGTCGCCGCGCAGCGCGCCGATCGGTCGCTCCAGCTGCAGCTGCACACGCGCCTGGCGGCCGGGTGCCAGGCTTTCGCCTTCGAGCATCACGACGCGGGCACCGACGTCTTCGGCGCCCAGGTGCAGGTGCACCGGCGTCCAGTGGGCCAGGGGCCTGGCTTCGCCGGCGAGCAGTTGCAGGCGCACGTCCAGGCGCTGGGTGGGCGCGTGCAGCGGTTCGGCGAGCACCCAGTCGCCGCGGCGCACGTCGTCGCGCTCGACGCCGGCCAGCGCCAGCGCGAGGCGCTGCCCGGCTGCGCCTTCGTTGGCCTGGCGGCTCTGGGCGTGGATGCCGCGCACGCGCACCGGCAGGCCTCGCGGCGACAGCAACAGCCGGTCGCCCACCACGACGCGTCCGGCCACCGCGGTGCCGGTGACCACCGTCCCGATGCCGGCCAGGTTGAAGGCCCGGTCGACCGCGAGCCGGAACTGCCCGCCGCTGCGGTCTGCGGTCGGCTCCGACTGCGCCCGAGTCAGGTGTGCGCGCAACTCCGCGATGCCCTGGCCGCTGACCGAGGACACCGGCAGCACCGGTGCGCCCTCCAGACCGCTGCCGGACAGCAGCGCACGGACTTCGGCCTCGGCCGCGACCAGGCGCTCGGGCGACACCAGGTCGCACTTGGTCAGGGCCACGACGCCGCGGCGCAGCCCGAGCAGGTCGACGATGGCCAGGTGTTCGCGCGTCTGCGGCATCGGCCCGTCGTCGGCCGCCACCACGAGCAGGACATGGTCGATGCCGGTGGCGCCGGCAAGCATGTTGCGCACCAGTTTCTCGTGCCCGGGCACGTCGACGAAGCCGAGCACCTGTCCGTCGGGCTGCGGAAGGTAGGCGAACCCGAGGTCGATGGTGATGCCGCGCGCCTTCTCTTCCTTCAGCCGGTCGGTGTCTACGCCGGTCAGCGCCTTGACCAGCGAGGTCTTGCCATGGTCGATATGGCCTGCGGTTCCGATGATCACGGGTGGGGTCTGGCGCGTAGCTGCTCGGGAGGAGCGATTGTCGGCGCAACGGGGGGAGCGTGGATGCCGGCGCGTCGACGACAGGCTGGCGCCTGGGCTGCGACAGTCTGTCGCTGTTTCGCTAGGGTCTTCCCGATTGAATCCACCTCGCGGTTGAGGGGAAATCGCCGGGATAGATATGCAGGCGCGTGCATGGGCGCGCGCCGACAGAACTCGCACGGAGGTTCCACCGATGAAGAAGCCGACCACTCCCGCCCTGAACCGCCGCACGGTCTTTGCCGGCGCGGGTGCCGTGGGGGCGCTCGCCGCCGTCGCATCCGTGCTGCCGAATGCGCGCGAGGCCGCGCCGGCTGCAGCGCCGGCCGACAAGGCCGAGACGAGCGCCGGATACCGGCTCAGCGAGCACGTCAAGCAGTACTACGCGTCGGCGCGCCACTGAGCGGCCGCGGGTGCTTTCCAGATCCTTCCATTCATCAGCCGTCCTACAGGAGGCAGCATGCTGTTGACACGCAAGTCGACGGGTGACGGGGCGACGTCGTCGTCCCGGGTATTCGTCGACAACCTGGCGCGGGGCTTGTCCCGCGCCTTGCCCACGATGGACCGGCGCAAGTTCCTGCGCCGCTCCGGCCTGGGCCTGGGCGCCGGCATCGCCGCGTCCCAGCTTTCGCTGGTGCGCAAGGCGCAGGCCGCCGACCCCGCCACGGGCGCCTCCGGCGGCGCCAAGGTCGAGGTCAAGCGCACCGTCTGCACGCACTGCTCGGTGGGCTGCGCGGTCGATGCCGTGGTTGAGAACGGCGTCTGGGTGCGCCAGGAGCCGGTGTTCGATTCGCCGATCAGCATGGGTGGCCACTGCGCCAAGGGCGGCGCGCTGCGCGAGAACGCGCACGGCGAGTTCCGCCTGAAGTACCCGATGAAGCTGGTGGACGGCAAGTACCAGCGCATCTCCTGGGACCAGGCCCTCGACGAGATCAGCGCCAAGATGCTGAAGCTGCGCGAGGAAAGCGGCCCGGACAGCGTCTTCATCGTCGGCTCGTGCAAGAGCAACAACGAACAGGGCTATCTGCTGCGCAAGTGGATGACGCTCTGGGGCAGTAACAACTGCGATCACCAGGCACGAATATGCCACTCCACTACTGTCGCCGGTGTGGCGAATACGTGGGGCTACGGTGCAATGACGAATTCGTACAACGACATGCGCAATGCGAAGTCGGCGATCTACCTCGGCAGCAATGCCGCGGAAGCTCACCCGGTTTCGCTGCTGCACATGCTGCATGCGAAGGAAACCGGCTGCAAGATGATCGTCGTGGACCCGCGGTTCACGCGCACGGCGGCCAAGGCGGATCAGTACGTCCGCCTGCGTTCGGGAACGGACATCGCGTTCATCTACGGCGTGATGTACCACGTCTTCAAGAACGGCTGGGAAGACAAGAAGTACATCGACGACCGTGTCTACGGCATGGACAAGGTCCGCGAGACCGTGCTGGCCGAGTGGACGCCGGACAAGGTCGAGGCGGTCTCGGGTGTCAACGAGGAGACCTGCTTCAAGGTTGCCAAGACGCTCGCCGAGAACCGTCCGGGCACGCTGGTCTGGTGCATGGGCCAGGCGCAGCACAGCATCGGCAACGCCATCGTGCGGGCTTCGTGCCTGCTGCAGCTCGCGCTGGGCAACGTCGGTGTCAGCGGCGGCGGCACGAACATCTTCCGCGGCCACGACAACGTGCAGGGCATCACCGACATCGGTCCGAACCCGGACTCGCTGCCGGGCTACTACGGGATCGCCGAAGGCTCGTTCAAGCACTTCGCATCCGTCTGGGGCGTCGATTTCGACTGGATCAAGAACCGCTACGCCCCCGGCATGATGACCAAGCCGGGCATCACGGTCTCGCGCTGGTACGACGCGGTTCTCGAGAAGAACGAGAACATCGATCAGCCGAGCAACCTGCGTGGCATGTTCTATTGGGGCCATGCGCCCAACTCGCAGTCGCGTGGCCTCGATCTGAAGCGCGGCATGGACAAGCTCGACCTGCTGGTCGTGGTGGATCCGTTCCCGTCGGCCACCGCCGCCATGGCAGCCATGCCGGGCAAGGCGGAGGACGCCAATCCCAACCGCGCGGTCTACCTGCTGCCGGCGTGCACGCAGTTCGAGACCAGCGGATCGGTGACGGCATCCAATCGCTCGATCCAGTGGCGCGAGAAGGTCATGGAGCCGCTGTACGAGTCGCGCAGCGACCACATGATCATGTACCAGCTGGCGCAGAAGCTGGGCTTCGCTGCGGAGCTGGTCAAGAACATCAAGATGCAGAAGGTCAAGGGCATGGACGAGCCCGTGCCTGAAGACATCCTGCGCGAGATCAACCGGTCGGTCTGGACCATCGGCTACACGGGCCAGAGCCCGGAGCGGCTGAAGGCCCACATGCGCAACATGCATGTGTTCGACCCGACCACCCTGCGCGCCAAGGGCGGCATCGACAAGGAGACCGGCTACAAGCTCGACGGCGACTACTTCGGCTTGCCGTGGCCCTGCTACGGCACCGCGGAAGTCAAGCACCCGGGAACCCACGTGCTGTACAACAATGCGCAGCACGTGATGGACGGAGGCGGCAACTTCCGCGCGAACTTCGGCGTCGAGCGGGAGGGGCAGTCGCTGCTGGCCTCCGACGGCTCGCACTCCAAGGGCGCCGAGATCACGACGGGCTACCCCGAGTTCGACCATGTGCTGCTGAAGAAGCTCGGCTGGTGGGACGACCTCACCGACGCGGAGAAGAAGGCTGCGGAAGGCAAGAACTGGAAGACCGACCTGTCCGGCGGTATCCAGCGCGTGGCGATGAAGCACGGCTGCCATCCCTTCGGCAACGCGAAGGCGCGGGCCATCGTCTGGAACTTCCCCGATCCGATTCCGAAGCACCGCGAACCGATCTACTCGACCCGCCCGGAACTGGTCGCGCAGTACCCGACGCACGACGACCGCAAGGCCTTCTGGCGGTTGCCGACGCTGTTCAAGACGGTGCAGGAAGCCAACAAGGACATCGGCAAGAAGTTCCCGCTCATCCTGACCACCGGGCGCCTGGTGGAGTACGAGGGCGGGGGCGACGAGACGCGCTCCAACCGGTACTTGGCGGAGCTGCAGCAGGAGATGTTCATCGAACTCAATCCGGCTGCTGCCAACGACCGTGGCATCCGCAACGGCGACAACGTCTGGGTGACCACGCCCAGCGGGGCGCGGCTCAGGGTGCGGGCGATGGTGACCGATCGCGTCGACCGGGAGACAGCCTTCATGCCGTACCACTTCGCCGGCCGCTGGCAGGGTGAAGACCTGCTCAAGCACTACCCGGCTGGAGCCGCGCCGATCATCCGCGGCGAAGCGGCGAACACGGCCACGACCTACGGCTATGACTCGGTGACGATGATGCAGGAAACCAAGACCTCGGTCTGCCAGATCGAGCGCGCGGCGTAAGGGGACACACGATGGCTCGAATGAAGTTCATCTGCGACGCCGAGCGCTGCATCGAGTGCAACGGCTGCGTCACCGCCTGCAAGGCGGAGCACGAGGTGCCGTGGGGCGTGAACCGGCGACGTGTCGTCACGCTCAACGACGGACTGCCCGGCGAACGCTCGATCTCGGTCGCTTGCATGCACTGTTCCGACGCGCCGTGCATGGCGGTGTGTCCGGTCGACTGCTTCTACCGCACCGATGAAGGTGTGGTGCTGCACGACAAGGACACCTGCATCGGCTGTGGCTATTGCTCGTACGCCTGCCCGTTCGGTGCGCCGCAGTTCCCGACCAACGGTACCTTCGGCCTGCGCGGCAAGATGGACAAGTGCACGTTCTGTGCCGGCGGTCCGGAAGCCAACGGCAGCGACGCCGAGCACGAGAAGTACGGTCGCAACCGTCTGGCCGAAGGCAAGCTGCCGATCTGCGCCGAGATGTGTTCGACCAAGGCGCTGCTCGGCGGCGACGGCGACATCGTGGCCGACATCTTCCGCACCCGCGTGCTGGCCCGAGGCAAGGGCAGCGAGATCTGGGGCTGGGGCACGGCCTACGGCAAGCCGTCCGGCGGCGCAGCCGGTCAACCGAAGGAAGGCGGCAAGTCATGATCGGACGGATCGTCTTCGTGGCCGCGCTGGCGGCGGCGCTGTCGGCCTGCGGCGAGAAGCCGCAGACCGCGGCCACCAAGAAGTCGGACGGCAAGCCCTGGGAAGGTGTCCAGAAGAGTCACATGGCCCAGGGCTGGAAGCCCGGCGACCAGGCCAGCTGGGAGTCCCAGCTGCGCGTGCGCGCCCAGGCCCAGAACGAGTACGTTCGCAACCCGCCGCAGCAGTGAAGCGCAGCCAGGAGACGCCATGCAACGCGTGATGCGCAGCTTGCTGCTCGCGGCGACGCTGGCCTGGTCGGGCCTTGCGCTCGCCCAGACCGCCGGCGACGACCGGGTGGCACCCAACGATGCCGGCCAGGCAACCCTGCCCAAGGCCGATGAAACCAATGCCGAGCGTTCCAAGACGCAGCCCGGCAACAACGCGCCGTTCTGGCGTGGGGTGCGTGATTCCGGCAATGCCGCCGGCTACACAACGCTGCCTGCCAACGAAGGCGGCGTGCTGGTCCAGAAGTTCACCCAGTATCCCGGGTCGCAGTACACGACCGCCGGCGAGGCCTGGCGGCAGGTTCGCAACCAGTGGATCATTCCCTACGGCGGCTCGCTGCTGCTGATCGTGCTGGGCGCGATTGCGCTGTTCTACTGGCGCAAGGGCGCGCTGGGCGGCCACGTGCCGGACACCGGCCGCAAGATCGAGCGCTTCACGCCCTTCGAGCGGAGCGCTCACTGGGCCAATGCGATCGCCTTCGTGATCCTGGGCGTGTCCGGCATCGTGATGGCCTTCGGCAAGTACTTTCTGCTCCCAGTGATCGGCTCGACACTGTTCGGCTGGCTGACCTACGCGCTGAAGACGGCGCACAACTTCGCCGGACCGCTGTTTGCCGTCTCGCTGGTGGTGGTGATCATCACCTTCGTTCGAGACAACGTCCCGAATGCCGGCGACATCAAGTGGGTGCTGAAGGGGGGTGGCCTGCTGTCGGAGCGCGAGATCCCGTCTCACCGCTTCAACGGTGCGGAGAAGCTGCTGTTCTGGGTGGGCGTCTTCCTCGTCGGACTGATCGTCGTCGGCTCCGGGCTGGTGCTCGACAAGGTCCTGCCGGGCCTGGCCTACACCCGCGACCAGATGCAGATCGCGATGATGATCCACGGTGTCTCCACCATCGTGATGATGGCGATGTTCCTCGGCCACATGTACATCGGCACCATCGGCATGAAGGGCGCGCTCGACGGGATGCGTACCGGCTACGTCGATGAAGGCTGGGCCAAGGAGCACCACGAGCTCTGGTACGACGACATTCGCGCCGGCAAGATCCCGGCGCAGCGCAGCACGCCGGCCGGCGGCGTGGCTGCCCCGCAAATCTGACCCGAGAGTCCGACCATGCGCAAACTGCTTCTCGCACTGATCACCGGTTCGTTCGCCGGCGTGGCGCTGGCCAAGCTGCCTCCGCTGTCCGACGAGGCCAAGGCCAAGGCCGCCGAGGCGGCGGCCAAGACTGCCCATGCCGGCAAGGTCGACAACTACAAGCTGTGCCTGTCGATGGACAGGGTCGCTGCGCGCTACCACGCGGAGGCGGCGAAGGCCGGCAGAACCGTCAACAAGCCGACCGAGACCCCCGCCTGCGTGGACCCCGGCCCGTTCGTGCCCGCCGGTGCCACGCCTGCTGCAGCGGCCCCGGCACCGGCTGCGCCGGCCAAGAAGAGCTGAGTCGCGCTTCGTCCATGAGCGCAGGGCCGCCGCGAGGCGGCCCTTGTCGCTTCTGCCCCTCCGCCATCCCCTAGAGTCTCGCCATGACCGTCCGTCTGACCCGGGCCAGCGCCCCGCTGATGCAGACCATCGCCGTGCGCGACGAATTCGGCGCCGAGCGCGAGATCGCGATTCCTGCCGAGCGAGCGCTCACCGTCTTCGTCGACAAGCGTGAGCTGGTCACGCTGATGACGCTGGGCGCCGCGCCGGAGCTGCTGGTGCTGGGCTACCTGCGCAACCAGCGGCTGGTCGAGGGCGTCGAGCAGATCGAGTCGGTGACCGTCGACTGGGAGGTGCAGGCGGCCGCCGTGGCCACGCGCGGTGGCGTGGAGCGATTCGAGGAGAAGACCGCGAAGCGCGTGGTCACCACGGGCTGCGGCCAGGGCACGGTCTTCGGGGACATGATGGCCGACCTCGACCGCATCGTGCTGCCGCCGGCCGACGAGCCTCGCGCGCGCCTCAGCCAGGCCACGCTGTACGGGCTGCTCGACGCCATTCGCCGCCAGGAGAGCACTTACAAGTCGGCCGGCTCGGTGCACGGCTGCGCGCTGTTCCGCCAAGACGAACTGCTGATGTTCGTGGAGGACGTCGGCCGCCACAACGCCATCGACACCATCGCCGGCTGGATGTGGCTGCACGGCGTCGAGGGCCGGGACAAGATCTTCTACACCACGGGGCGACTGACCAGCGAGATGGTCATCAAGTCGGCGCAGATGGGCGTGCCGGTGATCGTCT
>VFQN01004514.1_pt1 | contig 18309 bp, 15 predicted proteins | sample 3512371 | NCBI WGS metagenome assembly VFQN01 (sample SAMN10412370, study PRJNA504923) | tailings metagenome | isolation source: Replicate 2 from Balatoc abandoned mine | place: Philippines: Itogon, Benguet | collected 2017-08-28 | reverse complement strand
GTCCTTATGGCCCCCCTGGCTCTCCGGACGTACCCCATTGGGGTCTGTAACTGTAACTGTAACTGTAACTGTAACTGTAATGCCAAGCCGCAGCTCGGCAAGGGGCACCCAACACCTCCCACTGTGCGGCCTCTATTCAGCCGTGCTGCCGTATGAACGCTTCACGCCCTTGGATGTCCAGCGGCTGCATGATGGGGTCATGGACATCGGCCCATCCCCATCGCGCAGCTTGAGGTGTCCCTCGCCGTACCCACCCGCCAACCAGGGGCGCTCCCCTGCTGCCATCAGCTCACCGGTGTCACGTGCTGCTTTTCCGGGATACGCTGTGGACCGACACTGCGCTTACGGAGCTTGTGGACTGCACCTTGCGTCTCTACGTGAAGTGTGCGGTGGTGGCGGGGCTGGAAAGCACGGGAAGGAGGGGCGCGGAGGGGGCCAGCAAGAGGAGTCATTAATAGAGTGAGGTCCATATAGCGTTGTAGCGTAGTAGCGTAGCGGTGACGCGGTAAGTGGCGTTTTTACGATGTTGTTTCGTTTGTTGGGGCATAAGCTGTTCGTGCGACACCGTTTGATGATGATGAGCCTTTACTTTACAGAGGGACAGAGAGCGATACTGAATTTGTATAGGGCTAAACGACACCAGACGTTACACATAGGTCTATACGAACATGTGATAAGTCGCCCCTACGAGACATCCCTAAACCTTGCTTGCTCGTTGCTTCCGTCCGCCGGGCTTCGGCTCCAGTCTGCACCTGGTTTGCTGTGCTCTTGCTTGTAGACTCATGGCTTTCCGCATCTGTGCTTCACGCGGCGCTGCTGCGCGCGTGGCTCACTGCGCGACGCGGGGCCGCCTTGTGGTTCCCTGCCGCGCCTGGCCTTGGCAGTCTCGGGCGGGACCCACGTCTGCCGGCAAGCCCGTCAACCCCGCTACCCCCCGAACCGATCCCACGTTGATATTCACCATCATGGGCACCTGGCTGACCGTTGCACTGGTGAGCACCTCTGGGAGGGGTGGCATAGAGAGGGAGGGGGGGCAAGGAGTAGGGATCGACTGATGGCTGCCATACCGGTATGTGGGCGGCAAAAGCAGCTCTGGCCAACCGGTTTATAGGCCCTGGCAGGCCTAGCTGGGTAGCAGGTGTCAACCTGCTCCATGTACATAGCTTGCCCCACAGCTGCCCTTACCCGCAGTTACCCTTACCCCAGCCCCTCTCTCCTATCGTGCAACAGATATGGTCCTGGCAACTGTCGGACCTTGAGGCCAGTGTGTCCATGCAACTGTCGGACCTTGAGGCCAACATGAGCGAGGCTGAAAAACGATGGTATGACTTGGCCAAGGAACCCACGGCAAACAACTGCCTTTGTGGATAAAGCTCGAGGTGCAGATGACTACGAATTAAATTGGCATCATGCGCTTGTAGAGTTCCGACTGGGCGTGTAGGGTCCGTCTGCAGGTGACCCGGCTTGATGTGTGCAGCAGGGGCCAAAGGACCTGCAGGGTTTGTGGCGTCCCCCAAGCAGTTGATTGCTCTACCTGTCGTCGTCAGCGTCTGCATACACCTACCCTTGAAGCACGTGGGTGCGCTGGTGCTGGCCGTTGCAGTCCCGAGCCTGGCCTCAAGGGATATGTCGTTGCCAGTGAACCATATATGGAGGATGCAGGCCTTGTGGTCCTTGAGCCCGTCGACCTCTTATTGGGCGTAGAGACAGGTTGTGGGAGGCACCCAATGCGAGCAACAGGATAAGGAGAAGGCTGGGGTGCATTAGAGAGCACATTTTGCTGCATGTGGTTTGCAGACTGGGCAGACAGGGGCAGACAGGCGCCTGGGCTCCGGGGACGCAAGCTCACCTGAGGGCCCAGGGAAGGCACCCACAGTACCGGTGTGCGTCTTGCGTGAGAACTGACGGCATGGCGGGCACCTTTCAGTGCACCTCGTACTGCTTGTAGAGGCATAGCAAGGGCACAATAATGTACCGTACCGTGAGTTTGTGACACACGTACCACTGTGTGCCACATAACGGGCATGACCAAGGGAGTGTCCCTGGGCTGCCACCAGGGCCCACCCCTAGCTGCAAGCCTGCCACAGTTCTGCGCTATACAGCCATGGCTCCGTGGAGCGCAGCTATACACCCGTACATATCACACCTTTGCTGCAATTTCATCCAGAGCACATGGTGCACCTGGGTGCACATGCGCACCTGATTGTTCCACACAACAGCACAGCGAGACCGATGTCAGCCCAGCAGCTCGTGCTACAGCAGAGCCCAAAGCGGTAGGCTGGACTCCAACCCCCTGAAACCTGCTCACCAAGAAACAAAGAACGCAGCTGCTTTCCAGCAAGCGACAACACCAATCAGTATAGAAGCATGTGGTAAGTTAACCCGACTCCTCCATCCCCCCCAGCATACGCAACAGCTCGCGCTCAACCACAGCCCCGTCTGCCCCTGCACCTGCCATACCACCGCTCCCACCACCCTCGACGCCTCCCACCCCCACCAACGCACGCACCACTGCCAACCATGCAGATGCCACAGCCGGCGACGGCACGCCCTGAAGCGCACCCCTTAGCCCCCGCCGTTCAGCCCCTGCCACAAGCCCTGCCCTGCATGCCTCCGCTGCCCACGCAGCAAGCCGCATCACAGCCCCATCTACTTCCCCCGCTTCCTGCTCCGCCACCCCCGCACCCCCGCCGCCGCCGCCACCGTTCCCAGATGCCCCTGCCACCCAAACCGCCGCCACCAGCTCCGAGACCAACTCCTCCGTCAGGGCCGGCCGCGCCACGGCCGGCGCCACTGCCACCACCGCTGCCGCTGGCTCCCTTCCCCCCGTCACCGCAGCAGGAGACTCCTGGCCGCAGCTGCCCCTCAGCGGGTGCCCTACCGCCGTCAGCGACGCCAACCACGCCAACGTGACGGCGGCAAGGCGGCCGCCGCCGCCAACACCACCGCCGGAGGTGGCGTTACAGCGGAGCAGCTCCGCCACCGTGATGGCGACGGCTGCAGCTAGCCGTGGCACGGCGCCGCTGTGTGTCAGCACGGTCCGTGCCGCGGCAGAGACACCGGCCTCGTGGCTGCGAGCCGACAGCACGGGTGTCGCGGAAGGGAAGGCGGCGGCAGACACCGGCAGCACGGCGGGCACCCCGGCGGTGCGGCACGTGGCGCCTGAGGGTGTGGTTGTGGTGCTGGCGGTTGCCAGGCGCTGTACGGCCAGGACCGCGTAGCTGCTGTGGACCACGGCCTGCGGATGGAGGACGCACCACAGCGGAGGGCACCATGCCGATGGACCAATTAGCGTTAAAGACAATGGTCGAGGCATTCCTGTGGATACTTATTTATAAGAAGGCCGAACAGCTGCTGAAGTTATAATGGCCGTGACTTCATAGAAATTCACTGCGTTGAAAGCCTTCCGGTAGCGTTTGCCGTACTCACAACACGTTTCCCATGTGCCCAGTATGAGATGTCGACATGTACACAGCTACCGGCAGCTGCAGTACAGGAGAAATTGCAGCTAGGGAAGCAGCCTCCTCTCCAAGCATTGTGGTCTACTTCACATCCCCACCTGAAGCCACGCGGTTGCAGCCTCGGCCACACTGCTGCCGCCACCTGCACCTCTTGCCGCCGCTGGTAGTGGCCCCAGCGCCTCCCGCAACCCCACCAGCAAGCGAGGCGGCAGGCACCGCCACAGCGCCGGTTGCACTTGCGGCGGCAGCGCCGCCGCTACCGCGGCCAGCAGCCCGCACACCCCCGCCGCCAGCGCGGCGCCGCCGCCACCGTCAACCGCCGCCGCCGCCAGGTGCTGTAACGCCAATGCGTACGACGACAGCGCCGCCGGGCCGTCCTGGCGGCGGAGGCACACCCGGCGGCGCGCGAGGTCGACCAGGGTGTCGAGCGCCGCCGCGGCGGCGGCCGGGAGGGGCCGCGGGGACGGCGGCGGCGACCCGTGGACCGGTTGTGACGGTTGGTCGTTGAAGGCGGTTGGGAGGTGTTGGTTGGGACGGTTTGGCGCGAACTCGTCAACCACAATGCGAGCGAGCCATTGGAGGAGGCCTACGGGAGGGTATGTGGGTGACATGAGGAGATACGACACAAAGTCGAAAGGGGGACTTGAGTGTACTAACGGCAATATTCAGAGGAGCACACAATGAATGGCACAAATCAGACAGCGCCAGCGAAGGCTGTTTGCACGCAATAGCGTTGCCAGAATACGGCACCAACCTCGCCTAACCCCAGGGGCCTACACCAAGCACGCTGCCAGCTGTTCGCCTTCGGCCTACCCGCATGCATCACCAGGTGTCGTGCCAGAGCCGGTAGCCGCACCAACGACCGACACACAACCGCCAGGGGCAGCGGAAGCGCCGCCAAGCTGCCCGGTGACAGCTCCGCCGCAGCTCCGCCGCCGTCCCCGTCGGCGGGACCCCGCCCGGGCCGCCGCGCGCCCACCGTCGCCGCCGCCAAGGCGGCGGTTCCGTCAGCGGCGGGCGCCGCCAGCGCCGCCGCCGCCGAGCCGTACAGCGCCATGGCGACCTCCCCTGCAAACTTGCGTCGGCAGATGGAGGCGTCTAGGGGGTCCTGTACGGCGGAGCCGTGGGAGACACGGGATTTGTAGGGTGGTGGGGGTGAGGGTAGGTGTGTGTTAAGGGGGGTTGCTTGCACGGGGAAGGGGGTGGCGGTGGAAGGAAGCGCACGCACACATGGCTGCTCCAGTACAAGCCGTTTTCGCTGTGCCACCGGTCAACAGTCGTACAATCGGTACCAAGCAAACACACGTCATGTGGCGCAGCCTCACCAGCACACCCCAACGTAGCAGCCTGAGGGCCCACGTCTGTTCGTGCCGCTGCCCCGGCGCACCGGATGCCAGCACCCTGTAGGACAAAGCCCAGGAGGAAACAAGCACCATTGCGTTATTGACCTGTACGATGGCAAGTCCATGGCGGTGAAAGCGAAACAGGCAAGGTGGACCAGATCCTAGGGCCACGCCAAGCCCGAAGCGTTCGCAGCAGCACCGCAGCTGCAGACTTCCTGTACTACAATCGCCTTGCATGCGCCATGCCCTGCAGTGTCTTAGCTGCCGCCAGAGGAGGACATCGATCCCAGCTGCATCATTCGCGCCGTGTCTTACCGGTTGAGCAGGGCTGGCGCCCGCAGCTCCAGGGCAGGTGTACGGCCCACTACCCGGGTGAGCGCCTTGTGCATTGGGGCCTACAGGCAAGGGACAGCAGGCAGGACGGAGTGATAAATGATGCGATGCGGGAGTGGGATATATAGACTCTATTGCACGCAGACACACAGGAAAGCAGGAACCGGAGCAGGACGGAGTATCTCCGGGCTGGCGCGACAAGACTACAGCGGGCTAGTGCTGGTAAAACCGAAGAGAGGACATTGAATGTGTGTCGGGTGTGGCATTGAATGGGTGTCGGGTGCTGCTGCGGGAGGGGACAGCGTGGGGCGACGCGCGTCGGGCCAGCTGGCATGGATATCATAAAACTTAATTCTGGTACTGGCAATATGCAAAACAACTGTGCCCTGGCTCCCACCTGCGGCTGCGTGACCGCCACCGCCGCCTCCCTGCACACTTTGTGTATATTTATTAATCAATTACTTAATTAATTATTTTGTATCAGTGTGCCCTGGCCCCCACCTGTGGCTGCGTGACCGCCAGCGCCGCCTCCGCCGCGAAGAGTGCCGCCAGGTGGGGCAGCTGCTGCAGGGGGGCGGACACGCCGTTGCGCACGTGGGCCAGCAGCGCCTGGGGCAGGCCAGGGGCCAGGGGCCAGGGGCCAGGGGCGGGGGTGGGCGTGAGGGAAAACGGCAGGCAAGAGAGCCCGACGCAGTGGTCTCGCTTCCACACAATGAGTGTTCCGAAAGATGGTGGTTTTCGTGGGGAAGGGTGTCGGAGGACACCAGGTAAATTCATGTTGAACAAGGTGCAAGCATAGCACTCGGCCATTTCCCTCATGCAATCACCTGTCTCCTCAGCCAGTCGACAGCTCGCAGCCACAGTCGCAGCCGTAGCCTGCCTAGTTGTTTGCTCCTTATCGCTGGACATGCGACCTTTTTCGCCCTCCACTCAAACCTGCATTACAGTATGCTGCTGTGTCCCCGCAACTGCATCGCTACACACTCACCTGAAGCTGGGGCCGCTGCCGGAAGTCTCCAGCCGCCCTCTGGCCTCTGCCCAATGCTGCGCCACCCGCAGCAGCAGCACCCCCACCCCCGCCACCAGCGCCTGCCGCAGAGTGCGACACCAACGACCCGATTGCCGCTGGGCCCGCCGCCGCTGGCCCTGCCGCCGCCCCCGCCGTCGGCGCCGTCGCCATCGCCGCCGCAATGTCATCCAGCTGCGCCGTCGCCGCCGCCAGGGCCTCGTACGACAGGGTCCTCATCCGAACGTCCCGCGCCGCCAGCGCCCGGAGACACAGCGGCAGCACGCCCCAGCCCGACAGCGCGTGCACGTCTGCCGTACGGTCCCGGAGGCAACACACCGCGAACGGCAGAACCCACGCCGGATCCGCCGCCGCCGCCAGCGCCCCCGGGTCAACGCCCATCGCGCGCGCCGCCGCCGCCGTCGCCGTAACGCCCGCAGCGCCGCCGTCCGTCGCCGTCGCCGCCGGCGTGTGCGCCGCCGGCATGGCCCACGGGTCGTCCTCCTCCCCGGGCAGTGTACGGCCGGAGGGGTACATCAGGCAACACAGCGCTAGGGCACGTGGCTCAGGGGCCCAGTGCTCAGACAGCACCCGCCGCCGTGCCGCCGCCGCCGCCGCAGCGCCGGTCCCTGCACCCCCGCCGCTGCCACCATGGACACCGTGGTCCGCATGCCCTGCGTCCCTGTCACCACCGCTGTCGTACCCGGGGGCAGTGCTGACGTCATCATCAAGAGGTACGGACGCGTAGTACCGCTGCGCGCCCGCGCCCCACAGGAAGCCCGACCGTGCGAGCGGGCCCTGCAGGAGGCGGGCGGTGTACGGCAGCAGCACCGCGCCCGCCTCCTCGCCTTCGTCCTCCCCATCCTCGCCCGCCACCACCCCCTCGCCGCCGAGCAGTTCGTCCAACCTGAGCAGTACTCGCAGTACGGCACGGTCCCCGTCCCGTAGCGAGCCGCCGTACGCGCACTGCAGCAGCCGTAAGAGCGCGCTCAGCACGGTGCGCTCCGCGGCCGTACCGCCAAACCGTCCCTCCGTACCGCCGCCCGCCGTGTCGTACGCCACTCGCATGTCGATCAGCGTCTCGAGCAGCGTCGCGAACTCGCACCGGACTGCGTCTGCAGCGTCCGCTCCCCTGCCGTACACCCCTGCCCCTGCCGTTGCCGTACCCTCCACCGCCTCCCCGACCGCCAGCACGGACACCAGCGGCAGCGGCAGCCTCGCCACTGCGGCAGGCACGCCCAGCCCTGCTCCTCCGCCGCTCCCCTGCTCCCCGCCCCCGCTGCCCCCGCCCGCCACAGCAAACACCACCGGCAGGACCTCGCTGGCCAGCACCGCCTCCAGCAGCCGCCCCGCCGCCGCCGCCACCCCCGCATGTGGCACCACGCCCCACGTCAACGCACGGTAGGCCTCCACATCCTCCTCCTCCTTCTCCTGGCGCTGCCCCTCCACATCGCCCTCGGCCTCCTCATCCCCATCTCCCGTATCCTCCTCCTCCTGCTCAACCTCCTCCTCCTCCTCCTTCCCTGGCTCGCTTCCTGCCTCCGCATGCTCCATCTCCTCATCAGGATCAGCACCGGCCCCCTCTTCCTCCTTATCCTCCTCGTCTTCCGTCTCCGCCTCATCGTCCGAAGCCACAGCCCCATCCCGTCCTCCCTCGTCATCTCCACTGCCGCCGACGCCCTCCAACCCCATTCCGTCCACCATATCCTCATCTTCGTCACCACTGCTTCCGTGCTCCTCCTCCTCCACCTCGGTACCCTCCTCCGTGTCCCCCTCCCCGTCCCCCGCCTCCTCATCCTGCTCCTCCTCCTTCTCCTCTGCCCCACCCGCGCCCTCGCCCTCGCCCCCCGCCGCCGCCGCCTGCGGCAGCAGCGACGCCGCCAAGCGCCTCAGCAACCGTAAGGCGGCGGCGTCCGTACCGGCGTGGCGGGCGGTGGCGGCGGCAAGGGGCAGTACGGCACGGCAGGCGGCCTCGAAGGCGGGCGTGGCGCGGAGGGAATCGGGCAGGTCGGCCAGGAGGTCGCCGACCGCCCCGTCAACCAGAGACAGCGCAGCGGTCAGCAGGCGCCTGCAGCACGTACAGTGCAGCATATACGTCAGAACCTCGTCTACGCCGTGTTTAGCCTAACGATTATACGTCAGGACCTACAGATAGCAATAGTAAGCAGCCGCCTGCATTTGAGATAGGGGTGTTGGGTGCTGTGTGATGGGGTAAGGTCAGTCAGCCTCCAGGTCAAAGGCAAGGTGCGCAAGGTAAGGTATTCAAATACGCGGCATTCCCGCCCATCCAGCACAAATCCCCACCCACCTGGTCGGATCACCGACTGTGTCCCCAGCAGCAGCGGAGGCGGCAGCCGACGGCGTCACACCCCTGCCGTACAACTCCGCCAGGACGCCGCCGCCGGACTTGAGCGCCGCCGTCATGGCCTCTATGAACTCCTCACCGAGGCTCTGCTGCTGCTGCTGGCTGTGTGCTAGCCTGAGCAGTGCGGCGGCGAACGCCAGCTGCTCTGCTGGCGTTGCCACGGGCTCGGCCTCGGCCGCCGCGACCGCCTCTGCGCTCGCCGAGCCTGGTGCGCGATATGCAGGAAGAACCGCGTGCTTAGGACTTGCCTCTCATTTGGATCGACTAACGCACGCCTATTCACTTGCGGGCCTAAGCATTCAACTCAAATAGCCACATACGGTGGAAACCGCGCAACCTCACACAACAACCTTCTCAAGCTTGACAGGATTTACACAAGCTACACACAACATGCTTGTCATGGCTCACCGGGGGAGGGCAAGACCCGGGGCAGGGCTGCCCTCAGCAACGCCCGCAGGGACGACGAATTGGCGTCTCCGTTGCCGCCGCCGCCGTCAGCCGCCGCCGCCGTCGAGCGCAGCACGCACAGCAGCAGCGGCACGGCGTGCTGCCGCAGCGCTGCCAGCGCGTCGCCTGGGAGCGCCGCCGCCGCCGCCGCCGCCGCTCCCTTCCGCTGTTTCCGTTGCACGTACGCCAGCAGCGGCTCTCGGTACGCCTCTGTCACAGCTCGTACCACACCGACGTCGCCGTCGCCCATCACCGCCGCCACTTTCATCGCCGACAGCGCCGCCGGCGCCAGCCTCGCCAACACCAGCCGCCTGCCGCCGCCGGGCACACGCGCCTCCGCCGCCGCCACCGCCGCCGGCAGCGCCGCCGCCAGCGCGCCCGCAGCGGCCCGTGCCGTCACGACGGAGGCCAGCAGCGCCTCCGCCACCGCGGCGGCGGCGGGCGCCTCCGCCGCCAGCGGCACCGCGACGCGGACGAGCTGCTCCGCCGACGGAGCCAGCGCCTCCGCCATCCAACGGCCGCAAGGGCCGCGAAGACCAGCCGCCAACGCGGCCAGCGCCGCCGCCGCTGCAACCTCCTGCTCAGCGCCAGCGCCACCGCCGGCACTGCCACCGGTAGCCGTCGACCCCAGGACCAAGCCCTGGAGCAGCACCGTGACGCGGCTGACATGCGTCCGCAGCTGCTCTGGTGACACACCGCCAGCGGGTCCGCCAGAGTCATGTCCCGACGGCGCCGCCGCCGACAGCAGCGCCGCCGCTAGCTGCAGCCCAGCCCGCCGCCGCCACGCCGCCGCCGCCGCCGCCGGGACCTCCGCCTCCCCGCCCCCGAACGACGCCCGCTCCCGCTCTCGCTTGCCCTTCTTCCCCTTCCCCTTCCCAGCCGCCGCCGCCGCCGCCGTTACGGCACCCCGACCGCCTGCCATACACGCCTCCCCACCTTCCAGCAGCTCCTCCACCAGCCTCGCCAGCTCCACAGCCCCCGCACACCTCAGCAATAGCAGGTTCCTTTCTAACACCTCCCCCGCCTCCCTGCCTTCACTCCCCACACGTCCTTTATCCTTCTGCTGCTGCAGCAGCTGCTCCTCATGCCCCCCTTGCTGCTGCTGCCGCCTCAGCGCCGCCCGCATCGACCCCACCGCCGCGCCCACGCGTAGCAGGCACACGTGTCGCACCACAGCAGCTCTGTCCAGGCCCCACGCCGCCTCCAGCGCTTCCCCGGGGGCAGACAGCTGCAGCACTTGCGCCATCAGCTCAGAACCCAACCCTTCCACACCCGCGCCAACGCGCCCTTCCTCCCCCCCTTGCTCCATTTGCCCCATTCCTACCACCAGCAACGCCACCAGGCCCGCGCACGCCACCCCAGCCGCATCATCTATGTCCACAGCCACAGCCGAAGACACAGCAGTCGCCGACAGCGACGGGTAACGCCCGGACGTGGCCTGCTGAGGGGTTATGCTACCAGCTGCCTGCCCCCCAGGCCCACGTGCTGCCACGATGCTCGTGCTACCCTGAGGATGGCACGTGGCTGTGCCGTGTGACCCGCTGGGACGAGCGGTCGCGGGCAGCAGGCAGCGAGCCAGCTGCTCCAGCCGGTTACCTGCGTCCTCTGCAACGCGGTCGTCGTGATGCGGCCGGGTTCCAGGCACGGCGGCTCCGGTGGCGGCGGCGGCCGCAGCAGCGGCGGCAAAGGCGGCAGCAGCGAGCGGCGCCTCGGCCGTCGCGTCCGCCGCTGCGCCGCCGCCAGTGTTCGTGCGCGCAGTGCACTCCCCGGCACCTAGTGCAGCACCACTTGTCCCCGAGGCATCCGTCGTCAGCGGTTGCGGCGGCGTGGCTGCAATCAGCAGAGCGTATGGCATCTGGCCATCCCATTCCACCGCCGCTGCGCTGCCGCCCCCGCCGGCGCCTGTTGCATGACACACAGCTTGCAGCGACGGCAGAGGCGATGCGCCACCGCCGCCACCATCCTCCTCGCCGTCGCCTCCGTCAGCGGCGGCCCCGTCAAGGTCCGTCGCCGCCAGGCAGTGCGCCGCCAGCGGCCTGCACAGCACGTACGACCACAGCGCTGCCGCCAAGAGCTTGCCGCCGCCGCCGTCAGGTTCACCAGCTGCCGCCGCTGACGCCGCCGCTTTGCGCGCCGCCAGACTCAGCAGCCCGACAGCATGCTCCGCGGCCTCCGCGGGGCTGCAGGCCGTGAGCAGCTGCACCGCCGCCGGCACTGCCGCCGCCAGCGCGTCACATGCCTCCGGCGGCAGCTTGCACAGCCCTTCACGTCGTTGCTGCTGCTTCCCTCCCAAGCCTGCCGCATCCACGTCGCTTTCCCGGCCGCCCGTATCCTTGTCCTGCCCTTTCATCCCTTTACTCTTAACTTTCTTAGCCTTAGGGGCATCCACCACCTCAGCGCCACGTTGTTCCTCTTCCTCTGCTGCTGCCGCTGCCGCCTGTGCTTCCGCCACCGCCGCAGCTGCTGCCTTCACGAGTGCCCTCAGCTCCTTAGCCACACGCTTGGGCTTCGCCGTCGCCGTCGCAGTCCCTGCACTCGGCGTCTGAACCACCACCCGCACAACGCCCCCACCGCACCCAGTCGCACGGCCAGCAACCCTAGGCCCTGGCGTCCCCACCAGCGCCCCTCCACCGGCTGAGCTGGTCCGCGCACGCTTCGTCGGCCGGCCCTCCTGCTCCTCCTGCTGCTGGTGGTATTGACGGGACAATGCCTCGACACGGCGCCTTGCCCATGCGAGCAAGGAAGCCAGGGGACGCCCCTCGGGAGGCAACGCAACCTCCACGTCTTCCTCCGCTTCGGCTCCTGCCGTATCGTGAGGCCCGTTGCCAAGTGCGCTGTCGCCAGCATCATCCTTGCCACCAGCTGCTGCTGCTGCTGCTGCCGCTGCTGCTGTTACTGGTGGTGACGCAACAGACGCGCGCAGACCCGCCTCAATCAACCGCAGCATGGCGGCCGCTGCCTCGGGGTGCTGCTGCGCAGACAGCAGTTGGTGCAACACGCCTGCAGCAAGGGCGAGCAACAAGTTGCAGACGGTTCGGAGGATCAACCTGTTTTCGAAATGGCGCATTTTTTGGCTTCATGCAAACGGCAACGGCGCATCAACAACACACACCTCGCTGCAGGGCCATGTTTGTGGCTTGCCAGTGCGCGTAAACTACCCCGCATAGAGCAAGGCAGCCAAACGACAACCCGATCAGCCCCCACCTGACACGTATCCACACACCGCCGCCCGCTCCGCCGCCGCGCCGGCCCGCTGTGCCTTCTCTGGCCCCTGCCCCTGGCCTTGGCCCTGGCCCGACCGCAGCAGCTTGAGGCAGTTGCGAAGGGCCACCGCCGCCAGGGCGCTGCAGGGAGCTGGAGCTGCTGCAGCAGCACCAACAGCACCAACGGCACGGGCGGGGCTGGTAGCGGGCTCCAGCCATGTCTGAAGGAGCTCGAACCCGTCCTGTGTTGGGTGTCGGGAGACGACAAATGCAGGAACAGAGCGACCGCTTAGCAAAGCAATGTCGCAGACTTGCCCACTGTAGTGAAAAAAGACCTTGTGTGGTCAGCAAGTCCCACATGGCATCCACGGTATGCCCCCTAGAGGTACGCCAGCGAACAAGGACCATATCCATGAAGCCCATTGCGCACCAAACACTGCATACTGTCGGCTTCACAGCCGCATGCCGCACGTGGCAATCCGCGCCACGTCCCACGTGCCAGTCCCCCATGCCGATCTGCGGTTAACCCACGCCCCACGCCCCACCTGCGGCCGCCGGCAGAGCCCCACCACGCCCCGTATGCCAACGCCCTACACTACTTTGACATTACGGTGTCCCACATCCCACCTGCGACAGCGGCAAACTGCACGTAGCGAGCCTTCTATGCCTTATATTCACGGCCCCCGCCCCACACCCAACACTCTTCCGCTTCGCGTGCAGGCACCAGGGTTTCCGTGCTTCCCTGACGCCTTACACGGTCTCCTCGCGTTTTACGCGTACCCCACCTGCGGCCGTCGGCTGAGCCCCACCACGCAGTCGGCCATGAAGGCACACACCGCCTCCGCCACCGTGCCGCCACCGGCACCATCAGCACCGCCACCAGCACCGCAGCCGGCTTCGCCGCTGCTACCGCTGGCCTGTTCTGGCCCCGCAGCACCGCCATTGCTACTGCCACCGCCATGGCCGACGACGGCCCCTGCTGTGCCAGCGCTTGGCCCCTGCTGTGCGCCGTGTTGGCTTGGCGGCAGGCAGGGGAGGGTCCACAGCCACACCCGGGCCTCCAGCGCCAGCGGGGGCAGCAGCAGAGGCAGCAGCAGGGAGGAGGAGGAGGGGTGGGCCTCGCGGGCTGTCGTGACGTTGGCAGCTGCGGCCCCACCGCTGAAGGCGGCTAGGCCACGCACCCGGCGGAGCAGCAGGTCTCCTGTGTTCGAGGTTGTTGGCAGGAGGGAGCAGAGGGATGAAGAAATGCATGGGGGGAGAAGGTCTTGCCTGTGCAATTTGCAAGAGTTGCAGCCACCGGCAGAGCCCGCAGGCAGCGCCTCAAGTCTGCCCTTTGCTTACGACCAAACACCCGGCACCAACCCCGCTCCTGCCCCAGGCGATTAACAAGCACCACGAAGAATGTGTACACCACCCAAATCAGCCAAAGTAACCACGCCACACCCACACCCAACGGCAAGACACACACCTGCTGCCGCCCTGACCTCCGGCGACCCAGCCCTCGTCGCCAGCCGCAGCAGCGGCAGCAGCACAGCGGTACTCAGCGGCGGCGCAGCGGCAGCGGCCGCAGCCGCCGCCAGCGCACGCGACCTCTCGGCTGCGCCGGCCGCCGCCTCCGCCCCGGCAGCGGCCACAGCCTGCTGGGCCGCCAAGGGCGAGGACCCTCCCCTGGCCAAGGGCGAGGCCCCTCCCCTGGCCAGGTCCTCTGCGGCCAGGACGCTGAGGATGGCGGACTGGTGGGCGCGGGGCAGAGACAGGGGGTCCTGCGAGGGAGATACAGCAACGAAACAAGCAGTGATTCTAAGAAATATCAAGGCCGCAACTGTCAGGGCAGCTTGCAGCACGTTCGCTGCGCAAAGGCGTAAGAGGGCACGCTACCTTGCAGCTGTGACACCTGCATCCCTGGCACCCAGGTGCACGTTAAGGTACGTTAAGCAATGTAGAAGGGGGCACTGGGTGCCCCCCGCACCCGCAGCGAAAGGGGGTCTTGCGAGGGGGATACAGCAGCGCAACACTTGTAATACGTGCGGGCAGGCAGGACGGGCATTGCCCCGCATGTCACCGCCAGTACTGCAAGAGTGGGTGTCGCTATGTCAAGGTGGCAGCATGTGAGCAGGGCGTGCTGTCTGTCGCAAGGTTACACTACTGTGGTGCATGGGCTATCCTCCCAACGTGCAGTCGCGCAGCAAGTGAGCACCGGCCGAGCTCCCCACCCGCCCACCCACCGGGCCGCCCTCCCCCCGCTTGTCCACCCAGCCCCCCTCGTGCACCCACCCACCCACCCTCCCACTGGCCTACTCGCCCCCTTCCACCACTCGCCCCACCTGCGGCGGCAGCCTCACAGATACTACACATCTGGCCACGTCCCGCCTGCCTTGCTTACCGTGTGCACCATTCCAGTCTCACATCGCTCCGCTCACGTATGCTTAAGGCGTCTTGCGCCCGCTTTTTGACACTTGACATTGACGCCCGTACCCCGCACTCCCGCACTCCCAACCCACCTGCGGCGATCGCCTCGCTGCTTTCCTACACCCAGGTGCACAGCAAATCACACCGCACCGCATACTTCCATCCATCCGCCCGGCCCCGCCCCACCTGCGGCAGCAGCCTCGCCGCCTCGAAGTGCGCATCCGCCGCCGCCTCAGGCAGCCACCGGCAGTACCCCGCCAGCACCCGCAGCAGCCGCAGCCCCACCTCTGACCGCACAGCCCCGCCCCGCTGCTCCTCCTCCGCCCAGCCCTCCGCCGCCACCCCAAGCACCGCCTCCTCCAGCCGCCTTCCCGCCGCCCCCGCCTTCCCTCCGCCTTCCTCGTCCTCCTCCTCCCCCTCCTCCCCTTCATCGCCGCCCTTCCCCACTGCGCCGGTGCCTACATCCAAATCCACCTCCATTCCGTCCTGCTCCTGGCCCTTCTTTGCAGCCGCCTTCTGCTGCTGCTTACTCCCCGCCTTCCCGCCCGCTCCCTGCTGCCCTTGCCCCTGATCTTGGTCCCCCTGGCCTTGGGCCCCTCGCCCCTCCTTCTCCAGTGCGGCATGTAACGCCAGCAGCAGTTGCAGGTCTGGCAGGCGGGATCGTACTGCCGCCGCCAACCGCCGGTGGAATCCAGCCCACGCCGCGGCCGTCGGCGGCCCCGCGGCGGCGGCTAGCGCCGCGCCGTGCTCCGCCGCCGCCAGCGCCGCCTCCGCGTTACGTAAAAGTACGGCAAGCGCGTCCAGCGTCAGCGCCTGTACGGCGTGAGATGCGTGCTGGAGGCCACGTGACAGGACGGGCTTTGACAGCGCGGGAGGGAGGCAGCAGCGGAGGTGCGAGCGCACAAGCGGGGAGTCGAGGGCGGGGGGAGGCTGGAGGGGTGAAGGTGAAGCGGTGCCGTGGGGCGGCGGCAGGCGGGCAAGAAGGGCGGAGGGAGCCACCGCTGCAGCAGAGACCAGACGGGTGGCTAGCGTTACGGCCGCCACCCATTTCTCCGAAGCCTGGGGTTCAGGGTAAGGGAAGGGTCGCGGCATCCAGAGCAGTTGAGGGGCTATAAAACATGCGTAAATGTGCCAGCAGTTGTAGCTGCTGAGCGCAGCACCGCTAGGGCCTCGAGCTGTGTCGTAAGGGTGCTACGAAGGGAGTGTGTTGGAGGCCATAAATCGGTACCGGCGTGGCAGGGAGAGAGAAGGCCACAATATTGTATGCACAAATGGGAATGGCCGTTGATCGCGCCTAGCCACTGGATCAGCGCGGCGTACACGCTATTCACTATGTGCAAAGGGGCCCCCCTTGGTGCCCAAACACCGATGCCGTACATGGGCCCGCCCACCTTTGGCGTGAGGTCGTACGGCATCGAAGTGCCGTACTCCGCCGCCAGCCCCGGGCAGCGCTCCGCCACCTCCACCAGCAGCCGCATGTGTCTTAGCCGCTCAAACGGCCGCAGCTTCGGCAGCAGCCGCAGCACGCGCTTTGTCGCCTGGCCCACCACCAGGCCGACCTCGCCCTCCGCCGAACTCCCTGCCGCCGCCGCCGGCACCATCCCATTCTCCGGGTCCGTACACAGCATCACCAGCACCTCCAGTGCCGCCTCCGCCGCCAGCGCAGCCGCCGCCGCAGGCGGCGGCGCGGCTGCCGGCGCGTCAGCGTCGGCAGCGGCGGCGGCGGCCGCCGCCGCCGCATCCGCTGGCGCGTTCGACGCCGCCGCCACCTCCACCAGCTGCAGCAGCGCGGCGTCGCCCCACGGCTGGGCACGCAGCGACGGCGGCAGCGCCGACGCCGCGGCGCCGCCGCCGAGCAGGCGGCGGCCCAGCACCGCCAGCGTCGCGAAGGCGTGGCCGGGCGGGTCGGCCGCCAGGTGGTTGAGCAGGCCGCCCATGAGGGGCCGCAGGGGCAGCAGGCGGGCCAGGGTGGCGTGGTCGGCGGCGGACAGCAGCGCGCGCACAAAGGCGACGAAGAGTGCCCGGCGGGGGCGGGAGAGCGGGTTGGGGTTGGCCCACGCAGCAGCTGCTGCTGCGGGGCCCGTGGGCTTGCCGCCGTCCTTGGCGCCTTTGGAATGCTCCCTGTGTCAAGCAGGGTGTTACGGGGCGGAAAACGTTTGGATTCGTGGGAGGTAAGAGGGTGCAGTGGCAGCTCTTGAAGTTGGCAGTTGGTGTGGCTGGCTAGTGTAGAGCCATGTCACTCCCCGCCCTGCACTCCCGGACACGGGCGCACCTGTGCGGCTTGCACACGCGCTCCAGGGCGGTCAACGACCAGTCAAACGCCGCCGCCAGGTCCCTTGCCGCGGCGGCGCCGTGGCCCGCCACCGCCGCCAGCAGCGATAGGGCGGCGGCGGGCAGGGTGCCGGTCTCTGCACCCAGGCACCTGTATAGCCCCCTTAGATGGCGGCGGATGGCTAGGGATATGAGCGCCTCCTGCGCTGATGCCACCAGCGCCTTCTCGTCCTCCGGGACAGCAGTACTGCTTCCGTTTTCGTAGGTGAGGGTACTCCCATTTGGGTCAGCGGCATTGGGCTGAACGGGGTGGTTGGATTGCGGTTGGTCGTTGGGAGGGGCGGCAGAGATGAGGTCGGCCACGAGCAGCAGCAGCTGCGGCAGGACCCGGGGGTCCTTGGCCGTGGACTGTGCATCCCATACTGTGGCGAGTTCGCTGCAGGTGGGGGAGGCGCGTAGGAAGGACACCAGGAGGGCCCAGCTGCGTCTGCGGGGCTGTAGCCGCAGGGCGCCTTGAAGCGCCTTGATGCCTGCCGAGATACCGGTTCCAGTGGTACCCCGGGTCAGAGATTTGGCGTTTGAGACGCGTTTGCGACACAGCGTATGAATATGTGCGTATCTGAGTCAGTGCTAGTGCGATAGCAGTATGGCTGGTGAGAGGGGTAGCTGTTTGTGAGGAGCAGGTGGCGGGGGGCTCAGGGGCGGTGGCGGTGGCGGGACAGCTGCGCGGTGCGACTGAGTACCGTCTGTACTTTGTGCGTTACTAGAGGAAATGCACGCTCGGGCACTATACCTGACAGCACGACATCTGCTTCGCGGACAGCCCGCAGCGCCTCAATCGTCGTTCGAACGTTGAACTCCGCCGGTTGGTTCATTGCAGCACAGCGTAATGTCTTTCGGGATTCAAGTAATAATATTATCTACAGCTTATAGCTAGTCCTACGGCGTTCTAAAGTCATGAAAGCTTCCGACTGTGCCGCCAGGCCGCAGCCCCTCTAGCCGACCGGTCATGTGATTCCTTATTCTCAGTTGGATTTCGATACACAAATGCAGTGTGGCAACGCTGGGTCCTCGCATATGGGTCGTGCTTCTTCTTCAACAGTCCCCAAGGGCCCAAGTGGTACGCTGTCGTCTGCGGGGCCTATGTATAATACCCCTGACGAAAACGCTTTGTTGCGTCAGATGAACTTGCCACAAATGAAAGGCAAATCGCATGGTTAGTAATTGCACCGAGACCAGCACCAAGCAGGGGAGCCCTGCAGGCGGTGCTTCCCTGGCGGTGCGTTTGTACACCCAATGCCAGCACGGTTAGGACCCAAGTTTCTCGTCTTGTTCTGTACCGAGCGGAGAGCTTATCCCTTCAGAGAGCTGGACCTTTAATCATTTGCCTCAAGGCCTTGCCAGGGGATCCCTGCTCCCCTTTTTTTTTTTTTTTTTTTTTTTCGTGAGAAGGTTACAGGGGCTAGGAATT
>VFQN01004513.1_pt1 | contig 18310 bp, 21 predicted proteins | sample 3512371 | NCBI WGS metagenome assembly VFQN01 (sample SAMN10412370, study PRJNA504923) | tailings metagenome | isolation source: Replicate 2 from Balatoc abandoned mine | place: Philippines: Itogon, Benguet | collected 2017-08-28 | reverse complement strand
GCCTCGTGATGGCGCTGGCGATCGCCTTCGGCAAGATCGCGATCTCGATCCTGTCCGCCTTCGCGATCGTCTATTTTCGGTTTCCGTTCCGGCCGTTCTTCTTCTGGCTCATCTTCGTCACGCTGATGCTGCCGGTCGAGGTGCGCATCGTGCCGACCTTCCAGGTGGTCGCCGATCTCGGGCTGCTCAACAGCTATGCAGGGCTCTCCGTGCCGCTGCTCGCCTCGGCGACGGCGACCTTCCTGTTTCGCCAGTTCTTCATGACGGTGCCGGACGAGCTCATGGAAGCCGCTCGTGTCGATGGTGCGGGGCCGATGAAGTTCTTCAAGGACATCCTGCTTCCGCTTTCGATCACCAACATCGCGGCGCTGTTCGTCATCATGTTCATCTACGGGTGGAACCAGTATCTCTGGCCGCTGCTCATCACCACCAACTCCGATTACTACACCATCGTCATGGGCATCCAGCGCATGGTGACGGGCGGGGATTCGGAGCCGTTGTGGCACCTCGTCATGGCGACCGTGGTGATGGCGGCACTGCCGCCGGTGCTGGTCATCCTCTTCATGCAGCGCCTTTTCGTCAAAGGCCTCACCGAGTCGGAGAAGTAAGAATGGCGACGATCGCACTCGATGGCGTCCGCAAGGTTTATGCCGGCGGCGTGGAGGCCGTGAAGGGCATCACACTCGACGTGCCCGACGGCCAGATGGTGGTGCTGGTCGGCCCGTCCGGCTGCGGGAAGTCGACGCTTCTGCGCATGGTCGCCGGGCTCGAGACCGTCACCGACGGCACGATCCGGATCGGCGACCGCGTCGTCAACCAGCTGGAGCCAGCCGACCGCGACATCGCGATGGTGTTCCAGAACTACGCGCTCTACCCGCACATGACCGTCTTCAACAATCTCGCCTATGGCCTGCGCAACCGCGGCGTGGCCAAGGCCGAGATCGAGGCGCGCGTGCGCAAGGCGGCGAAGATGCTGGAGATCGACGCCTTCCTCGACCGCAAGCCGCGACAGCTCTCGGGCGGCCAGCGGCAGCGCGTTGCGATGGGCCGCGCGCTGGTGCGCGAGCCGTCGGCGTTCCTGTTCGACGAACCGCTGTCCAACCTCGACGCCAAGCTGCGCGTTCACATGCGCGTCGAGATCCGCAATCTGCAGCGCGCGACGAAGGTCACGAGCCTCTACGTTACGCACGATCAGGTGGAGGCGATGACGCTGGCCGACACGCTCGTCGTCATGAATGGCGGCGTGGCCGAACAGATCGGCGCGCCGGTCGACGTCTATTCGAAGCCTGCCTCGCGCTTCGTTGCCGAGTTCATCGGTTCCCCGGCCATGAACATGCTGGCGGCAACGGCGGGTGAGGGCGGTGCGGTGCGGCTTGCGGACGGCCAGATCGTTCAGGCGGAAGCCATGCCCGAGGCCGGGCGGCCGATCATGCTTGGCGTGCGGCCCGAGCATCTGGCGGTCGCGCTGGAGGCTGCGGATTTCGCGCTGAAGGTGGAAGCAATCGAGGTGCTGGGCGCCGACATCATGGCGTATGGCGCGGTGTCGGGCGCAAATGGCGCGCGCCAGAAGATGGTGGTGCGGCTGGGCGGTACGCATGGCGTGCGCGAAGGCGACGTGCTGCCTCTGAAGATCGAACCCAGCCGCACGCATCTCTTCGATGCCGCGACCGGGCTGCGCATTTAGGTCAGGCGATCAGGCCGCTTCCGCGCGGCGGTCGTCATTGGCGGCCGTCAGTGCCGCGACATTCACGTCCGCGAGCACGTCGTTCAGCGTGTCCATGCAGACATGGTAGTGCCGCGTCAGGTTCTCCGGGATCGTGTCCGGCTCGACGCCGCGGCCGACCAGATAGGAGACGGCGAACTCGATCTGCGCGCGCTCGACGAGACGCGGCAAGGCGCCGTTGAAATTGTCATTGTCCATGGAAACCTCGTACCTTTTCCATTTCCCATCGAGGCGGAAACTCAGGGAGGGGCGTGGCGCGAGTGTGGCGGGGGTGGGGCATCTTGTGGATGACGTCTTGACGAAGCGGCAGGGCGGCCGAAGGCAGGCGTATTGCCGCCCGTTCACCGATCGGTTATCAAGTTTGCAGGATATCCGGGGTCAACGACAGCGCGAGCGCCGATTTGCGAGCCACGAGCCAAGCCTTTTTTGCCCTGACGATCACCTCCACGCTAGCGCTTGCCGGCTGTACGTCGAGCGGGATCGACATCGGGGAAGCGCTGGAGGCAGTGCCTTCGACGATGGCGGCGGAAGCGGCCGAACTGCCCGAAAGCGCGCCGGCGCCTACTGCCCGGGAAACCACCGCAGAGATTGCCGAGACCGAGGCGACCGTGGAGGTCGCAGCCGTTGCGGCTGAAACGCCGGCCGAAGCCAAGCCAGACATCCTCGCCTCCGTCTCGTCCTCCTATGCCGGACCAACGCCGACCATGACCGCGTCGATCGCCCCGCCGGTGACGGCGTCGCTCGCCCCGCGCATCCGCGACGTGAAGGCGAACAGTCCTGAGCTCGACCGGCTTATCTCGCACTATTCCGACCATTACGACGTGCCGGTGGAACTGGTGCGCCGGGTGGTCAAGCGCGAGAGCAATTTCAACCCGGCTGCGCGCAACCGGTCCTATTGGGGCCTGATGCAGATCCATCCGGCGACCGCGAAGTCGATGGGCTACAAGGGCTCGCCGGAAGGCCTGCTCGATGCCGAGACGAACCTTCGCTACGCGGTGCGGTACCTGCGCGGCGCCTATCTGGTGGCCGACGGCAATCACGACCAGGCCGTGCGCTTCTACTCCCGCGGCTATTATTACGACGCCAAGCGCAAGGGCCTGCTCGACGAGACGGGCCTCGGGCGCGACCGTCGCAGCTGAGATGAAGCGCCTTATCCTGCTTGCCGCCGTGCTTATCGCAACGGCGCTGCCTGCCTCAACCGAAGATTGCGACAACGCGGCCGACCAGGCGGCGATCAATGCCTGTGCGGCGGCCGAGCAGGCGGAGGCGCAAACGGCGCTCGATGCGCTTTACGTCGATCTGGAAGCGCGGCTTCTCGGCGACGAGGCGAAGCTGGCGCTGATGAACGCCGCGCGCGAGGCGGGCACGGCTTTCCGCGAGGCCGAATGTGCGTTCGCGGCTTCGGGCGTCGAGGGCGGGTCGATGCAGCCGGCGATCCATGCGGGCTGCATGGCCGATCTTCTCACCCAGCGCGCCGCGCAGCTTCGCACCTATCTCGAATGCCCCGAGGGCGATCTCTCCTGCCCGGTGCCGTGGCTGCAGTAGCTCAGCTATCGAGCTTCTTCTTCTCGGCCGCAGCCCACTCCTTGCCGGCCTCGCCGCCCCAGAGCAGCCACGCGACATAGCCCGCCGACGGGTTCTCGTCGTCGCCGAAATTCTTCGCGCGCTTGTCGACCTTGTGGCGGGCGAAATAGCTCGCCATGCGCTTGATCGTGTCGTCGGAGAGGTTCTTGCGCGCCTTCAGGTCGCGGGCGCGCGCGACGCCGACTTCCGTGCCGCCGCGCTTGAATTTCGAGCGCAGCTCCAGACCCTTCGCGGCCTCGTCGGCGACCTTTTGCGGCGGCTTGTGTCCGTCGCTCATGACGCCTTCCTCAGTTCCGAATGGCTCTTCAGCGCGCGGCCGCCATCGTCCTGTTCAACCAGATAGGCCGGCTCGTCCTTCGAGGCCTTGCGCTTGATCTCCTTGCCCTTGATCGCGCGCGTCACGTCGTCGGTGAAGCTCTCGGCCACCTTGCCGGTGGCGGTGCCGTTACCCCAGTCCCACTCGACCTTTGCGCCCTTGCGGTACTTCGTCATCGCTCGTGCTCCGTTTGCGTGAGGCAAGAAGCGCGAAGGCGGCGCGATGGTTCCGAGGCGAGCGCTGCCGCCGGCATAGCTGGATTGACCTTGCGCGCGCGGCGCTGGCGCGGCCAACTCGCGGTCGAACGGAGAGGGACGGCATGATCTACGAACTGCGCACCTATGATTTGAAGATCGGACGCACCAACGACTATCTCGCGATCTTCGAGACGCGCGGCGTCGAGATCATCAGTCGCTACGCCAAGCCCGTCGGCTTCTGGTTCAACGGGGCGACGGGCACGGGGCGGGCCGACCAGGTCAACCACATCTGGGGCTATGAGAGCGTGGAGCACCGCATGCGCCAGCGCTCAGCGCTTTACGCCGACCCGTTCTGGTCGCGCGACCTGGTGCCGCTGGTGTTCGACACGTTCGAGGTGATCAACGGCCGCCTGATGCGGCTCGACGGTGCGTTCGGGGATACGATGGAGGCGGCGATCGGCGCAGGCGAGGCGCGGGGGCCGATGGTGGCGCGGTTCGGACCGGCAGGCGCAACGCCCGCTGACGAGGGCCGGCTGGCGCGCTTCACTTTCTTCACGGGCGCGGTCGGCGAGACCCTGTCTCTCGGCTATCTCGCCGATACCGACATGGCCGGCTTCACCGGGCCCGTGGGCGCGCGCCAGGAGCTGTGGCATCCGGCACGCTTCTCGAAGCTGCGCTAGGCGCAGCCGCAGTCTCAGGCGGCGACTAGGTTCTCGGCCGCGTTCTTGCCCGTGCGCTTGTCACGGACAACCTCGAAGGAAAGCTTCTGGCCTTCCTGCAGCGTATCGATGCCCGAACCCTGCATCGCGGTGACGTGCACGAACACGTCGCCTCCGCCATTGTCCGGAGCAATGAAGCCGAAGCCCTTGTCCGCATTGAAGAATTTCACTGTACCGGTTGTCATTGCCGTTCTCTTGGGTGTCAGACGAGATGATCCGCCGCGCGGGGATCGCACGGTCGGCATTGCAGATCGACATTGGAGGAAAGCTTGGGCGTGGCAGCGCTTCAGCGCGCGTCACAGCTCAACGGCAATCTCGATGGGCGTCATGTAGAGGGCTATTGTGCGCTGCACAATAGGTCTGGACATGCTTAATCGAATGGGCAGGGATGCGGAAATGGGGGAGGGGGTGGGCGTCCGCGTTGCGGAAATGTCCGACTATGGGGTGGGAAGGCGACCGACCGCTTCTCGGGATGGAGTTGGGAAAGCGGCCATTGAGGCGGCCGCCACACTACAACGGCAACGCGCCAGCAGCTGGGATCGCAAAGCTGACCTTCGAAGCTTTGGCGCACACACCGTTAGACGAAGTACTTGATCCCCCATAACTCTGACTAGTACTCTGAGATCAGGGGGAAACCATGGCTATAAAAAAGCTTGCTTTGGGAGCGTTGGTCGTAAATCGCGCAAACGACCGTCATGGGGAGCTCGAAAACGAGACGGCCGCGATAGCGTGGCTCTTCAACGAGCGCGAAACGCATATGCGGAATCTAACGAAGGACATCGTGGAGCAGGGCGAAATCTACGAGTATCCCCTTGTCTCACCCGACAAATCCAAGTTCATCGTCTTCGACGGCAACCGTCGCGTGACTTGTCTTAAGCTGCTTGACGATCCGCGCCGGTCGCCTACCACAGAGCTTCAAGCATTTTTCCGGGACCAGAAGGCGCTCTGGAAGGAACTTTCCCGAAGGAAATTCCGTGCCAGGTCGAAACCGACCGCGACCGGATCGACGAAATCCTCTTCCGTCGCCACACCGGTTCACAGTCCGGCGTCGGCCAGAGCACTTGGGACGACCGGATGAAGGCAACCTTCATCACGCGCACCGGCAAGGGTGGCGGGCCGAGCCTCGCTGACGAGATTGAAAAGCGGCTCGCAGAAGCAAACCTGCTGCCCTCCCGACGCAAGATCCCGCGATCAACGCTAAACCGCCTTCTATCTGCTGAGCCATTCCGGCATCGCGTCGGTATCAGCATGAAGAGCGGTCGCTTTCAGTTCACGCATGACGAGCCGAAGTCGCTCGCCGCACTTGCCCGCATCGCGAAGGACATGGCCGAACGCACTTTGGTGCTTGGGGATATCTGGGACATCGACGGCAAGCAGAACTATCTCGATCAGCTTGAACGCGAGGGCGTCCTTCCTGACAAAAAGCGCAAAGTGACGATAGCTGAGTCCACGGTGCCGATCGACAAGCCCGCAAAGGTGAAGCAGAGCGTCAAGGCGACACCGACCGTTCGCACGACGCTAATTGCACAGAAAGACTTTGACCTTAACTGGCCGGGACGGCTTCAGCGCCATCACCGATTCTGGGAAGAGCTACAGTTTCACCTCGATCTGCGAACACATCCCAACGCAATCTCAGTTCTCATGCGCGTGCTCATCGAACTCGCTCTTGAGAACTACATCAAGGAAGCGAAGGTCCTGGTCTACGAAAACGATAAGCTCGCGACCCGGTTGGAGAAGGCAGGCCTACACCTTCTAACGGCTGGAAAAATCGACGCGAAGCAGGTCGAGGTGCTTAAGAAATTCAAGCAGGGTGACAAGCTCGTGTCAGCCGACACCTTGAACAAGTACGTTCATTCAACAAACTTCGCGCCTTCGCCTGAGCATCTGATGTCGATCTGGGATAGCTTAGCAGACGTTGTCGTTGAGATGCTGAGGGCCTAATCGATTTTCTTCTGAATTCCGGACTCCTGCCGCTGGAATCTAGCAAGGGTCAGATTTTGGCAGTCCATCTCGATCTGGAACTCCAGCATGCCATCATGGCACCAGTAGATAAAGTTTACCGAGTTCATGTCGGGATCATCGTCGCTGAAGGCAGTGAAATTGTCGACGAACCACTCGCGCATTTCGTCTTCGCCTTCAAAGCTGAACCACTCGCCCGCATACCAGAATTGGGTGAGACCTATGTGTAGTAGTCGCTCGTTGTACGATATGCCCCAGAATGGTTTGATGCCGATCAGTTTCATGTCGGGCAGCCACGTCTTCGCGGCTTTGAGGCGCTCCTTCGTCGAGCTGGTTCTTCCGATCTTAAATCGCCCCTTGTCCTCGATCGCATAGAGGTAACCGGGATCGACTCGTTGAACCTGCCAGACGGGCATGATTGTGCCGGCGTTCCTGAAGATCGTTTGCCGCCCAACGAGCCGCTCATTCATCTCGAAGGCCTTTGAAAAAATCGGACTTCTCTTCGAATAGCAGCTTTCGGACTGCTGCCAAACCAAGCTGAACGACCGCAATGGGGTCGTTAGCTGCCTTCGCCAAAACCGCCCCTCACTGTCCTGCCGGACATCTCTCCCCGTGAACGGGGAGAGAGTGCGCTAGCCTTCGGCGTCACCCCTTAGAAATACGCCTGCAGCGGTCGCACTTCGAGGTTGCCGGCCTTGAGCGCGGCGATGGCTTCGGCGACGGCGGCGGCGCCGGCCAGCGTGGTGTAGTAGGGCACCTTCTGCATCAGGGTCGCGCGGCGGAGCGATTTGGAGTCCGAGACCGCCTTTTGGCCGTCCGTCGTGTTGAACACGATCTGGACCTGGCGGTTGCGGATGGCGTCCTCGATGTGGGGGCGGCCTTCGAGCACCTTGTTGATCTTCTCCGCCTCGACGCCGTTTTCGCGCAGGTACCGCGCGGTGCCGGAGGTGGCGAGCACGCGGAAGCCGAGCTCGGCGAGCCGCTTCACCGGGGGCAGGATCTTCGCCTTGTCCTCGTCGCGCACCGAGACGAAGAGTGTGCCGGAACGCGGCAGGTCGACGCCCGCGCCGAGCTGCGCCTTGGCGAAGGCGAGTGCATAGTCGCGGTCGAGGCCCATGACCTCGCCGGTCGACTTCATCTCCGGCCCGAGCAGCGTGTCGACGCCGGGGAAGCGGGCGAAGGGGAAGACGGCTTCCTTGACCGCGATATGCGTGAGCTTCGACAGGTCGGGCTTGTCGCCGTAATGGTCGAAGGCCGGGTCGAGCGCCTCGCCGGCCATGATGCGCGCGGCGATCTTGGCGATCGGACGGCCGATCGTCTTCGCCACGAAAGGCACGGTGCGCGAGGCGCGGGGATTGACCTCGAGCACGAAGATCTCGCCGTTCTTGACCGCGAACTGCACGTTCATCAGCCCGCCGACATGGAGCGCCTTTGCGAGCGCGGTCGTCTGGCGGGTGAGTTCGTCGACGATGTTGGCCGGCAGCGAGTGGACGGGCAGCGAGCAGGCGCTATCGCCCGAATGGATGCCTGCTTCCTCGATATGCTCCATGATGCCCGCGACATGGACGTTCGCGCCGTCGCAGAGCGCGTCGACGTCGACCTCGATCGCCTCCGATAGGTAGGTGTCGAAGAGGAGCGGGTTCTTGGAGAGGAGCGTGTTGATCTGGCCTGTCTTGTCGGCCGGGTATTTCTGCTTGATGTCCTCGGGCACGAGGCCCGGCACGGTGTCGAGCAGGTAGGTCTGGAGCTGGCTCTCCTCGTGGATGATCTGCATGGCGCGGCCGCCAAGCACGTAGGAGGGGCGCACGACCAGCGGGAAGCCGAGCTCGGAGGCGACGAGCCGCGCCTGCTCGACCGAATAGGCGATGCCGTTCTTCGGCTGCTTGAGGCCGAGCTTGACGAGCAGCTTCTGGAAGCGGTCGCGGTCCTCGGCGAGGTCGATCATGTCGGGCGCGGTGCCAAGGATCGGGATGCCGGCGCGCTCCAGCGCGTCCGCGAGCTTCAGCGGCGTCTGGCCGCCGAACTGCACGATGACGCCGTGCAGCGTACCCGCGGCCTTCTCGGCGCGCAGGATTTCGAGCACGTCCTCGTCGGTCAGCGGCTCGAAATAGAGCCGGTCGGAGGTGTCGTAGTCGGTCGAGACCGTCTCCGGGTTGCAGTTGATCATGATCGATTCGTAGCCGGCATCCGCCAGCGCGAAGGCGGCGTGGCAGCAGCAATAGTCGAACTCGATGCCCTGGCCGATGCGGTTCGGCCCGCCGCCGAGGATGACGACCTTCTGGCGCTCCGAAACCTGCGCCTCGTCGGCGAGACGGCCGGCGAAGGGGACTTCGTAGGTTGAATACATGTAGGCCGTCGGCGATGCGAACTCGGCCGCGCAGGTGTCGATGCGCTTGAAGACGGGGTGGACACCGAGCGAATGGCGCTTGGCGCGGACGGCCTCGGCCTCCTTCTTCACCAGCGAGGCGAGGCGGGCGTCGGAGAAGCCCATGGCCTTCAGCATGCGCAGGTTCTCGGCATCGTCCGGCAGGCCGTGGGCGCGGATCTTCTCCTCCATCTTCACGATCGCCTCGATCTGCTCGAGGAACCACGGGTCGATGAAGCACATGGAATGGATGTCGGCGTTGGACGTGCCCATGCGCATGGCCTGGGCGACCTGGCGCAGGCGGTCGGGCGTCGGCGTGCCGAGCGCGGCGCGGATCGCGTTCTTGTCGTCGCCGGTGCCGGTGCCGGGGATCTCGATCTCGTCGAGGCCGGTCAGGCCCGTCTCAAGCCCGCGCAGCGCCTTCTGCAGCGATTCGGCAAAGGTGCGGCCGATCGCCATGACCTCTCCGACCGACTTCATGGCCGTCGTCAGCGTCGGCTCGGCGCCGGGGAATTTCTCGAAGGCGAAGCGCGGGATCTTGGTGACGACGTAGTCGATCGACGGCTCGAAGGAAGCCGGCGTCGCGCCGCCGGTGATGTCGTTGTCGAGCTCGTCCAGTGTGTAGCCGACCGCGAGGCGTGCTGCGACCTTGGCGATCGGGAAGCCGGTCGCCTTGGAGGCCAGCGCGGAGGAGCGCGAGACGCGCGGGTTCATCTCGATGACGACGAGGCGGCCGTTCTTCGGGTTGACGGCGAACTGCACGTTCGAGCCGCCGGTCTCCACCCCGATCTCGCGCAGCACCGCGATCGAGGCGTTGCGCATGATCTGGTATTCCTTGTCGGTCAGCGTCAGCGCGGGCGCGACCGTGATCGAATCGCCCGTGTGCACGCCCATCGGATCGAGGTTCTCGATCGAGCAGACGATGATGCAGTTGTCCGCTCTGTCGCGGACGACCTCCATCTCGTACTCCTTCCAGCCGAGCACGCTTTCCTCGATGAGGACTTCGGTCGTGGGCGAGGCGTCGAGGCCGGACTGGACGATGTCGTAGAACTCGGCGCGGTTGTAGGCGATGCCGCCGCCGGTGCCGCCCATCGTGAAGGAGGGGCGGATGATGGCCGGCAGGCCAATGGCGTCGAGCGCCTGGGCCGCGATGCCCATGGCATGGCCGATATAGCGCTGCTTGCGGTCGCCTTCGCCGAGGTTCCATTCGGTTTCCAGCGCATCGAGCGCGGCGTCGAGATCGGCCGGGTTGGACGCCTTGACCTCGGCGCGGCGTGCCTCGTGGGCGCGCTTGTCGGCGTCCTTCGCGTCGGACGCGTTGGCGAGCATCGACTTCGGCGTCTCCAGCCCGATCTTCTTCATCGCCTCGCGGAAGAGCGAACGGTCCTCGGCCTTATCGATCGCCTCGGCGTTGGCGCCGATCATCTCGACATTGTAGCGCTCAAGCACGCCCATGCGGCGCAGCGACAGCGCCGTGTTGAGCGCTGTCTGGCCGCCCATCGTCGGCAGCAGCGCGTCGGGGCGCTCCTTGGCGATGATCTTGGCGACGACTTCCGGCGTGATCGGCTCGATATAGGTCGCATCCGCCAGCTCCGGATCGGTCATGATCGTGGCCGGGTTGGAGTTGACCAGGATGATGCGGTAGCCTTCGGCCTTCAGCGCCTTGCAGGCCTGTGTTCCCGAATAGTCGAACTCGCAGGCCTGGCCGATGACGATGGGGCCAGCCCCGATGATCAGGATCGACTTGATGTCTGTGCGCTTGGGCATGGAGCGTCCGCTTCGAGGCTCGTCGCAAGGCCCGCAGCGGGCGTGAACCCGGCGGTTGCGAGGAGGCGTTTGTCGTTCTGGCTAGGCGGGCCTTATAGGGGAGAGGCGGCGGGTATGGAACCCCGCAAAACGCCTGCATGGGGGGAAAGATCGATGGGCATGACGATGCGGTGGATCGGCAGGCGGTCAGGGGCTCTTTTCGCCGCGATGATCATGAGTGCGGGGCTGGTCATAAGCCTGCCGGCGGCAGCCCAGCCATCGCCCTTCGGACTGGACGAGGAACAGCTCGTCGCGCGCAGTCTTGCGAGCTTCGAGACGGCGCATCTGCGCGTGCATCACTCCTCGGGCGCGGAGGACGCCGCGCGGGCCTATGCCGAAGTGCTCGACGATGCGGCGGGGTGGCTGGCGGACGAAGTCGGCTGGCGTGCCACGCTCGTCGTCGCCGTGCTGGATGGCGATGACTGGCGCGCGGTCGCGCGGCTGCCTTTCCCTGTCCCGCATGCGCGGCCGGGCGAGACGATGGTCGTGATCCCGACGAGCATCGCCGCCTATCCCGGCTTCGACATCTGGAAGCTCGATGCGCGCGAGCTGACGACGGCGCTGGCGGTTCACGAACTCGGCCATGTCGCGGCCTACGATCTCGACATCAACCGCGAGAGCCTCTGGGTCGGCGAACTCGTCGCCAACATCTACATGGCCGGCTACGTGCGCGAGCGTCGGCCGGATCTCGATGCGCTTCTCGGCGGCGTGCCGGACGGGTTCGACGGGGCGGGCTCGGTGCGCTCGCTCGCTGCGCTCGACGAGCGATATGCCGGCGTCGGGCTCGAAAACTATGCCTGGTTCCAGTTTCGCCTGGCCGAACTTGCCGACGCGATGGTCAGGGCGCGGCCCTTCGCGGAGATCGTGTCCGGCCTGCAGCGGGAGTTCCCCTTCGGTCAGTCGGCCGAAGAGATGACCGCGACGCTCGCGCGGCTTGAGCGGATCGTGCCGGGCAGCACGGCGGCGGTTGTCGACATGACCGGCGAGTAGGCGCCGAGGCGTCACGCTTGACGAGAGCTGGGCTAGGCGGCGAGATGGCGCAAACGCCATTGGTGGGGGGCCAATGTCCATAGTGGAACTGGTGGGATACGCAGCCTCTGCGCTCGTTTTCCTGACCTTCCTGATGAAGACGATGATCCCGCTGCGCGCGGTCGCCATCGCGAGCAATCTCGCCTTCATTTCCTACGGCGCGCTCGCCGGACTCTATCCGATACTGATCCTTCACCTCGTGCTTCTGCCGCTCAACGTCTGGCGCACAATGCAGATGATCGCGCTTGCGCGGAAGGTGCGTGAGGCTTCGTCGGGCGACCTGACCTTCGACTGGCTGAAGCCGTTCATGAAGACGGCGCATTTTGAGCCCGGGGCGACGCTCTTCCGGCGCGGCGACCATGCCGATCGCATCTTTTACCTGATCGCCGGAAGCGTTCGCCTGCCAGAGATCGACGTGAACCTTCAGCCCGGAACGCTGTTCGGTGAGATCGCGCTGTTTTCGCCGGAGCGAAGGCGTACGCAGACGGCGGTGGCCAAAGGCGCGGTCGAGGCCCTCTGGATTTCCGACGAGGAACTGGCGCAGCTCTGTTTTCAGAACCCGGCGATCGCCTTCCACCTGACGCGGATCGTCACAGGCCGGCTTCTCGCCAACATGGAGCGAACCGCGAAGTCGGACGGTGGCTGACTAGTCCCAGCTCGAGACGCAGACCGGACAATCGACCGGCACGGCGGCATCGGCGACGGCATCGACCATCTTCTTGACGAGCGCCAGCGATGGTGCCCGCGCGGTCGGCTTGCGGTGCGCCGGTGCGCCGGATTTCAAACGCGACTCCGCCTGGACGATCGCAGATGTCAGCGGATTGACGACCGGAACGTTGACGGCGGCAGCGATGCGGTTCGCGATGGGCGACATGCAGGTGCAGCCAATCACGATCAATTCGGCGCCGTCGTCGTCGATCGCGGCCTCGCATTGCGCAATGATGCGCTGCAGCGTCCCGTCGATGCCCGACTGCATGCCTTTGATGAACGCATCTGGCCGGGCGTCGCTTTCAATGATCGTCTCTGCCGAGACGTTGCGGATGCTGGCGAGCCGCTTTTCCAGTCCGCGCGCCTTGATCTGGCCGAGCGGCATGAAATTGGTCGAGGCCGGCCACACGGTTACGATCGAGAACCGGCTGGCGAAATTGGCAGCGAGCGTCAGCATCGTTTCCCCAGCGCCGATCACCGGAATGTCGACGGAGGCCCGCAGCGCCTCGATGCCGTAGTCGGAGCAGGAATTGTAGGCGATCGCGTCGCAGCCGTCGGCTGCCGCGCGCAGGCCTGTTTCGAGATAGGACAGTTCCTGGATGACGAATTCGGCCGGCGAGAAGGCAAAGACCGGGATGCGGGGCTTGTAGAAGGCGACCGACACGCCGTCGCCGAGCACCGCCTCGACCTCGGGCGGCACCGTGTCACTGTAAGACCCAAGAACGCCGATCTTCATCCTCAGGTCTCCAGACAGCACCGGGATCAGGATGGGTGCGCAGCGGGCAAGCGTAAAGCGAGGAAAACTGGGGCTAGGGAGACGTGCGCTCGTGCTGGACGGCTCTTCGCAGATCAAGCCGCGTCGGCTACGCTTGGAGCAAGCAAGGAGGCGAGTTGCATGGCAGCAGGCGCGCGGATCGTTGCCGTACTAATCGCGATCTCGGCAACTATCGGGATCGGGATCGAGTTCCGCGGCAATTTGGCCGTGACCGGATCGGCGTTCGCAACCCTCTGGGTGCTGGTTGGCTATTTCACGATCCTGACGAACGGGCTGGTGGCGCTTCTGTTCGGCGCGATCGCCTTCGGGTGGAAGCCGGCGCCACGCCTGCTCGCCGGCGCAGCGTTGGCGATGGCGCTCATCGGCATCATCTATGCGCTGCTGTTGAGCGGACTTCGCGTCCTGGAAGGTCCGGCCCTGTTTGCCGACTTCCTGCTTCACACGGCTAATCCGCTGCTCGTCGCCGGGTTCTGGCTGATTTTTTCCGAGAAGGGCCGGCTCGCGCCCGCCGATGCGCTTGTCTGGGCAGCCTACCCGCTTGCCTACTGCGCTTATGCGCTGATGCGCGGGGCGGCGAGCGGGTTCTATCCGTATCCGTTTCTCGATGTCGGCGAGCGAGGGATGGCAACTGTGCTGGCCACGGCCGTCATCATCGCGGCGGCCTTTATCGCCTGCGGGCTCGGTCTTGTACTCCTCGATCGGCGGCTTTCCGGCCGCTAGGGCTGCGTGCCTTCGAGGCCGACGAGCGCGATCTGCGGATAGCCGCCGAGCCGGATCAGGTTCATCACGTTCATCAGGTCGCCATAGGGCACGGCGCGGTCCGCGCGCAGGTAGATGCGCGTCTCGGCATCCGTTCCGGTGCGCTGGTCGAGCGCCTGGCGGAGTTCGAGGTGGGAGACCTGCTGGTTGTCGATCCAGACCGTCAGGTCGTCGCGCAGCGTGACGTAGAGCGGCTGTTCGGGCCGCGGCTGCGGCGCTGCCGCTGCGGTCGGCAGGTCGACATTGATATCCACGGTCGCGAGCGGGGCGGCGACCATGAAGATGATCAGGAGGACGAGCATCACGTCGATGAAGGGCGTGACGTTGATCTCATGGTTCTCGGGCAGATCGTCGTCGCCCGTGTCTTTCCTCAAGCTTCCGGCCATGACGCTATTCTCCTGCAGCGAAGGCGCGGCCCGGCTGCCCTGCGCGGGCGTCCATGTCGCGACTGACGAGGCGTTCCACGGCTGCCGACGCGTCGCCGAGGAGGAGCCGGTAACCGGCGACCGAGCGGGCGAAGGCGTTGTAGATGACGACCGCCGGGATGGCCGCGACGAGGCCGAGCGCGGTTGCCAGCAGGGCCTCGGCGATGCCGGGCGCGACGATGGCGAGGTTGGTCGTCTGTGCCTCCGAGATGCCGATGAAGGAATTCATGATGCCCCAGACCGTGCCGAACAGGCCGACGAAGGGGGCCGTGGAGCCGATCGTCGCCAGAAGGCCGGTACCCTTCGTCATGCGACGGGCTTCCGCAGCCTCGATGCGCGACAGATGCGAGGTGACGCGCTCCTTGAGGCCCTCATGGCTCAAGTTTTCGGCCGACATGCGCGTTTCATGGCGCGCGGCGCGAACGAGGAGGGACGTCGCGTCGCGGCCCTGGCGCAGCGACGCGCCTGCCTCGTCGAGCGTACGAGCATCGAGGATCGCGCTGAGGCCGCGTGCGGCGCGGCGACGGGCAGCAAAGAGTTCGACGCTCTTGGCGAAGAAGATCGTCCAGGTGATGACTGAAGCAATCGCGAGGCCGATCATGACCGCCTTCACCACCCAGTCGGCCGCCATGAACATCCCCCAGGGCGACAGGTCGTGGGGGATGGTGCGCTCGGGTGGGCCGATTTCGACAGGGGCTGGGGCTGCAGGTAGGGGAGTCTCAGCCGGCGCAGCGGCAGCCGGCGCTTCCGTAGCCGGTGGGGCAGGCTGCGTCTGGGCGTGAGACGGGCCTGTCAGTGCGAGTCCTGCCGCCATCAGCGCGGTGGCCACCATGCGGGTGAAACTCATGCTCTCGAACCTCGACGGAATGACGACACTGGGATGCGGTCGGGCCGCGGAATTTAAACCTGATTATTCCAATCCAGATTTAATGGAAAGACCTGACAAGCGGTTGGAGGAACGGGTGGGCCGATCTGCACGTTCACGTCGCAGCCTGTGCAGCAGGCAGATACAGGGAGCGAGCATTATGTCCAAGGCACCCACGGAACAGGGCAAGGCGGCATCGGCCGGTTTGCACCGCGAGGCGAAGAAGGAAGAGTTGGAGATCGAGCGCGAAAAAGGCTCGCATCTCAAAAAGGGTGAGGAGCGCGTGGACGAGCGCTCACGCAGCGCCGGCAATCCGGATGTCGGGTCCACCCAGCGCGACGACACCTAACCAATTGACATACATTCATGACAAGCCGTGCCGTTTCTGCCAGCCTTGCGTTGGCGGAAACGGTGGAGGCCGGTCGTGGACGATTCGCAGATCGACGACATCGCAGCTGAAGTGCTGGCGGCAGCCGACGATCGTCGGCAGATCGGACTGTTCTCGGCGGATGGTCTCGATCTAGCCGCAGCCTACCGTGTCGCTGCACGCGTGACGACCCGGCGGATTGCCCGGGGCGAACGGCCTGTCGGCTGGAAGATCGGCTTCACCAACAGGACGATCTGGGACGAGTATCAGGTCCACGCGCCGATCTGGGCGCCCATGTACGATACGACCGTCAGCGAGGCGGAGCCGGGCACGCCGGTTTTCGTCGACGTTGGCCGGCTGGTCGAGCCGCGGCTGGAGCCCGAGATCGCGCTACGGCTGTCTCGCGTTCCCAAGCGCGGCATACGTGCTGCCGATCTCATCTCCTGCATCGCAGGTGTCGCGCACGGGTTCGAGCTCGTGCAAAGCCTTTATCCGGGTTGGAAGTTCGCAGCGGCCGATACGGTTGCGGCCTTTGCGCTGCACGGACGGTTCGTCCATGGGCCGTTCGCCGAAGTCTCGGCGGATGGAGGCTGGGCGGCGCGGCTCGAGGACTTCTCCGTTCGCCTGTTCCGAGACGGGGTGCAAGTCGATCATGGCCACGCGCATGCGGTTCTCGGTGGGCCTCTTCATGCGCTTGCCGCGCTCGTCGAGGGTCTGGCCGCGGCACCTTTTCTGCCAGGGCTGCGCGCCGGCGACATCATCACGACCGGGACCGTCACGCGCGCCTTTCCCGCGCTTTCCGGCGAAACATGGCGCAGCGAGATCGAAGGCTTGCCGCTGCCGGGAATGACGCTGACGCTTGGCAGCGATTCTTCGTGACACGCGTTTAGGGCCAGCTAGGATCAGCTGGCCTTCGGGCGCGAGACGAGGACAAGACCATGCGGTGGAGAGGACGTCGTCAGAGTTCCAACGTTCAGGACAGACGCGGCCAAGGTGGATTTCGCCCCGGCGGCTTCGGGCGAGGGGGGCTCGGTGGCAGCCCGATCCGCATTCCTATGGGCGGCGGAGGTCGCGGCGGCTTTTCCGGCATCCTCATCATCATCGTGATTTTCGTGGCGCTCTCGTTCTTCGGCATCAACCCTTTGTCGATGCTCGGCGGCGGCGACCAGAACCAGCCGGGCGTTTCGACCTCGCAAGGCCAGACGCCGCCTGCCGACGACGAGCATGCCGCGTTCATTTCGGTCGTGCTGGCCGAAACCGAGGATGTCTGGAACGGCATCTTCCAGGCGGAAGGCGCCGATTACCAGGAGCCGACGCTGGTGCTTTTCGAGCGCGGTGTTCAGTCGGCATGCGGCCTTGCGTCATCGGCCTCTGGACCGTTCTACTGCCCCGGCGACCGGCAGGTTTACATCGACCTCAACTTCTTCGACGAACTAGCCAACCGCTTCGGCGCGTCGGGCGACTTCGCGCAGGCCTATGTCGTGGCGCACGAGGTCGGCCATCACGTCCAGAACCTGATCGGCGTCCTGCCGCGCTTCAACGCCGCGCGCCAGTCGATGAGCCAGGAGGAGCAGAACGCAATGTCGGTGCGGGTCGAGCTTCAGGCCGACTGCTTCGCCGGCATTTGGGCGCATTTCACCGACCAGCGCGGGCTGATCGAGCAGGGGGATATCGAGGAAGCACTCAACGCAGCCAACCAAATCGGCGACGACACCATCCAGCAGCGCACGCAGGGCTATGTCGTGCCCGAAAGCTTCAGCCACGGGACATCCGAGCAGCGCATGACGTGGTTCACGCGTGGGTTCGAAAGCGGCCGGCTGGATCAGTGCGATACGTTCAACGGAGCGATTTGAGGATTGCAGTGCGTCCTTCGAGGCTCGGCTTCGCCGAGCACCTCAGGATGAGGGAGGTGGGTGCCAGGCACCCTTCTGGCGGTGTCGAGCGTTATTCGAGAGCGATGCGGACGCGAGCTGCAGCCACCACCTCCCTCATCCTGAGGTGGGAGCGAAGCGAGCCTCGAAGGACGCACCCCACTTCCAATACGACATGCAGCGTTTGATGCTCCCCCGGTCACGGGGGAAGGAGACCACGCCAGGCGCGGTTAAAGAGACGTCGCTTTCCGCCTACCGCTCGCTCAGCGCCGGCTCGCCGCGGCGTTCGCGGATGAGGTTCGCGAAGCGGCGGAAGAGGTAGTGCGAATCCTGCGGGCCGGGCGAGGCTTCGGGATGGTGCTGCACCGAAAAGACCGGCTTGCCGGCGAGCGCGATGCCGCAATTGGTGCCGTCGAACAGCGAGACATGAGTCTCGACAACGCCTTGCGGCAGCGAGTTCGAGTCGACTGCGAAGCCGTGGTTCATCGACACGATCTCCACCTTGCCGGTGGTGTGGTCCTTCACGGGATGGTTCGCGCCATGGTGGCCCTGATGCATCTTCACCGTCTTTGCGCCGAGCGCCAACGCCAGCATCTGGTGACCGAGGCAGATGCCAAAGAGCGGCAGGCCTAAATCAAGCAGCTTGCGGATGACGGGTACGGCATATTCGCCAGTGGCGGCCGGATCGCCCGGGCCGTTGGACAGAAACACGCCATCGGGGTTCAGCGCGAGGATGTCCTCGGCGGACGTGCGTGCCGGCACGACGGTGACTTTCGCGCCGAGGCCAGCAAGCAGGCGCAGGATGTTGCGCTTGGTGCCATAGTCGATCGCCACGATGTGCG
>VFQN01004512.1_pt1 | contig 18311 bp, 18 predicted proteins | sample 3512371 | NCBI WGS metagenome assembly VFQN01 (sample SAMN10412370, study PRJNA504923) | tailings metagenome | isolation source: Replicate 2 from Balatoc abandoned mine | place: Philippines: Itogon, Benguet | collected 2017-08-28 | reverse complement strand
TACACGGCGACGTAATGCAGGTTCGTTCACGAGTATTGGGGTCGCAGTACGGCAGGGAGTCCCCGCGGTGCAACGCGATGTAGGTACCACCAGCGCCACAAGCCTTCCTCTTCTCGGGCCTTCATTTTGTTACATCAAGGTGAGATTGTAGACCTGACCCTTAGCGACCTATACGCGGGGAACTGCAAGTTTGCTTTCATCTCCGGTCAGCAGCAGCTTTGCTGCATATAGCTACACAGCACCTCATATCTACAGTTACTGGAGGAAAGGAGCTGGTGCGGCGCAGGCGAGGGAAAGGGATGGGGCGGCGCGTTCACCTGGGCGGGGCGGCGGTCGACGCCGCTCCTGCTTGCGACAGCAAAACAGCAAGCAGAGCAGGGGCGATGGGTTTCGACAGCTGGCTGGAAGCTGCGGTTGCTGCGTTGGGAGGCAGCCGACGAGGGGCCAGCAGCCGCAGTCTCGAGGCCCTGCACACTGGTTTTGCCAGCGGACTTCTTGTCAGCCATATACCTTTACCGCCCTAGTCCCATTAAGAATTCTGACAATTCAGAACAGCTGTGCTGAAGGTACTCAGGGTTCCTACGTTGACACGCGCCACATCGCCCGGTTGCTCCTCGTTCCTTACCTTCGCAGGCAAAATGGGTCGCCGTCCCGCTCGCTGCTACCGGCAGTCGAAGGGTAAGCCCTACCCTAAGTCCCGCTTCTGCCGCGGTGTGCCCGACCCCAAGATCCGCATTTACGATGCGGGCATGAAGAGGGCTGATGTGGACACCTTCCCGTGCTGCGTCCACCTGGCCAGGTGGGCATATAGGGGTGCTTGCTCATGCGGGTAACGTCGGCGGCACGGGGAGGCCACTAAGAGTGTGCAGGGTGAAGCCGTCCGGTGGAAGGGGGGCGAGGGACGCAGGGGTGTCGTGTTGCTTCCCATGCTGTTTGACAGCTGAGTGCTTCGGAGCAGGGTTGCGAAGGCCTAGCGCAGGGCGTAGCTCGGCCAGCGTCTGCGCAGACCTCGGAGGACAGTGCAACGCTGCAGCCGACTCGGCTGCGGCGCATTTGGAGGCTATGTGGTAGCTGCTGCAGTTCCTCAGCCCACAGTCACAGCTCACATTCGACCGGGGGCTTTAGCTTATGCTCCTGCGGCGACATGGCAATTCCGCGGCGCCTTGGTGTCCTCCTGACAAAGGGGCAACGAGCACCAGGGCAGCAAAGGCGCAGTTTCCAGCAGCGCCTTCCAACTGCACTGCGCCAGCACATCTGCAACCGCAGCGCAGGAGCGGTCTCTCAGCGCAAGCACAGCGCCCGCTGACCCCTGTCTTCTTCCCCACCCTCACCAACACAGTTGGGAGAAGGAGAACGTGACCTCCGAGGCGCTGGAGGCTGCCCGTGTGGCTGCCAACAAGTACATGGTGAAGAACGCCGGAAAGGAGGCGTTCCACCTGCGCGTGCGCGTGCACCCCTTCCACGTCCTGCGTATCAACAAGATGCTTTCGTGCGCCGGAGCCGATAGGCTCCAGACCGGTATGCGTGGCGCCTTCGGCAAGCCCAACGGCGTCTGCGCTCGCGTGCAGATCGGCCAGGTAGGCGGAATGCTGGACGGGCAACGAGGGGATGGGTTTGAGCCATGTGCTGGAGGCTGGGGATGGGCCTGCACAGAACAGGGTGGGAGGCGAGGGGCTCAAAGGCGCCAGGCATACACGTGGGCGCTTGGTCCAAAGAGTTGAGTACAAGGACGAAGCAAAGGGCGGATGCGTGGAATTGTGTCCCGTGTTTGCTGCCTGGGACGGGTTTCGAGTTAAGCTGGCAACGACTGAACTTGGCACGGAACGAGGGGGTTACCGTTGCCTTATGCTGCACACGTGTGTGGCACATACCGCCTTGAATGAGCTCCCTTTGACGTGCGTATGCCTGACGTGCGTGTCCCCGTGCGCCGGGCGCAGGTGCTGATGTCGATCCGCTGCCGTGACCAGCACGGCTCTGTGGCCGAGGAGGCCCTGCGCCGCGCCAAGTTCAAGTTCCCCGGCCGCCAGAAGATCATCAAGTCCAACAACTGGTGGGTCGCATACTGTCACGGGTGTTCCATTGTACGTAAGCCTGTGTATATGAGGCCAGTACAAGGAGCGAAGCCAGGAGGCGCGCCGTAACAGCAGTGCTTGTCCTTGTGTTTGTCTTGAGAAGGACTGATTCGTTGCCACTCGCGCTTGGCGTCAGAAGGAGAGGGCCCGACAAGACAACACGTCCGTCTCGCTGTTTACATGGCCACGCCTGGCAGTCACGTCTGGCAGTCATATGGCGGGGTGTTCCGGAGGGACGGAAGCGCAGGAGCGGCGGGAGCAGCACGCAGGAATTGGGGTTTGGGAGGTTGCTCGAGCAGCGGACGAGCAGCGGCGGGAGCAGCAGAGGACCTGACGGACCTGGTATTGGGACAGGTTGTGGAAGACGGCCAACACGGCTTGGTTGGCGGCGGCCCACGGAGCGGCCTGCAGCATCCACGCGGATGACGGCTGGGGTCTGGGCTGCGCGGGCAGGGTGGCATACCGAAAAGGGCCAGTGGCGTTGCACAACTCTGCCTTCCACTGGCGAGGGACATGCTGCGCGCGTGGCGTGCCATTGGCTGATGCGAGCCCTGGCTCCTGACCTGGTGACCGTGCTGCGTTTGCTTGTCCCCTTCCGTCCCCCAGGGGCTTCACCAACCTGTCCCGCAAGGACTTCAAGGCCTACCGCGAGGAGGGCCGCCTCATCAACGACGGCAGCCACGTCAAGGTGGGCAGGGGGCAAGGTGGTCAGGCAATAAGGGGCATGGGTAGGGGACTGCACTTTGGTGCATATGAGGAGCATGTGGGGCACGGTTATGAATAGGACGCAAGGGAGTCTGTGAAGCAGCCCGCTAGGTCCCGCTTCCGGAGCTCACCGAAGTATTGTCCGGAACGCTGCTCGTGGCAGCAAGCCGTCGTCTCTCGCTGGGACGCTGGAAAAGTCACTGGCAAGGCGGTCAGCGCGGAGCAGCGTTCGTGTGGGGGAGCCTGCGGTCGTTAAATGCCCTTCTTGGAGCCGTTGAGCTCTTGAGCACCGACCTTCGATCTGACAATCATGGCACCTTGACAACTGCGCCTGCTCCACCCTCAGGTCATCAACCACAAGGGCCCCGTGGCCGAGCGCGAGCCCGACCACATCTTCACCTACCCCGCCCGCAAGCACCACATCTGCGTGCACAAGTCCGACGACGACGAGTAAACCACTCGCCGTACGGCGCTTGTCGTACAGCCAGCCGCACACAGCGTGTGCCGTACAGCTCGCCCCGCCTCGCGCACGGGCGGCGCTGCGCGGTGCTGCTAGCGGCTGGAGGTGGCGGTGGTCGCACAGCGGATTTGGTGTTGGCGAAGCGTGAAGGGGTACGATGGCCTGCCCGGTTGGTGAAAGCTGGGAGCTGGACTGGCGTAGGCGCGGCGGAGGCATGTGGCGGGGGGCGGTCGGCTTGCCGGCGTCCCCGGCGTGGCGGTCTGAGGGCGTGGGGCCGTGGGCAGGCGCGGAGAGCCGACTCGCGCTCGAGGGCTGCCGTGTTGGTGCCCGTGCCTGTGGTGTGCTTGTCCAGGGTAGCGAAGTGTTGCCTCTGGCTTGCCGTGTAAGAAGGCACGGGGAGGCTTCCCATTATTGCCTGCGTGCCTGCCTGGTACGTCAGGGTGTCTCTGCCACAGCCTCTCTCCCCGGCAGCTAGCGAGTACCGGTATGTTGGTTCATGCCAGACTGACAGGTACTGATCGTTGTCTGTCTAGCAAGGGCAAACAGGTCAGTTGGGCTGCAGCATCCCTGCTTTCAACTGTTGTACACAGGACTACAGGCACACAGGACGCAAATCGATTCGTGTTACATGTGACGAGGCGTTCAGGAGAAGGGTGTATAAGCCTTCAGCAAGCAGCAAATGTTGGCGAGTCGCCCCTGTCACAAGGTCAAAGGTGCCCTGTGAGGAGCCCCTTGCTGACGCACGTCTGGACACGTACCAGTATGCAGGTGGCCTGAGAATGGCGCCTTCTTGGTTGTGCACGTGTTGCGGTACTTGGGAGCAGATTGGGATCATGCAAGACCTGCATGTGCACCTGCTGTAACGCATGGCGTAATGGCCCTTCATCCCAGAGAGGCAGTCAGTTGAAGCAGGTCACCCAAACCGAATCAGAACCGACCGCAACTGTCGGCAGGCTTACACGGTAGTTGCAGATCATACGATGAGCAACACACAGCAAGAGACGGTTGTGCTCATTAGCCCAGTTCGCGAGCAAGGTTCATCATCGGAAGACGGACTCCACGAGGAACGTCCTATTGTGCCGAAAGGTGGCAGGAGCTGGTCGTGGCAGTGCATCTACGACGAAGTTATGTGATATGGAAAGTAAGTAGGGTAAACCCAGCGACGTAGTGGCTCTTCTACGTCTGGCTGGAAAGCTGTCCACGTCTGCTTAACTTGCACGTATCACTTGCTGCTGAAAAGAGAGAAAGGACGTCCTTGCCGACTAGGGACTGGCCCTAGTGAGTGGACACGTGCAAGGAACAACCTCTTGACCTTCCCGCTGCCCGCTCTGCCCCAGGTACATCACGCCAGTGGTCCTTGTGAACGTTATCCTGGTCGTGGTGCTGCTCTACCTCTTCGTCTGGCGCTAGCCAGTCGCCCAAGCCCCTCCGTGTGTGTCTCTTCGGGCTTCCCTGCTCCTCCTCCTCCCACCAGTGCCAGTACACACGCTGGTTGCTACCAGCAAAAGCCTACAGCCAGATAGGCGCAGCTCACACCTTCAACAGCAACAGGCTGTACATAAGGAGCAGCGGTACAGAAGGAAGAGCCTGGCGCTTGTGACGGTTCTCGAGCACGCTGTCTGACGCCCCAAGCCGCAGCCGCAGCCCCACCCACACTACACAAGGAGGGCGGGGGGCCCTGCGGCGGCTCGGGGCTGACTCCTCCAGCGGAGCAGCGAGCAACACCGCGGCACCAAGGCTCGCTTGTGATCAGCTTTACAACATCAGTTGCTCTCCGTTTTGTTCAGCAGTTGCGGGAGTACGACCGCAACGGCGTCGTGGGATAAGAGCGCTGGACGGCTGAAGGCTCCGGCGCAGTAAGTGAGCAGCCCCGGACGCGGAGGGACCAGCAGCCGGCAGGCCTCCTTGCGCCTCCCTCTGGCGGCTAGCGCTGCCACATCCCGTGGGCCATGACCGGCGGGGCCCAGGGCCTCAACCAGCGGCAGACGCAGCAGCGCAAAGGGACGGCGGCAGCAGCGGTGGCGAACGGCGGCGGCGGCATGAGCTACGGGGGACCGGCCGGCGGCCCGGGGCAGGTGCCGCCGGGGCGCCCGCCGGGGCCCCCTCTCATCTTCAGGGATGCGGCATCGGCCAAGGTGAGCTCGTATGCACGTGCACGGGGGGATTACACGGAGGAGCGGTACGGTAGGAGCGGCGGGAGATTGATGCCCATACCAGTAGCAATAATTTGCCTTCAAGGGGCGGGCTGAAGGCGCTTGTCTTGCGGGTAGAGGTAGGCTTGAGGCCCCACGCCAAGTCCGGCGCGGTAAACGCGAATAGCACTGAGACTTGCCTGGACCAGCAAGCTCACTCCTGCACTCCCTTCCCCCCCCCCCACAGCTGATGCTGCCGCACCCGCTGGTGCTGCCATCGCTGCTGGTGCTGCCGCTGCTGCTGTGGGCTGTCGCCGTGGTGGCGGGCTCCCTGCACAACGAGGCACTGCCCGATGGGGCGGACAAGCGGACGTTCCAACACCCGCTGTCGGACTTTGACAGGTGGGCAACCGCAGAGCGGCTAGGTAACGGAAACCCCCACCCCGACAGGTGGAGTAGTGGGGCCCGGGACGCGGCCATAGTGGCGGTGGCCACCGGGGGCTGTAAGGGTCATGGATCGGGTGCGTGGCCCCGTGAAGTAGCAGTTTCCCGTCATGGTGTTCTTTTCCCGCCCCATGCAGGCACGTGTTCCGCATGTGGGGCCCTCTGCTGCCCCTCGCCGCCTTCGCCTTGCGGCTGATTGCTGGCTTCACCCGCCTGCCCCCCTCGCCGCCCGCGGCCGCCGGGCGCCCGCCGCCGCTGCGCCCCGGCGTAACGCTCGCCGTGCGCGCGCTGGTGCTGTACGTGGCGGTGGCTGCCGTACGCATTGCCGTATACCTGGGGCACGTTGCCGTACAGCGGCAGGCGGATCTGTTCCTCATGTCGGACCACCTGCTGCTGGCGGCGTCCATCGTGTCGTGCCTGCAGGTGGGTGTGAGGTTGGATAACGTTGTATCGGGTCTCAGGCTCTGGGTAGCTCGGATGGCACTGCGGTTTGGTGGGCAACGGTAGGCAAGTCGCAGTCTCACAACATACGGGCTGATCAGGGGCACAGAAAAAAGAACGCGTGAAAAGGTGTTAAAAGCAGCACATAGACAGTGCTGTATTCCGCGGATTCTGGCATGCAACTCACGCAGGGGACACCATGTGGTGTTGTCTGGTTGGGGGTAGGCCGAAGTGCGGCATTCTGCTGGCAGCGTCCATGGTGGCATGCCTGCAGATGCGTGGAGGGGTTTTCCATGCACGCGTAAATGAGGCGGGGGTTGGATGGGGTAGGAGGGAAAGGACCTCCGCCTGTTTTGTGCAGGTTGACATGCTCCCCGCTCTGTCGGACATCTATAAGGTGGAGCTGCTGCGGACTGGACCCTCAACGCAGTGTGACATGGCCTTGTGTTCTCTGCCCTGCACCTACTCCCGCACATGCAGTCCGAGATGCTGCTGGCCCTGTCCGACATCTACAAGATGGAGCTGCTCCGCGACGCCTTCCTGCGCCAGGCTGCTGTAGCTGCCTCCCTGGTGCTGGCGGCGCTGACGGTCCTCACCGTGGCGGCGGACATGTACTTCACGGCGCGGTGGTACCACAGGTGGGGGTGGAGTTCTGCTTTTGTGGACGTATTTATGTGGCTGTGGGGGCTGTGCGTGTGTCCCAGTGTGGATGGGGGAACGAATAGATAGCTGCTGCACTTGCGGTATCCGGCTACGTGGCTGTGGGAGGCGCGCAGGGCAGGATGGGTGGCGGGAAGTGCCATGTGGGTGCGAGTGTGGAGGCAGATCGCATCGATGGCGGCGCTTAAATTGATAGGATGCCATTCAGCGGCTTCTTTCAATCGGAGCATGCCCTCACTGTGTCCCGTTATGCCCGTCCCACCCCCGCAGTCCCGGCGAGTCCCTGGCGTCGCTGGTTGCCGGCACGCTGCTGTTCCACGTGCCGGTGGGGGTGTGGCTGGTCAGGCACGCGAAGCGGCCACCGGGCGCCGTGTGACGGCACCCCTGTGTCGATAATTGGCGAACGGTGCTTGGTGGGAGTTACTGGCAGGTGTAACGGCAGTTGGCGGGCGGAGAGGTAGCCAGGCACGCTGCGCGGCCACTTGGGATGGTACGAAGAGGATACCGCTCGATGGGCATCCGTTCGGAGCGGCGGACGGACTGCGACCCGGGTTGTGGACGTGCACCGCGCCGCACGAGGCACCAACTGCCAAGCGCACGGAGCCGACACTGGCAGTGGTAGGGTGGCCTGGTGTACCATGGGTCCTGCCGTAGTGTGCCAAGTGGCAGCATGAGGGCAACGTGTGCTGCCCAGCAGGGGTGCTTCCTTGCCGATGTGCGTGCATTGGCCGAGACGTAAGGGGTCGTGGAGAGCTACGTGGCGCGCTGGCTCCATCGGGCTGGTGCTTGCGGGCTGGTGGGCTAGCGCATGCACATGAACCCTTGGTGCATGGACGGCTCCTCCCGGCCAGCACTGACCCACGGGTCTCGCCCGGGTCTGCATGGCAACATGGCAACAGGCATGTCGGGGCTGTGGGAGGATGTCGGGCACGCGAACACGCAATACGGTGCTCTCGCAAGATGCAAGCGGCTGCGATGGCGTGGGGTGTAGGAGCGGATAGGGTGTAGGGTGCACGCGTGGGATCTGGCAGGGAACGTCCCTGAACGCCCTGATCGTCGCTGGCACTGTTGCCGTGTGCTGTGTGCCAATGTCAGGGGCTTTGAGCATTCTCTTTGAGGGCTAGGCTTGTTTGCTGCATGCCTATTGCCCAAACGCATGCATGGCGTCGGCGTGCATGGTTGGAACACCGTGCGTTTGTGCAAGTGTGCGCTGCTCAAGCAGGCTCCAGCCGTGAGTAGTGGACATGGAGGAGGCAGCGGTGTTAACATGTAAGAGAAGTTCTGTACAACAGTACAGCGTTGGCAGGGCTGAGAACGCAAGTGGCTGTCGGCGGCTAGCCGAACCCAAAATGGGTCTCTGTGCGTCAGACGCTTCTTGACAGCGGCGAGAGTCGGCAGCCTGTGTTACTTAACCCGGGTTTACAGGGGTGCATCGCATGCATGAGCACACCTTGATGGGGACAGGTCGGGAAGGACACGACCATGAATAGATACAATCGTCCAGATGAACTGGATACGGTAGGCCACACACTATGTGCTGGTTCGCGCGGGTCCATGCTGGTCTCGAGCAGTAAGCAACCCACCGTCCGTCACGAAACGTCATGTCACGTTGTGTCCGTCGCCTTATACAGGCAGGCCGGTACGTCCAGCGGTCAGCCGATCTCATGAAAAAGCACAAACCCACATGATGGGCACAAAACATGGGCACCGAGACAGTGAAGTAAGTATGCTTCAGCAGTCCCCGAATGAATGCCTGCGTCGCACGCAGTGCACAAAGCTTTGCACACACATATATCGTAAACAACCAGCCACCCACATTGCATCATGCACCTCGCGGTGCAAGTGCTCTTTGCAGCGGGTGTCTCCCTGCCAAGCGCACTATTTGTTAGGCGTGTTGCGGTGCACGGCACGTGTCCAACGAGTCCGGCACGTCGGTATAAGTCTGCACGTCACCATGCAATGCAAAAATGAAGGGGCACCTAGCAAATAACCAGGTGTAGAGCTATGACCGATGTGCATGCACTCTCCTGTCGTATCTCTGTCGCATGCACGCATACATGGCGCAAAGGCACTGGCGTGACCGTTGCGGCCACGAGTAAATAGTCAGCGGTTGCACTGCTGCAAACAAATGGGTACTAAGCCACCGCTACGGCGCATGACACGTGCCACACGCAGATGACACCCTGAATCCAACCACAGCCTCCTGCTACCAGTCCAAAGCCCTGGAGGTTTTATCAATACCATCCGGACTTATGCAAGACAGGCCTTGGTCCTCAGCGAAGAATGGTTACGGGTATTACGGGTATTAGGCCACCGGCAAGCTGGTGTTGTGCACCTGCTTGCGTTTGCGCGTGATGATCACAGCCGCAATACCGGCAAGCACCGCGCCTCCCACAAGACCTCCCACAAGGCCACCAACAAGAGCTCCGTTCACGCCGTCCTTGCCCGCGGGCTCCGGAACCGCCGCTGCCTCCTGCTGCTGCGGAGCAAAAGGCGGCGGCGTCTGCCCGGCTCCCGCCGGCGGCGGCGGGCTGGGGAACTGCGCGCCCTGCGCAACGACGAAGCTGCCCGTGGACGCCACACGGCACGTGACCGTGCCGGCCTGCGCGTCGTACGACACGATCTGAGACGACGACGCCAGGGATCCGTCTGCCAGGGCGGCGGCTCCAGGGAGGGACTCTGCCAGGGTAGCACCGGTGGCGTTCCACCGCAGGCACGCGCCGGCACGCGTGGGGTCGTACCCGGGGGCGGGGATCTCGAGCAGCAGGTAGCTGGAGGTGCCGTCCAGGGCAGGGGGCGTGGGGGGAGCGGCGGGGCCGGCGGTCCAGCTGACGGCGGTTAGGCCGCCCACCAGGGTAACGGTTGACGGCAGGGAGGGGCCCAGGGCCTGGGTGAGGGCTACGGCAGCGGAGGGCGCGTACTGCAGGCCCACGCCGTACCCGGTCGTACTGCTGGAGATGCTGCCGGACAGGACGATCCAGGCCTCGGCGTCGGTGGCGGTGGCGCCGGAGGACTGCAGCAGCCGGCGGCGGCCGGAGGAGGACGAGGAGGTGGCGGTGTCGGCGTTGGGGCCGGCGGCCAGGTAGGTGGTGGTGCTGGTGCTGCTGGACGAGGAGGGCAGCGTGGCGGTGGACACGTACACGCCGCCGTCGCCAGCGGCCTTGTAGCCGGCCCCGCTGTCAGCCTGAGGGTTAGGAGGCAAGCAGGAAGTGTATTGTTAGCATTGGTGAAAACCGGTAATGTGCGCTCAAAGTCGGAGATTTGGTCAGCAAGACCGCCGGCATAAACTACAGGAGGTAGCAACAAAAGCAGCACGGCCTCACCTGCTGGCCCATGGACTGCACCAGAGTAGAGCCCACGCTCAGCATCTCCTGCAGCATCGTCACAGGGTCGCTGCCGCTGTTGCCCTGCTGCAGGGCCCTCCGGCCGCTGCTGCTGGCACCGGCGCTCGCGCCCGAGGGCAGCGAAGCTGCGAGCAGCTGGCACAGCTGCGTGGCCAGCGCGTCCGAGCTGCCGCCGGAGCTGCCGCCCTTGATGCCGCTGGCGGCGGCCTTGGCGGCTTGCAGGAACACGTCGCGGGCGCTGTCGGACACGAGGTTGGCGGCGGCGGAGGCGATGGAGGCGATGGCGGCCAGGGCTTGGGAGCGCTGCGGGCGGGAAGAGGCAGGGAAGGGCAAATATGTACTCAGTTCACGTCCGTCTAGAAACGTGTAGTATGCGTGGGTGAGAGGCGGCCAGGGCTTGGGTGCGCAGTGGGCGAACGGCGTACCACCGCACGCCAGGGTACGACAGGTCACAGAGCCGCTTGGTACGGCATGGTATGGTATGGCGTGGTGTACGAAGTACGGGTGCCCACCTGCTCGGGGTCGTTCATGGCCGCTCCGCTGAGGATGGCGGTGATGAGGGAGGCGCTCTGCTGGGCCACCAGGGCGGCCTTCTCGTCCGCGCTCTGTTGGCCGTTGGCCGAGGCGCCAGACCCCATGTAGGCAACCAGCAGCGCCATCTGGTTGGCGGCCTGCATCAGTGTGCGCTGGTCGCCAGCCTGCGGGGGGCATGAAGGACAGTCCAGGCGGTCAGCATATTGCCGCAACCACCAGGCATTCACCATAAGCGCGGGACCAGGTCAGCCGTACAGCGCGCAAGGTGTGTAGGCAAATAGCTATAGCTGGTCTCACCTCTGCGAGGGCCGACACGTTGACGGACTGGAGGACTGCAGAAGCGTCAAAGTCCGCCGCCGGCGGCTGCACCGTCACCACGCCCATGGCACATGTGCGGGAGCCCTGGCTGTCCAGCGCGCAGGCGTACAGCTTCACGTCGCCCTGGGGAAGGCCCACCAGCGTGGCGGTTGCAGAGCTGCCAATCTGCTGAACAATATCCAAAGTCGTCGTACCGATTGCCGTACGGATGCCGAACTCGTACCGCAGGAGCTGCGCGTCGTCCTGGGCGTCGGACCAGCCCTGGACCAGCGCCGAGACGACGGCGGAGGGGAAGGTGGCGTTGCGGACGGTGAGGGTGAGGCAGGGGGTGGCGTCGGTTGTGTTGTCGGCGGGGGAGAGGGTGCAGGTGGGCGCGGTGTTGAGGGGGACGGACACGGTGGCGAAGCCGGCCTGGTCGTTCAGGGCCAGGTTGGCAGCGATGGAGATGCTGGGCAGGTTGGCTGGCAGCAGGCTGGCGGGGATGGTGAGGTAGTGGGTGCCGGCCGGGATGGAGGGGTCGGTGGTGGAGTCGGCGGCGGTCAGGGAGGAGACGGACGGCACCTGCTCGCTGGTCCAGGACACCGTGGCAGCGGTGTAGTCAGCATCGAGCACCATGGCCACAGTCAGGGCCCGGTCGGTGCTGTGGGGGGCGGTGCAGCCGGCCAGGCCGCACTGGCGGGTGAGGGTGCCGCGGGGGAAGGGCACGGCGGTGGAGCGGGGGCGCAGGGAGAGGGAGGCGGAGGCGGTGAGGGGGGTGGAGCCGGGCGCGCCCTGCTTGTACACAGTGACGGTGAAGGTGTGCAGCACGCCGGCGGCGAGGAGGCCCTTGGGCAGCGACCACTGGCCCTGGACCGAGGTCTGCGGACAAAATAAGGCAACAACAACACCATGTCAGCTTAAGCCTTTCAGCCTATAGCTGGATGCGTGTACGCTGTACGACGTTTGCATTTACCCAGGACGACCAGTGTAGCGGGGGAGGCAGTGCAAGGCGCACCTGGTCTCCCTGCTCGGAGCTGGTGAAGCAGGGCGTGGGGTGGTCGGCGCGGCGGCACTCCCAGCCGTACGACAGGCTCTGCAGCGCGGGCAGGCTGTCGGGGTCGGAGCTGGCGGTGGCGTCCAGCAGCAGGTCGGCGTCGTCGCCGACGTCGCCGGCGGGGCCGTGCAGCACGGCCACGGGCGCCGAGCCGACGGCGGTGAGCGTCACGTCGTCGCTGGCGGCGGCGGCGCCGTCTGCGTGGCACGTACATGATTGAATGAGTCAGTGAGTTATTGGACTGTCAGTGCATGGGAAGCTCTGAAGCGAATGAAAACTGCATGTGGAGGGGCAAGCTTGCGGGGAGCGGGCCGGCTTACCTCCCACGTAGCTGCCGGTGACGCGCAGGGTGAAGGTGGCGCCGTGCACCGCGGGCACGGGGCCGGGCACGAACAGGCGCTGGCCCAGCACGCCGTCGGAGGGGATGCCGGCCCAGGCGCTGGGGGAGCTCCACAGCCAGTCCAGGGAGCGGCCTGGGGAGGGGGGGGGCAGGGGTGGGATGGGGCAGAGAGGGTCAGGAAGGCGCAGGTATGGTGTTGCGTACACGCGCACAGAGGCACTCATGTTGCACAGTGGCAAATACAGATGGAGCAGGTCAGCATGCATGTTAGCTGCACGCGCCTGGCAGGTTTATGCGCCTCGGGAGCGCTGCACACGCACCTTTGCACACGGCACCAGCGTCCGCCGACAGACTCAGGCCAGACGTGATCTTGAACGTCTGCGTCTTCTGGCCGACCACGGAGACGGTGGGCTTGCTGTCGGTCGAGGCCTTGGCAAAGGCGAAGGTCGCAGAACCCGAGGTCCCCAGCCACGACGTAACCGTAACGGTCACGCCGTACGACGATGAGTCAGCCAGGCCGCTGGCCTCGGCCGCCGTCAGGGTGAGCCGGAGGCGGTCGCGGGGCGCGGCGAGGGCGTTGGTGCGGTCGATGGCGGCCTGCAGCAGGGTCACGCTGTCGGCGGGGACGAGGGCGGCGGCGCCGGCGGCAAGGGCCCAACGCACGTCGGACCAGGCGGCGCGGCCAGAGGGCTCGACGGAGGCGCTGGCGTCGAAGGTGGGGGGCTCGGTGAGCGCCGAGCCCAGGGCCAGGCTGCCGCCGCCGCTCTGCTCGCATGGCTGGGTGATGGTGGCGGGGCCGGAGACCACGGCAGCGGGGGCGGCGCACTGGGCGCAGGGGGACACCTGAGGAGCGAGGGCGCAGGGTGGGGCGTGTTGCAACAACCGCTTTGCGTAACATGGCTTGCAAGCTCCGTAGGATGAGGGCACTCGGGTGTTGACATGTTGTTGCTGGTGGACAATGACAATGGGCAAAAGGGCCCAGCCGCGCACCCACCCTGACGCTGCCGGTGAAGAGCACGGTGGCGCTGACGGCGGACACGAGGCCATCCACGGTGGGCGCCAGCTTTAGCTCCTGGGTGGCCTGTGGATGGACGAAGAACGCATGGAGTGTTCAGATGGAAGGCAAGGGAGGCAGGCATGAGTGAAAAGCACGCGGCCTGTTGGCGTTACCCTTCACCTGGCCCTCAGCTTCCGGCACCCACCGTCAGCGTGGCCGCGGGCGTCATCTTGGCAGTCAGCACGTTGTCGCGCACAGAGCACAGCGCGCCCGCGCCGCCCAGCGCGGCAGTGCTGTTCGCATCGAAGATCTTGGAGCAGGACACCAGCTCCCGCGCAGCGGCGTAGCCGCCCAGTGTGACGGTCACGCTCTTGCCGTCGTCCGACAGCTGCGCAGCAGTCATGCTCAGCACACGTGGCACGCACAGGCCGGAGCAGGGGGCCTGGACCAGCTTCTGCCCAGCTGCGTCGCACGTCCAGCGGCTGCAGGTGCTGCCGGTGGCAGAAGGGGCCTTGCACTCCTCGTCCGCACCGCACTGTGGGTTAGCGGCGCTGGGGTCGCAGCTGCTGACGCCGGCGTTGAGGGCTGCCAGCTTGGTGGCTGTGGAGTTGAGGGAGCAGAAGGCGACGCAGGTGCCCAGGGGGACGCACTCGTCGCGGCCTGCGCTGCAGGTGCAGCTGCGGGGGGCGTGGACGGGGTCCTCGATGGTGCACATCTGGCCGGAGGTGCAGTCAGCGATGGAGCGGCAGAGGGAGGAGTTGGTGGCGGGGACAGAGTTGGGCAGGGGGGTGGGGGTGCCGCCGGAGATGCCTTCCGCTGTGCAGAGGTCCAGGGAGCCGGTGAGGGAGGCGCCGTTGGTGAGGGAGGGGCAGCCGGTGGCGGGGCACTGGCCGAGGGAGGCGCACATGGCGCCTGCGCGGGCGACGAGGTTGCTGGTGCCGGCGAGGATGGTGGTGAGGACGGCGTTGCAGGCGGTGGGGGAGAGGCCGCCCAGGGTGGGGCAGGTTGCGGAGAAGGCGGCGGCGCGCTCGGTGGGGGAGGTGACGGTTAGGGCCTTGGCGGCCATGGGGCCGAGGGCGTTGAGGCAGTTCTGACACATGGTGCATGGGTCCTGGGGAGGAGGAGGGGGTACGGCCAGGGGAGGGGGGCTACGGGGCGGGCGGGGAGGCGGGGGAGGAGGAGGCGGGGGGGAAGGGGGGAGGGGAGAGGGAGGAGGCGGGGAGGGGGGCGATGGGGGAGGAGAAGGGGGCGGGGAAGGGGATGGGGGCGGGGAAGGGGGGGTGGGAGGGGCGGGCGAGGGAGGGTTGGGACTTGGGGGAGGGGAGGGAGGATCGGGCGATGGAGGGCGGGGGGAGGGCGGCGTTGGGGAGGGCGGGTTGGGAGAGGGGGGCGGGGGCGGGTAGATGCCGGCAGCGAGGAGGGAGCGCTTGTGGGAGGCAGCGAGCTCCAGGGCGTGGCCGAGAGTGCCGTCCATCGAGCCGTCATGGTTATGTACCGCGGCTGGCCCAGTTCCCTGCGCGCAAATACAGCGTATTGTTACGGTCAGGTTGGTGCCGTGACGGTGTGTGCGATGGGCATAAGGGAGGGTGAGGAAGGAGAGACGGTAGTGCAAAGTTTGCGGCACCAGTGTAGCACGCTGGGAGGTATGCTGCTGACGGGACAGCGCGCGACCAACCGGCCACCACCGTACACATGTTGCCAGCGTAAACATGCTTTTGCTTTTCTGTCATGCATGTATGATGGAGCGCGCGCGACTACAGTACACGTAACGCTGTCAGACTGGTGACAGGGTTAAAGCGACGCGGCCTGCCGGGTGCTCAGTCTGCGACGACTTTTGCGCCATCCCTACCTCCAAGAGCCCTTCAACTACACTCTCCATCTGAGAGGATATGAAGACGTGCGGTAGCGCTTCGAGGTGCTGTTGGTCGACAAGGCGTCCCCGGCCCATGGCCGGGGACGACAGCGCTGCCAACACCACTCCTACTAGCGCCAGGGTTAGCCATGTGCGGCACCCCATATTACGTATGCAGTGTTCCAAAGCGGCTTTGACTGATGAGGAAGCCCGGTGGTATGTAAGGTCTTAACGCAGATGGCAGGGGTACAAGGTATGGCTCGGGGGGCCGGTTACTACAGCGCAGACCGTGCGTTATTGACCACCGCAGCTAGCGCTTTACTTGGGGAGTGCTCAAAACAAGTGTATAAGCGCTTGGGGCGCGAAGCCGGCTTCTTATACTGCGGGGGCCCTTAGGACCAGCGGAACGAATTCAGCGTACGGGGGGGCAGGACTTCGAAGTCGGACTGCCAGAGGGGGGCGACTTCCAAACCTGTGCGGCGACACGTTCTCTCTTGTGAGGTTAACGCGATGATGTAGAATGCAATTTTTTACCAAAACGTACAGCATGTTGCTTTCACAGGGTCCCCCTTCCTGTCTGTCTACCGCGGGTGGTTGGCTTTCGTACGGGAAGCTCCACCGCGCAACTAACTTGTGCGAGCTTACAGTCAGGTACACAGCAAGACTGTGTGTGCCTGATCCTTGAACTTAATTTGATCTTATATAACAACATGGACATATGACATTTATTGCGTCTCCTTGTCGGTTTTGAGCCGTGCCCCGTATAACCTGCAGGACAGCAACAACGTAGATGGCCCGACGAAGCACGGAAGAAGGCCGCTGACCACACATACACTAGCCATCTCTCCACAAACTTACGCCACTTGCATATTAAAGTGCGCACTAACAACGGAGTGAGCAATGCTGCCTGTGCGAGCCGCCCATGCACGCCCACAACCGGTAACTCGGTAACCTTTTTCAGCGGAACAGCGCACGTCGACGGAGGCATCGCTGTTTATAAGCCTGAGTGTGTATCATACTACAACAGAGTTCCTGCCAGCTTGTCTTTCTAATGCGTCGATGCGGTGGCGTCAACAGGGGAGTCTCCCCTGCCCCTGGGTGTTAACGCAAACCACGGCGAGCTATCAGCTGAACGTTTCTAGTACCCCAACCAGAAGCTCTGCTGTTTCGCAGACGCGCCTTGAGACGCTTGATCCCGAGGTGTATCGTCCACGTCATGTCCGCTTCAGGCATGACGCCATGCCTGAACCCATGCACGTGTGTGCAGCGTCCGCACCCCACGTGGCACATGGACACCGCGCCAGAGCCCAGGACAGCTGCACACCCATGACACAATTCCCCTAGGGCCTGGGCAGCCACCACAGCGTGGAAGGCCTAAGGCTCTGTGGCACTAGGCAGTGCCATGACCCCTGCCACTGCAATACCACATGACGCACCTGCTGCATGTCCGGCGACAGGGGAGCTCCCCTGTTCGGCGACGGTTGGGTGTGCCTTAGTGTGCTGGCCTTCCAGCCTTCCTAGGGCCGCTGCCGTGCCGCCCTGGCGCGCACCACACACCCGGCGGGACCTCCAGCCATGGCTCTGCTACGCACGGTTCAAGGCGTTCAACCTGTAAACCTTTCCACAGAAAAAAAAAGGGCAGGAAAGCACAAGGAAGGCAGGGCGGATGAGGAGCGGGTATACTGCTGGGTCAAGGGATTACGGGATGTGAAGGCAAGGTGCTGATGCTTGGGCAGCAAGGGTGGGTTGTGCGATGCTCGGCTTGGGTCCAGCACAAGGAGGCAAGCGGGGCAAAGCGGGCGCTTGCCGCCCACCCGTTTCGCACGATCACACAACCTGACCCACGGCTCCGTACGCCATCATCTCATTTCTCGTCGTTAATGTCATCATCCCTGGCCACTGCCACATAACACCGTTCTGCAAGCTTTGCCAGCCCAAATGGTGCCCGACTGCTGCTACACTATTGTGGGAGTGCTTTCCGTCGACTGGCCCGCCCGTGCCCCCTGGCTCCGTAGCCCCTGGCCTCCTTGCACCCCATGCCTCCTTGCTTGGCCCTGTCCCGCTTCGCGCCGTACGGTCTGTCAGCCGACCGCTCCTTTGACCCTGTACTGTGGCGGGCTTGCTTTACGCAGCGCATACTGGCATCGTGTCCCTATGCCCTCCTTGACCCGTGCCCCCATGCCCCCTGCTTGGCCCTATCCCGCTTCAGGCCTTACAGCCTTTCAGCCGACCGGTCCTCTGCACCAGGGACGCTCCCCCGCGCTGAACCAAGTCTTCCGCCCTTCGCATTGGTTTTAAGTGCCAACCCACGCCACAATTTTGCGCAGCATGGCCTTATCCGCCCTGGCCTCTACCCAAGCGCACCCTACTCCACAGACAACACCACGCTCCCCGCTGCCGCCGTGCACACCGTCCTCACACCCGCTACGCAGGTACGGCAACCTTCCAGCATGACAGTACCGTTGAACCCCATCCAAATCGACTGCCTTCGGCGGCCATGGCAACTTCATGTCATGCCATGCAATGCCATACCATGTAGCCAGCCCTAGCCCAACGCCAATCAGGCTGCACCCGCCATATCATGTGCCACTCCCACCCCTGGCGCTGTGTATAGCAAGCCCTGCATGCTGCTACTTCTCCAACCGGTCGTCCAGACCCTGTCTTATCAGCCTCACCCTGCCCACGGCAGCACCGGCGCTATGCTGTCTCTGCAAGGATGGTGTTTGACCTACCTCCGGCATCACCACGCCAGTCCCCTCCCGTTCCCTGCACTCCCATCCCCACCACCACCCCCGACCCCACAACGCCGTGCGACGAAACAGCTCACCTGTAACATGCTGTGTAGCCAGTTCGGCTGGGCATCCGCACTGGGATGGAGCCTACGCCTCCTGGCCCCAGAGCCGCAGAGGGAGTAAAGGGTCCTAAAAGGTGTTGCGTTTAAAACTAGTTTTAAAACGCGCCATATTAAAACCCCCTCAA
>VFQN01004510.1_pt1 | contig 18320 bp, 21 predicted proteins | sample 3512371 | NCBI WGS metagenome assembly VFQN01 (sample SAMN10412370, study PRJNA504923) | tailings metagenome | isolation source: Replicate 2 from Balatoc abandoned mine | place: Philippines: Itogon, Benguet | collected 2017-08-28 | reverse complement strand
CTCCGCATGCCCCCCTCTCCACGTCCCCTCGGCACCCCTGGCTGGCGGGCGGCCACGCACAAAAGCCGCCAGGCACACTCCTTCCCGTGCTTGCCTTCAGTGACGCGTCCTCCTCGACCCCCCTCACCTCCCCCAATCGATACCCCTGGCTGGCGGGCGGCCGGAGGCTGGCAACAAGTACGACCACTCCTGTGCTTGTCAACAAGGCATCCCATCCTTGTTTCCGTTTGCCACTTTGCCGCGCCGCGGTTACCCCCCTCCGCTAGGTACCCCTGGCTGGTGGGCGGCCTGACGCTGGCCGGCACCGCGCTGTTCAGCGGCAGCTGCTACGCCGCGGCCCTGCAGCAGGACAGGGCGTGGGGGAAGATGGCGCCGTACGGGTAGGAGTGGCGGTTGGCGGTGGGGTTCTGCCGTACGGAAGGGGACTCCCTTGGTGCGGCCGTTGGGCAGGGTAGCGCCTGGGCGGTGATGTTGTCCCGTCGTGTCGGGTGGCACAAAGCTGCTGATGGGCAGCACATGGCTCGTGCCTCACCGTACGGTAGAATGTGCATAGGCCGTTGCTTGCGCCCGCCAACGCCACTTGCACCGGCGGGGGGCCTGGAGGCACTGTTGTGCCGTGCATTCAGCCGCTGACCTACTGCACGTGCCCTGGCATGGCCATGGCGCATGACCGCATGGCGACCCTTGCCCCTCTGCCCCGCCCTGTGCCCCGTACCCCCAGGGGCATGGCGCTCATCGCGGCGTGGCTGGCGCTGGCGCTGTGAAGGGGGGAAGCAGAGTGGAATGGGGAGGAAGGCCCCTGACGTGTGTGAGGGGTTGTCAAGGGAAGGGAGCGGCAATGTGGAGACGTCGTGCGTGGGGCACCGGCGGTCAGGGACACTGGCCGCCAGATGTGCGAGGTGGTGATGTGCGAGGGGGTGCGGGATGCCGGCAAGGGGCGTCACGGCAGAGCTGGTCAAGTGCAGGCGGAGGAGGACAGGTGGTCAACACGCGTGGCGTATGGCTGCACTTCGACCAGGTTGACCTGCCGGGAAGTGCTCTGCAAGTATGTGTAACAGCGTTGGCAGTGGGGATGCCCGACCATGCATGGGGTGATAGGGAAAGCGGCATGCATTCTAGCAGCTTCCCTTTCTTACTGCTGTCGCCAATGGGAACGTAGCAGGTTTGCACCACGGCCATTAGTGATTGAGGTTGTACGATAACCTGCAGGAGGTTTTCAATATGTAGTGGACATTGCTCTTGTATGGCACCTGGCCTCGCAGTGGCGCAGGGGGGCCCTTCTAGGAGCTGGTACCAGCTGCCTTTGTCTGAGCCTCAGCGCAAGCTCAGCACAAAAACTGGTGTTGTGCACAGGCTCGCACGCTCTCTAGTCCTGCAAATTGCGGGGGACGCATGATGCTGCGGAGCAGTGTGAAGTTGAGTGGCGCTGTCTGGGTCTGTAGCTGGGTGCCGGCAGGTCGGCACGCGTAGCGCGTTTGATCGCTCAACCGTCCACAACAATGCCCGAAGTCCTTGCTGAAGGGGCTTACACCTGGTAACGCCCCAGTCGGTCCTATGAAAGTCAAGGGGCTTGGCGTTTACCCCAACATTCGTATCACATCGCAGCCAAATCTGCCGTCGGTCAGCACAACACCAGTCGTCTGGGCCGCTGGGCCGTGGTGCTGTCTGGTGCAGTGCCGCCACCATAGACCGTTTCCATATGCGCAAGGCCCCCAGTATACCAGCAGCTATGGGATGACATAGAGAAAACCAAGTCCTTTAAGACAAGCCTCGGTCCTACTATGCGGTGCCAAGCGATGCTACGCTTCTCCTCTTAAGCAACAGCAGCATATCGGAAGAAGTCCCCTACGACAGAACGCAGCGCATCCTAACCCCGCCAGCTCCTACTGCGCCTGCTTCTTGGCCGCCGGCGACGCCCCATTGGACTCGGCCCTGCGCTTGCCGCCGCCACCGCCCCAGCCGCCACCGCCACCCCTGCCGCCGCGGTCGCCCCGGCCGCCGCCGTCCCTGTCGCGACCCCACCCACGACCGCCGCCGTTGCCGCCGTCACGCCCGCGGCCGCCCCGGCCCCAGCCGCCGCCATTGCCGCCCCAGCCACCGCCGCCACCGCCGCCGTTCCTGCCTCCTCCGCGGCCGCCGCGTCCACCGCCGTCGCCCCCACGTCCCCGGCCCCAGCCGCCGCCGGAAGACTGCAAGTGGCAAGGACAAGGGGTGAAGCCAAGGGTCCTGGTCAAGTGTTGGGCCATGCTGGTGGTGGATTCGCATGGCGGTCACGACGGCAGGGAGGTTTGTACACCCGCGTGCAATTACTAGGCCTTGCAAACGCCCCGGTTGCACCCCTCTACCATCACCCGACGCTCACGTCCACAATACCACAGCATCACTCCCCTACCAAGCGCCGCACAACGCGCACCTGTCTCCGGTCTCCCTCCTCGCCTCCAGCCGCCGCCTCCTTGTCCTCGCCCCTGCGCCCCCAACCACCACCGCCGCCGCCGCCTCCACGCTGCGCCCCCGCCCCCGCCTCCTCCTCCCCCTCCCCCTGTCCCTGCTGCCCCCCGGCCGCGCCGCTCTGCGCGCGCGCCAGCTGCGCCCCCAGCGGCGTCGCGTCCGGCGACACCACCTTGATGCCGGACAGCACGAAGCCGCCGGTGCCCGTGCACGTCATGTGCGGGTGCGTGCGGGATGGCAGCACCTGCGGGTGGCGTGTGTGTGTAGGCGTTGGCGTGGATGACAGGGCGGCGGAAGGGGAAATTGCGACCGCAGGGCAGGCAAGGAGCAGCAGCAGCTGGAAGGCGCGGACCGCGGAGCGGTGAAACCAGCCCACCATGCAACAACGGGCACCTGGCAGCAGGCAGCAGGCAGCGCACGCGCCGCCGGCGCACCTGGTATGGCCTCAGCCAGCTCTCCTGCAGCTGCAGCATCACGGCGTTGCGGCTGGTCTGCAGCGCCGAGAACGCCTCCGCCAGCGGCTGCGAGGGGCGAGGAGTAATGAGGGAGGCACGGAGGTCAGGGAGGAGTACACCGTGCCTGTTTGAGAGTGGTGGCATCAGTGTGCGCTGAGCAAGGCGCGGTGGAGCCCGGAGTGCAGCCTTCTGTGCATGTCGTGACAGCACCGGTTGGTGCTCAACATACATGCTGCCATCGCATGCTGCTTGCATTGGGTCAAGCAGCTGGCGCCAGACCCGTAAGGGGACATGGGTGCGGTAACGTGACAAACACGGCTGCGTGGCCACGTGCGCCTGCGTGCGTGCGCCGCCCCGCCCCGCCCCGCACCTGCGGCCAGGGGCTGAACACTGCGAAGGTGGCCGAGGGCGCCAGCAGCGGCCACACGGCGTCCAGAAGCGCCGTGGGGTGCACCTTGGGGTAGGCCAGCAGGCAGCTGTCGAAGCCTAGGGGCGGGGGTGGTGGGAGTGGGGGGCCGAAGGTGAGGTGTGTGGGTGGGGTTGCCGAGCAGCGAGGTGTACGAGGCTTACACGGAGGTGCAGGGGCATCGGGGTGTAGCAGCCCATGCACACATGGGTGCGAGGCCAGACCAACGGCCTGCTTGGACAGTACAGCTGTAGCCGGTGCCGTCTAAAGCTGTGTGACGATATGACGCAGGTTGTTGCATGGCAGGGCACCTGAGACTCACCCGCCGCCGCCACGGTCGCCAGCGCCTCCTGGGTCGCAGCAAACGACCACCCGCCCGCTCCACGCAGCGCGGCCGCTGCCGGAGCGCCTTTGCCCTTGCCCTGCTCCTTGCCCTCGGTGGCCGGCGCCGCTGCCGTCGCCGCCTCTGTCCCTGCCCCTGCCTCCTTCTGCTCCCCCTTCTCGCCCTCCGCTGCCGCGGGGGACGCCTCCTCTGCCGCCGCAGCACCCGCCCCGGCCCCGGCATCCACCTCCATCGCCTCAGGCTTGGCACCTGCATCCGCCTGTACCGCTGCCGCTGCCTCCGCCCCCTGCCCCTCGTGCCCTTCCGCCGCCGCCGCCTGGTCCTGCTGCGCCCCTGCGTCCGGGGCAGCGGGCGTCGCCGCAGCGCCCGCCGCCGCCCCCGTGGCCGCCGGTTTGGGGGTTGCAGCAGGCGTGGCGGGGGCCGCCGGCTTGGTCCCGCCGCGGACCGCCTCCGCCTGTAGGCCACCAGTTAATGCAACGAATGGGTAACAAGTAACGGTAACAATCCGACAATGCCCCCTCACGCAGCAGCACCCACCCGGCACCTGAACAAGTTGCATTCAGGGCGGTCCAGGCACCCCGTCTCCTGCTGCAAGGATTTGCCCACAGGGCAGCCCAGCCGCGACGGCACCCTCCCTGTCCCCAACTGTACACCTTACACACAAGGCGCCCCTGCCGCAACGGCACTTACCCTGTCCTGCACGAGGGTGGCCAGCGGGGCGGAGAAGAGCGTGGCGCGCTGGACGGCGTCCACATTCATCATGCGCACGGCGTCAAGGGAGGCCTGGGGAGGGAGGGAGGCGCCATTAGCCCAGAGGGGTCGGTGACAGTAAAGGTACCCGAACCAAAGACTTGGTTGAGGTCAACACGCCGCGCACCGGCCGCTGGCTAGCTGTGCGATGCAACTGCGCTGTAGCAACACTGAGGAACGTTGCGAAGTGCGGGGGCGTGTCTGAATGCGCTCGCATGCCGTGGGTCATGCCATGGTGGACGTCGCGGCACGCACCGGCCTGTGGTCCAGCTGCGCGGCGCACACGCTGCCCACGCCGCCCAGCCGCTCCACCGCGCCGGCCGTCACCACACCCAGGCAGTGGTCCACAACAAGCACCTGCGGGATTAACGATATCGGATGACCACAAACGATGTACGAGGTGTTCAACATTTTGGGGAGTCAAGGCATTGGTGCTCGTAAAGCAGGGTTGGGGTGGAAGGGCATGGCTTCTGTGTTGGCGGTCGGATGTTCGGTGTGGCAGGAAACGGCGGGCGCGGGTAAGGGCGTCCTGCCGGTGCACTTCGCAGCCCACAGAAACTCCCTCTCGCGGGCCCTCTAGAGTCGCACTGCCGCGAGGGCACCTGTGAACTCGACTTGGGCACGCTGACACAGCATTTTGGCAAGCAAGGATAGGAACAAGCACTCTACATCAAACAAGCGGCCGCTCTAGTAGCCAATCAGTGTGTAATGCTCGGTGTGGCAGGAAACGGCGGGGGAGAAAGGGAAGCCCGCCGATGCACCTCGCAGCCCACAGAAACTCCCTCTCGCGGGCCCTCTAGAGTCGTGCCGCCGCAGGTAGGGCCGTGCGCAACTCGACTTGGACACGCTTACGCTGCATTGCCGTGTGCCGCCCCACACACGCCGCCCCTGCAGCTCGCTGCCGTGCAAGCCGCCCGAAAGCACACTCCGGGCATGACAACCTGAGCAGCCCCTGAAACACCCTCTCCGTCTCACTACTATCCTGACCTTCAACCCCGCCTTATTGACTTCAGCTATGGTGCTGCAACGCCTTAAGACACGTACCTTGGCCCCCGCCGTGACGTTGGCCAGGGACAGCATGACCGCCAGGCTGTCGTGCCGCAGGTTCCACACGCGCTCCGTGGACTTGTCGTAAAAGGCCTGCCAAGAACGATAGCACGCGCAACAGCCATTGGCGTAAGGCAGCATGAGAACACGCGTGTTGGGGCACCTAAACGAACCCACGGTCCCGCCAGGCACTGGAGGTGCCGGTAGCTTGGCTGTGCAAGCTATCGGGCCGCAGCCAGACCCCACAGACTGCCCCACGCCCCATGTCCCAGCAACAAAACCATGGCGGTGTCCACCAAGGCCGGACAACGAGCAATGCAGCTTGCCGCCCCACCTCGCACACCACCCGCGCCGTGGGCTGCCGCACTGTGAGGTAGGTGAGGTACTTCTTGGCCTTGCGCCGCTTGTACTTGTCCTGCGAGAACTCCGTCTTGTTCTGCAACACACAAGACGCCACAAGACACCGCAAGAACACGGTTGGCAGGGCACCATCAACGGAAACGCAAGGAGCTGCTCCGGAGGCGCTCCGTGGCAAACGTGTTCAGGAGCAGGGGCACTTGGCAGGGGCGTGCGCGGCCCCTGAGGAGCCCATAGCGTCGCTGCAGCCCCATCACCTACCCCCACCCCCACACACCTGGAAGGTTGCGCTGTTGCTGCACAGCGCAGCGATGATCTCCGTGCCCGCCTGCGGACAAGGGCGCGGTGGGCAGTTGCGAGTGGCGGGGTTATTATCGGGTCTTGGCAAGTGGTTGCTGACTGGTTTAGTGGGCTTGCGCTGTAACATAGGTTTGGACAGCATTCCATCCACGGTTGGCATTGCCGGCATGGCCGTGCTTGGACTCAGGAGACCAAGTATGTGGTCGGCTGGGGCAAGCGGCCCCCAGCCGGGGAGGGATGGAGATACGAGACCAACATGTCCGCGCACCTTGCCGGAACGTTTGAGCTCCTCAATTTGGTCGTGGGTGAGCTTCTGGTTCTCCGTGTTGCGGTCAAACAGCGAGCTGTTGTCCTTTTCGGTCTCCGTGATGCGGGTTACCTCGTCGGGCGGAGGGCTGGGGAATGAGTGCGGTGGGGTGGGGGCATGATGTATCAGGCTGGGGGCGGGCGAGAACAGCCCTGAATTGTGGCGGATGCGGTGCGTGATGCAGGCAATATCAGCCTGGCACAGGCGCAGGCATATCAGATTAGGAGACAGGGTGTGGTGAGGCGAAGCAAGTGGCACAGCCCTGAAGTGGTGGGCGGCCCTCACACATGGGTGTAGGAGATCATCACGAGGCATGGCGACACCTTGTCGGGCACAGGTCATGCCTCAATTACATGCGTAGCCAGGCAAAGAAAGACGACCCTGGGACTTGGGCGCGCGCTGTACGGGCGTTTGGGGTGGGAGACCCGTATCCTCCAAAGCATGCCCTCAGGAGGTTGCGTGTGTGTTTGTTGACCGGTGACCTGGAAACTGATTTTTTCTTGTGCACACTGTGAGGGGGCATACTCACACAAGCACTCTCTGGAGGTTCTTGCCGTCCGCGGTGACCTCGAACACCGACCCATATGGTGCACCGATGAGGGGTGCAGCCGGCACCGTGTACTTGCCCACGCGTACGGTGCTGCGCAGGGTAAACAAATCAAGTGAGAGCTTGGGTTAGACATGTTGTCCTTGCCCTTCATTGTGCGCATTCTAGCGCTGAAGCGAGGTCAGAGCTGCTAGACGGGAGCGCAGACGCCGTCATCCCCCCGGTCGCACCTGGCCCCCTTGAGCTTTTGCACAAACGTCAGCTTCTCCCCATTCACATCGAGTACCACTTGATCGCCCTCCTGGATAATTTGCTCCGCCATGACCCTAGGCTCGGCGGGCTTCTCGCCCTAGGACAACTGTATGCCTGGCCCTGTACCAGCCAAGGCTTTCAGGTGCAGCACAGTAGGTTACGACTATTGCCAGCTTGCATGGGTGTGCCGGCGTCGGCGGCGTGCCGTCATGAGTTGCCGCCAGGCCGGGAGTTAGCGCTAACCGAATCGAGGGGCGTCAAGCTGCCGGCCCGCCGCGCTCAACTTGGCATAAGTTCATCCTGCTACCCCTTGACCTTAGTTCTTCAAAAACATATAGCAAGCCCAGACCAGGCTGCCGCCCTTAGCCCCTTACCTTCTTGGTTGCTGCTCCACAGCAGCGGGGACTGTCTACTCCGCTGAGCCCGTCCCCGCAGAGGGGCGGGTATTAGTACCATGACAAGTACAATCCGATTCAAGTTCAGGGCGGAGCTTAACTTCAGTAACCTCTCGTTCGATGGCCACTACATTACAGTGGGCGAGCTCAAGCGTCTCATAGCTGAGAAGAAGGGCCTTGGCATAGATGCAATTAATGAGCTACAGCTCACGGATGCTACGGCGAAGCGGGACCTCGACAATGACAATGAGCAGGTTATGAAAAACAGCGCCGTCCTCGTGAAGCGTGTCACAGGCGCAGCTCGGCCAAAGACAATTGTAAGCAGCGCAGCAGTGGCAGCTGCTGCTGCTGCAGCGGTCCCACCTGTGGCCCACGCGGCAGCTGCTGGGTTCGCAGGAGATCTTGGCCACGCAGCACCCGTTGTTGACGACGAGTTCGGCGAGGACCCCTTGGCTGCCAAACCTGCTGCCGTGAGCCGTGATGAGCTGGCATTCTTGGAACAGGCGCGTCAGGGAGTCAACCTTGAAAGCCAGCTCGCGCAGCAGAACACGGTCATGGGCCGCGGTGCTCGGGGCCGCGGCAGGGGCTTCGGGCCAGGCGGTCGCGGGCGTGGAAGGGACCCAAACCTCCTTTGCAACCGCTGCGGGCAGCCAGGGCATTTCGTCAGCGAGTGCCCAACGCAAGGCGATCCCGCATACGACCGTCGGTACAAGGTGGCTGTTGGCATTCCGCAGTCCAAAATCCAGCGGAACGCAGACGGCAGCTTGTACTTGCCGGACGGGGAGCTGGGCGAGCTGGCTGCGAACACGCAGGCGTTCAACCGGCTGGCAGCGCTCATGGGCCGGCTGCCGAACCAGCAAGCGCCGCAGCAGGAGGGCCAGGGCGTTGCTGGGGGCCAGCAAGACCACGGCGCAAGCACCTCGGCTGCCCCGTCGTGGCGGCAAGTGGGCCAGGCTGCGGCAGACGCCAAGGCCGCCGCAACTGTCGCCGCATCCCAGCCGCAGCACGCCGCAGCCAGCACCTCTGCCGGGGCAGCAGCACTCGAGGCCATCAAGGCCGAGCCCGCTGCGGTGAAGGCCGAGGCGCTGCAGCCACCCCCGAGCCCCAAGCCCGCGGCTGCCGGCGCCGACGCCGCGCAAGCAGCAGCGGCCTCAAAGGCCACCCCGGAAGCCCAGCTATTCGACGATGACCTCGACCACAAGCCCGCGATCAACCCTGCCACTTTAAACCTCGCGCTAGGCATGGGCTCTGAAGGCCCTGGGCGGCGGTCCACGTCGCCTGCGCCCTCGGTTCTCACCGGGCGGGCTGGGGCCGTGGCTGGCGGTCCTGCGGCGTCCGCAGGGGGGCAGGGCCGGGGGGCGAGCGGTGAGGACGGCGACGGCGTGCCGGCCTCACTTCGCGGCGTGGGCTGCAGCGAGCGGCAGCTGATGGAGGCGCTGCCGTTCCTTCGGGGGCTGCTGCCGGGCGACATGGCCATGGCGGACGTGTTCAGGTGGGTGCGTGCTGCAGTGGTGGTGCGGTGCGGGGTAATATCAGCCAAGGAGTAGGGATTAGATGATGCTGGAAGGGTAGCACTAGAAGCTATTTCATGGTTCGGTCTTAGGATGTTGCAGCTCAGGGAGACGCTTGTATCCTAGTCGTGGTAGCCCATTACTTACCGTGTGGTGTACTCGCGACACACTGTCCGTTACAGCCTCTCTGTGCCCCTTGTCCGTTGCCACAGGGCCTTCGGCAGCGGGCGGCCGCTCACGCGGCGGGAGTTCGAGGACCTGCAGGTGCTGCCCTCGCCCGGGCGCATGCGGGACGACGCCCGCAAGGCCCACCACCGCGACCGGGACCGGGCGGCACGGCCGTCCAGCGGCAGGGAGAAGGACAGGGACAAGGCCGACAGGGACCGGGACGGCCGCGGGCGGCGTTCCAGGTCCCGATCCCGATCCCGCTCTCGGTCGCAGTCGCACCGTGCGAAGCGGTCCCGGTCGAGATCCCGTCGGTCTCGCAGCGCCAGCCGGTCACGGTCGCGGTCGCCCACCAAGCGCCAGCGGACCCCTAGCGGCAGGGACAGGGACAGGGAGCGTGAAGTGGAGCGGGAGCGCAACAGGGAGAGGGAGAGGGTGCAGCGTGCGCGTGAAAAGGACAGGGAGCGGGAGCAGGAACGGGAGCAGGAGCGGGAAAGAGAGCGGGAAAGGGAACGGGAGCGGGTCCGGGTGCGGGAGGGCGACCGTGAGAGGTCACGAGCAGCAGATCGGGATCGGGAACGGGACCGCGGGCGCACGCGTGAAGAGGAGCGGCCGGAGCGGCGTGAGGCGGCTAGGGATGACCGCCAGCGGGAGGCGGGCCGCGGGCGGGAGCGGCGGCGGCGGTCCGGAAGCCCTCCCGCGAGGCCAAAGGCGGAGGAGGAGGGCGGCAAGCCGGCCGCGCGGCCTGCACGTGAAGCGGACGAGGTAGGTTGCCTTCAATCAGGCAGCTCGACGATGAAATTGCACAGCCCGTTGTAATGTGTTGGTCAGCGCTTGGTTCTGCGCCGTGCACCGCGCCCCTCGCACCATACTGTTGACCTTTACTACGTGCATGAACGTGGGCCTTATTTCGGTTGCAGCCTCCTCCATGTCCCCAGCGGCCCTTTCAGTGCCCCCAGCGCCCAACATGTGACACTGACTTGATACCCTCTGCCTTCGCCCCCGCCCGCCCCCTTTGCCTCCCGACAGGCTACTGCCAAGGCCGCAGACAGGACCCGCTCGTCTTCCCAGCCCCCGCGGTCCTCCTCCCCGGCCCAGGAGCAGGAGCCGCCATCCGCCGGCAGCGCCGACAGCGCAGACCCCCTGGCAGCTGGCAAGGCCGCCCAGGAGCGGCAGGAGCCGGCCGAGGAGGCCAGCCGTGCGGTGCAGGATGGGCCCTCTCCTGCCACCAGCGACGGGCATGCCAAGGAGCGCAGGGCGGAAGCTGCCGGTGAAGCTGCAGCAGGAGGGGAGGCTAAGGGGCAGAAAGGACATGAGCCGTCGCGGTCGCGGTCGCGGTCGCGTTCTAGGTCTCGTTCGCCGGCGTCTGAGCGGGCCCGCTCGCCGTCGACATCGCGGTCTGCGTCCAAGTCGAGGTCGCCGTCGCCTGGGAGGGCCGGAGCTAATGACAGGTGCTTAGCGCGTTCACGTTCAGTACTCGTTCCGGATGAGGCTTGCAGAGCAGCACCAGCAGCTGCACGCACTGCACACCCCTGCCCTGCCGGTTGCACCCTGCCTGTGCTGCTGCTGCATCCACTACCTGCCTTGCGCGCCACATGTCATGCACAGCATTCGCAGCAGCACGGGCACTCTGCGCTGGCGCGCAGTTATGCTCTTCCAGGTGGAGGCTTCATCCCGAAGGCTGGCAGCATCTGCCGTCAGCGAGCCCATCAGGGGAGCGGCATCCAGGACCAGTGCGGTGTGACTAAGCAGGGCCTTGCGCTTAGGGTCTTGTCGTTCAGTATTGGTCTTCTGGTGCGCGGCAATGGCGGGGTAGCGCCACAAGATGGCAAGATGTCGCAGGCATGTTTCTGGTGCGGACGTGCAAGGGCTGGTGGTGCTGCGGCTTTTTGGTGTGGCTGCTTGCTAGCACGTCGGTTGGGCCGGCTGCTAAGCTGCATCGGGCAGGCCTTCGGGCGGCCCCACGCATGCACCAGCATGGCACTCACCATGGACCAAAGACCTTGCAGGTTTCGCACATGTAACTCTTACCGGACGGGAGTGGGTCGCGAGGCCCCCGTATCTGCTGACTGCTTGACTGTAATCGAGCTGAGCGGCACAGCGCAGTGCCACCTGCTTGCTGAGAGGTCTCGCCGCAATGCCCGCATGGGTGCGCAGCTCGTCAAGGGCCACGGCGTGCGAGCCGTGCGCACGTGCAGCAGTTGCACCATGCCCAAGGGAATGGGGTCCGCCACAGGGAATCTCACGGAGGTCAGGGGACTCCCTGGCTTGCTGCAACGGGCACCAGCCGGGCCGTTGCATGGCACAGCAAAAGGGCCGGGTGGCGTCTGCTTACTTTGGCGCTGGCTGTACCTGCGACCTGGTGTGATGCTCTTTGTGCATTCACATGTTCCGCGCTGTCTGTATTACTGGTGGTTATTGTTGCCCCTGCTGAGCATGCAGTCGTGCTGGTGTGTGCCATTGATAGCTTTGACAGTGGGAAGTTCGGCGTTGGCGTGCACGCCGTTGCTGCAGCTTGGTACCAGTCTTACGCCACGCGTTTTCACAGATGACGCTGTGCATGGTGTGCCGTAGCGTCGTGCAGTGATATCATGCACTGGATTGCACAGTTCAGTCTCATGAAGGGGTACACGGCATTTTCTTTGCACAGGAAGGCCTTCGGTCATGTGCATGCATGCGGCATGATGATCGTTCCTCTGGGCTGCTGTGCCCGCGCCTGCGTGCTTTGCTTGGCACGTGAACCCGCGTGTACGTTTCCCGCATCGGTGCGCCGGTGCTTGGCGCCAGGAGGACAAATTGTTACTGTGTCATGACGACCGCAGAGTGGAACGCAAGCGTACTAACTGTGTGATGTACGACTGTAGGCCGCGTGATGTAAGGCACCTGGATGGATTGGTTGTCACCTGTGCGGTTGGCAGTGCAGAAGGCACGGGTCCTTGCATCCGTAGGCCAGCCGCTGCCAGCCCTGTAGGCCTTGGTGGAGACGCGGCCTTGGTGTCTGTCAGGCGGCAAAGCGCCTTCGGCTCCAGTTCTGCCGTACAAGCCAATTGCGCCTTGCAGGTTGCGGCTGCAGGGCACGGCACCACCACCACACAACGCTGACCGTGCGCGCAGGATGCAAAGGGCCACTCCTATCCACCCCGGCACCTCTGTTCCTGCCTCCCCACCCCTTCCCGCAGGCATGCCAAGGCAGCTGCGGCTCCCTCAGACGAAGCCCAGGGCAACGGCGCTGCGAAGGCGGCTCCTGTGGAGGATGAAGCCCCGGAGCCGTCGGGGCATGGCGACCGGCGCTCGGGTGGGGACTCTCCCGCATCCAGCCACGACGGCGCAAGCGGCGATGAGGGGGAGGGCAACGCCGGGGGCGCCGCTGCCTCCGTCTTCGAGGGGCCCAGCGGCGGCGCCAAGGCGGGCGAGGGTGAGGAGGGCGGGCGGCGGCACGGCAGCAAGCACAGCGGCAAGCAGAAGAAGGCCAAAAAGGAGAAGAAGGAGAAACATAAGAAGGACAAGAAGAAGAAGGATAAGAAGGAGAAGCACAAGGGGAAGGAGGGGAGGGAGGGCAAGGAGGGCGCGGACGGCGGCGCGGGCGGGGACGAGCAGCAGGCGGATGACTACGCGGCGTACGACGACGACTTGCCGTACGATGATGACCTCGACAGGTGGGCGCTGGTTGAAGATGCCATGTTGTGGGGCAACGAGGGCCATTACGCCACCTGTGAATTCGCGGTTGGGGTGTGGGAGCATTGGTGACGGGCAAAGCGTCGGTCTTGATCAAGCGCCCCTGCTCGCAGTTGGGATGGCCTGAAGTTGATTTGAGTAGCATAGTTGCGTGCACATCATGCTTCCACTTGCACGACCTATTGGGCCCAGTGGCATGCCCTCGTGTCGGGGCACTTTTAGCCTAAGACTCTGCCGGCGCCGTTCGTAAACCTCCTCGCGTGTTTGGTCCCAAATTGTCGGTGCTGCAGGTACGACTACGAGGATGACCATTACGACGGCGGCGGTGCCCCGGACGCGGACCGGGACCGGGACCGCAAGCAGGAGCCGGCCCGAGCGCAACAGCAGCAGCGGCAGCAGCAGGCTCCCCACGGAGGCCGGCGGGACAGCGCCGACGGCCAGCGGGCCCGCGGGGGACGCAGCAGGAGCCGGAGTCGGAGCCGGGGGCGGGACAGGGCCCGCGACCGCAGTCGCAGCCAGACGCGCAGTCGGAGTCATGGGAGAGGGCAGCGGAGCAGGAGCAGGGACAGGGACAGGCGCCGCAGCAGGAGCAGGAGCAGGAGCGGGGGGCATGATCGGAGCAGGAGCCGGGGTCGGGGGCAGCGGAGCAGGAGCAGGAGCGGGGGGCGGGACAGGGGGAGGCGCAACAGCCCCAGCCACAGCAGCAGGAGCAGGGAGCGGGAGCGGGAGGCAGACAGGAGCCAGGGGCGGGTGTCGGGCGGGAGGTACCGGAGCGGCGCGGCGGATGATGACCGATACGATGGCGGTGCGGCAAGCGGTGGCGGCAGGGCTGGGGCTGCGGCGCGCGGTGGTGGGAGCGCGGGTGGGGGTGCAAAGCAGCAGCAGCAGCAGCAGCCTGAGCCGAAGGTGCAGCCGGCGAAGCGGCCACGTGTGGAATGGAACGCGGCTGCGGTGGGGTCTGGGTCCAGGGCGGGGGCGGCGGGAGGGATGGCGGAGCGGAAGGCGGACGGGGGCGGTGCGGGAGCTGGCCGCACGGGCAGCCTGCGGCAGGGCTTGGCGGCTCGGCTGCTTGGCAACGTGCTGGCGGCGTCCCAGAAGAGCAGGGAACGGGAGCGGGACGCGGACCGCGACGGCCGGGACAGGCGGCGGTAGGGAGGGCAGCGTCATGGCGGGTGGGCAGGGCTGTGGTGGCTAGATTGCGCGGCTGCTCGTGATACTGCACTGCTCGTGTATTTGCTGTGCATAGCAGCGCTGCTTGGGGTTGGTAGGGAATTGCTGCCAGCCACCTTCGCGTGAGGACCGGGTGAGCGGACGGGTTGCATTCTCGTGCACGTGTGTTTGTAGTGTGGGTGCTGTGGGACAGGCAACACTCCCACGGACAGGGAGGTCGTTGATGCCAGCTGCCGACCGGACCACTGGGTGTAGGGGTGCAGCTTGCAGCGCCCTGCCAAGCTTGGAGGGCTCAGGGCTCCATGCATGTCGTGTAGCGTAGGTAGCACAGCTTTGCTGCGTGCAGTTTAGCAAGGTCTGCACTGGAAGCGTTAGCGCCACGCAGGGCGAGAGTAGGGTTGGGCGTTTCGCTTTGTTTGTCGGACCGGCTGTTGCGTTGGAGCGTTTTTGGTTGGTGAGGGACTTCCTACGCCAACGGGTATCAGCAGGTGATTTGCTGTGGCGTAGGAGCGTGGGGCTGTGGGCCGTGGCGGTGTAGTCGAGGGTCGTGGCGGTGTGGCCAAGGCTGACGGCAGGAGGCACTTTGAAGCCGTTCGGACGAACGGTGTCTTCATTTGCGCTGGATGGCTTTGCTCGCATTCGATTTGGGTCCCACGAATGCTACGTTTGCGCTCAGGTACATGTGTTCCGCCGGCGCGGCAGCAGCTGTCAGAATGGGCTTACTACCGCAGAGAGTCGCTGGGCCCCTGGACTCCCCATGTAACGTCCATGCGTAACGGTGAACTCCTTAACTGGTTGCGTCCTGGCTCCAGGCCCTTGACCCTCATGACGGCCGGCCGATGCGGCCCTGCTCTGTAGGTACCGTCAGGATTGTCATGTCCGGCTACCGTGGTGCCGTGTGCAAGAACCCGCACTTTTAGTCAAAGTCGCCAACTCGCCAGGACGCCCTGTATCACCCTTAAACCGTACCGTCTCAGGCTCAGGCCAAAGCGTACGTTCAGCGGCATGGTGGCAAGGGTAGATACAGCCAGCCGGCTGTGTGGCGGGTCGGGCGGGTGGTGGGCAGTCTACCGTAGGCACTTGACAGCTCACCTGGCATGTCAGTTAAGGGGTCCCCACGTGCCCTGCGACAAAGCTAAGCCTGTGTAGGACCTGGTAAGGCACAGGGCAAGCGCTTAGCGGGTAGGTCTCCCTGGCACCCTGGCACCGTGCAAGCGTGCATGTTCCACCAGGGGATCACCAGGGTGCCAAGCTGCCGAAGTGCAGCACTGCAGCCGCCTAAAGCAAGACACGTGAGCGACTCTGCACGTAGGGCACATGTTTTGTTTTTATGCATAGAATCCAGGTGTCGACGCTCTAAACTGCTGGGATTGGGTGGACCAGGGCACGGGGGCAGCCCACGGAGGCACTTCCCTGGGGCACTCCTATCCAAGCACGTGTACGTACAGATCCACACCGTCGCGCGGTGAATACGCCTTGGCAATGTCATCGCTTACAATGCTTACAATAGCTTACAACCTGCGCGTGATGTTGCCCTCTCAGGTTGACAGCTCCCATTCGCGAACGCGTTTGCGAGGACCTCAACGCTTGACGTCTTGCCAGTGGCTGTAAGCTACCGTAGAATTAGCTGCAAAATGTTTTCAGGCAAGTGCCCAACCCAATCGGGAAACAGCTTTTGCGTCGCGCAGCGGCATCTTTGCGGTTCTCTGCAGCCTCTCTGCAGGTGCTTGCCTACCATGTATGCAATACTTGCACCAACAGGTTAATCGCATGGCAGACATACCCTACTGCACCTGATCTTTGGTATGCCTCCACCCGCTTCCGTGCCCCACAGGCGTACGCCTCTCCACCTGGCCCTAACAAGCCCCGGCGAGCTTAGGATCCAGCCATGGCAGACGCTGCGACGAGCAAAGCGCAGCAACACTCCCACCTGCCACACGAGCTGCGCCTACACATCCTGTCCTTCCTGCCGCCCAACGACCTGGCCCTGGGTGCTGGCCTGCAAGGAGCTGGCCCAGCACCTGTCTGAGCCGGCTGCTCGCATGGCGTGCTTCAGCCAGCCGCTGCCGCCCAACGCTGTGGGCTCACCAGCCCTGCTCGAGGGCGCGGCGGAGGGCCTGCGGCAGTTGACCTTACGGCAGAAGCTGCGGCTGCTCAGCACAGCCGCCGCCAGTGGCTGCGAGGCCAACGTGGAGCTCGCCTGGCAGCTGCTGCAGCCGCACCTGTTCCCGGAGCTGCTGCAGTCAGAGCACTACTACACCCTGCTCCACGCGCCCCCAGCGGGAGCACCGCGGGAGAACCTTGCTCACCCCCGCGGGCTGTCCGTAACTGACACCGGGTCGGCTGCCGCCGCGTCAGGTCTGGCCCACCTGCTGCCCTCCCTGGCGCAGCGCTGCCCCGGGCTGCTGGACCCGGGGCGCACCCTGGAGGCGGCGGCGCGGCACTGCGACCTGGCGGGGCTGCAGGCGGCGTGGGAGGCAGTGGGGCAGCGGCTGGTGGGCCAGTACGAGGCCGCACAGGCGGTGCTGGCGGAGGATGTGCTGGAGGTTGAGCAGCAACTAGAACAGTCCCATAGGGAGTGTGCCCGGCTGCAGGACGAGGTAAACAACGCAGAGGGCGAGCTGCAGCGGCTGCGGCAGCTTCTGCCCGGTGCACCACCCGTTGTGGGTGGACAGCAGGCGGCGGGTGCACCAGAGGGTGGTGCGCCCAATCATGCGATAATTGAGGACGCGCAGCACAGGTTCTACCGAATGAAGGATTGGCTAGAGAGGAGGCAGGTCGAGCTTCATCGTGCGGAGTACGAGAGACATTGGGGGCCGCTGGAGCGACGGCACGAGCGTATGAAGTGTGTCCACGAGACCTGGCTGTCCGTGGTGAAAGCTGCAGCCGCGTCCGCCGCCCCCGACGCCATTGCAAAGATGGAGTGGGTGCTTGAGAAGGGCCGCGACTTTGGCGTTGAGGGCATTACGGACCGTAACGCCGGCGCGTGCGCTGCGGCGGTAGCAGCGGGTGACATGGGCCGGGTGCGGTGGCTCAGGGACCGTGGGCTGGTGTGGGGCAGCGCCGTGGTTCTCCGCAGCGTGCTGAAGCACGCAAGCATGGAGTTCATCCAGCGCTTGCAGCAGGAGGGCGAGGTGCCTGCCGCTACCCACAGCTTCTGGCACAGCTCTGACGCGGCGCGTGCAGCAGCGGGCTCCGCAGTGGATGGCCGCGCCAAGGTGCGCTGGCTGACGGCCAGGGGCTCAACGGAGGGCGTTGCGCCGGCGCTGTCCGCCGCAGCCTCGCGCGGCGACACGGAGTCTCTACAGGTGCTGATAGCAACTCCTCAGGAGGCTGCCGACATGGCCGGACCGTTGGCTGACGCGCTTGCTGCGGCCGTGCGCTCGGGCAGCCTACCCGCCGTGTCCCTGCTCCACCAGGCTGGCGCTCACTTGCAGTGGCCGCACTTCCGCTCAGCCTTCTTGCAGGGAGACCTGCCAATGGTGCAGTGGCTGCTGCAGGCTGGCTGCTTCCGCGACAGGCTCACCCAGTGCGATGCCGTTCGCCTTTGGCCCAGCGCCACCGCCGCTGACGGCGAGCGGCTGCTGCAGGCGGTGCAGCTGCTGCAGGAGGCGGGCTGGCCCGCGGCGCTTTTTGGGGAACACCTGCTGGTAGCAGCACTGCAGGGGCGGCAGCCCTGGTCGGTGTGCAGCGCGTTGCGGCAGAGGGCGAATGCGCGCGTGAGCGTGCAGGTGGTCAAGGAGGCCGGTGCCGTGGGGTGTGAGGCGGCGGTGGCGGCCCTGATGCAGCTGGAGGTGTATGAGGCGAGCGAGGGTGCCGTCAGTACGGCATGGTACGCGTCGGCGGCCAGGAACGGCGACCGGGGCACGCTGGCGGCCCTGCGGCGGTTGGGCGTGCCGCTGGGCGCAGGGGTGCTGGCGGCGGCTGTGAAGGCGGGAGCGCCGCTGCCGGCCCTGCAGTGGCTGGTGGAGGCGGGGGCGCCCTGGAGCGCCTCGGAGGTGGTTGGCTTGGTGGGCGAGCTACCGGAAACCCACTACCGGGGGCAGGAGCGGCAGGAGGTGGAGGCGTGGCTGCGGGGGCTGGGGGCAGGGGAGGCGGGCGGGGCGGGCGCGGCGGTGGAGCGAGAAGGGGGAGGTGTCAATGCGGGGCTCAGAGGCGGTCGGGCAGTGTGGGAGGAAGGGCATTGGGGGAT
>VFQN01004509.1_pt1 | contig 18322 bp, 17 predicted proteins | sample 3512371 | NCBI WGS metagenome assembly VFQN01 (sample SAMN10412370, study PRJNA504923) | tailings metagenome | isolation source: Replicate 2 from Balatoc abandoned mine | place: Philippines: Itogon, Benguet | collected 2017-08-28 | reverse complement strand
AGATTACCGCCCTATGGCCTAAACTCTGCTGCTGGGGCGTGGTGTTTGATGGCTTTGATGAGGTTGCTGCCGTGTAGGTCGCCCGAGCGTTCGCCCGCAATGAGGTAGTATTTCATGGGCGGGTCAGGAGTTGAGCGCGAAGGGAGTCGACCCGAAGCACGTTGGAGGTATACTGAAGTTTATTGCCTTCTATGGTAGAGTACAAAATGCCGATTTGATAATCGTCTGGTCGAAAGTTCTCGTTGTATAGCGTTACTTTAAAACCGGGTCGATAGAGTTGTCCACCGGACAAAAACTGCTTTCTCCCCGCCTGACTCGGCCACGTGGGCAGCAGGTAAGTGGTATTTTGACGGGATTTTAGGACAATAAACACCCCATTCCCTTTACCTAATCCCGGTTGAGGACAATCGTTGTTTTCAAGTGTGAATTGCGAAACTGTTTGTGGATGTCCAAAAAAGTCAACGGGCTTTGAAGTGCTGTTCAATGTCAGTTGGAATGGTTGGAGAGAAGTGGTATCTATTGGCTGGGCAAGGGAAGGCTCGGCCGAGGCTAAAGGCGATTCAGCAAAGCGATAGATGCCTTTTTTGTAAGCGGGTTGCGTAAAAAAGTCGGCCAATTCGCTCCGAAAATGCGTAATGAGTTTGTGGTGTTGTCGCCAGTTATAATGGTCGGCCACTAGACTACGTCGACGAACGTCAACGTCGATTTGGTATTGATACACACTCGCCACTGCAAAGGTCAGCCCAAAGGCGGCGGCCACGCCCGAAATCCACGTCCGCGAAATGGGTTCCCAGACCAACAACATCACATAAACGAGCGTCAGCAGGTGCAAAGGATAAAGGCTATATCGGCTGGTAAATACAGAATACACATCTCGTCCGCCCCGCGAAACCGCGATAATACCGATGGTTAACACTGAAAACACAAAGACTCCCACCCAAAAATAAGGCTTATTTTTGACGGGTTTTGGGGGCGAAAAAAGCGTGTTGAGCGTCAGCCAAATAACCAGTGAAAGTAGGGTTATCAGCCCAATACCAAACGCACCCCAGAGCAAAAAGTCTTGATTAGCCCCTTTAAACGCCGCCAACCACCCGCCCGACAGAGCCGCAAAACTGACGATGAGATTTTGAATGAACTCACCCGAAATCGTCACTTTGGTTGCTTGTCCTACGCTGTAATTAAGAAAATACGCCAACAGTGCCGCCACCATGCCGACGCTCCACCACAGACTTTTGGTGCGCTCTTTGGCCAAAAGCAGCATCGTAAGGCCCGCTGGAAAAACCAAGAACCCATTGCCGTTAGTAAACGTAGCAGCAAAAGCCAAAACAAACGCAAAAAGTGTCGGAACCGCCGCAGGATGGCAAGCCAAGAGATAAAAAGTGGCAAAAACCAATAGGTTTAATGTTGTATGCTGCATTCCGTTGATGCCCCACAAGGTTACATCAAAAACAAAAGGAGTAAGATACCAGAGCAATACTGGAATAAAGTACCACGCCACAAACCCTCTTTTTATAAAACTAATCAACCAAAAGCCCAAGATTCCCATTAGGCTGCCATTGACAACCCAGATGAGGGTTCGGTAGTCAATGTATCCTTTAAGGGCATAGACGGAGAGCGCTATCGAACGGGGCACAAGTATCCGGTGGTCGTTTTCTGGCTCCAACAAAAGCTGTATTTTTTGCCAAAGAGAAAAATCATTGGTCAATAGCATGTATTTGACCCGGACCAAGTCATAGTCGTCCGTGATAGGAATGTTGACTGCGTAAAGATTTATATAATATAAGTAAACCCCTACAATGACCAAAGCGGCCGTCAGGAACGAAATAGGAAGGATGGACTTGTTCAAAATGGATGGCTTAAATTGGCAAAAAGCGTGATTGACAATACGTTATTCTCCGTAATACTCCACAAAATTTTTGGGAGTTTCAATCAATTTAAGATAATGCAGTTTTGTATTTGGGGCGAGCTCGGTTAAGCCTTTTTCCAAAATGTTCCAAATTTCTACGATAAAGTTTTCACAACTTGGAATGATTCCCTGCATAAAATCAACGTCTAGGTTGAGATTCCGGTGATCCACTTTATCAATCACGGCGGTTTTCATCAGATTGCCCAGCAATTTCATGTCTACCACAAAACCAGTGTCGGGATTGATTTTTCCTTTGACGGTCACTAACAGCTCAAAATTATGCCCATGAAAGTTTGGATTGGCACAAATCCCGAATACTTCCGTGTTTTTTTCATCTGACCAACTCGGGTTGTAGACCCGGTGAGCTGCGTTGAAATGTTCTTTACGTGTTACGTACACCATATAAATTTAAGAATATGCAGTAAGCTAAGTAGCCCGCTACCTTTACTTTTCAGTATTAATTTCCGACAAAATTACGACCAAAAACTCGTTTCCGAAAGTTCTTTATGAAGGAGTTGTTTTTATTTAAAAAGTACAATTTATTCCACGAATTTTAACTGTTTTTTTGTTCGAATTATTATCTACCTTTGTAAATATTTTACTAGGTATTTTTACTGTACCAACCATTTGAAACCCACTAGTTAAACGCCTTATCATAAGCTATCAGTATGATTATTGTCACGGGGGCTGCGGGCTTTGTCGGAAGCTGTCTTATCAGTAAGCTCAACGAAGAAAACTTCAATTTTATAATTGCAGTTGATGATTTTTCAAAGATTGAAAAATCGCCCAATTTAGACGGAAAAAAGATTCAGGAACGGGTCGAACGCGAGTCGTTTTTTGAATGGCTAGACCAAAACTACTACGAAGTAGAGTTTATTTTTCACATTGGAGCCCGCACAGATACTACCGAATTTGATTATGCGGTCTTTGACGAACTGAATGTGCGCTATTCGCAGCAAATTTGGCAAAAGTGCATTGATTATCAAATCCCGCTTGTGTATGCTTCTTCGGCGGCTACGTATGGTTTGGGCGAATTGGGCTACGACGACAATGAGCTGTTGATTCCCAAATTGAAGCCGCTCAATCCTTATGGAGAGTCAAAAAATGATTTTGATAAATGGGCATTACAGCAAGAAAAAAAGCCTTTTTTCTGGGCAGGCTTGAAATTTTTCAACGTTTACGGGCCCAATGAATACCATAAAGGCCGCATGGCTTCGGTTATTTTTCATGCCTATCACCAAATCAAAGACACCAATCAGATGCGTTTGTTCAAATCTCATCATCCTGACTTTAAGGATGGAGAGCAGATGCGGGATTTTGTGTACGTAAAAGACGTGGTAGAGGTTTGTTCGTTTTTGATGCACCATCGTCGAAACTCCGGTATCTATAATCTGGGAAGCGGGAAAGCGCGGACGTTTGTAGACTTAGCGACCAATACCTTTGAGGCAATGGGCATAGAACCCCAAATCAATTTTGTGGATACCCCCGAAGATATCCGCGACAAATACCAGTATTTTACCCAAGCCAACATGAACAAACTCCGTTCTATTGGCTACACAAAGCCTTTCCACACCCTAGAAGAAGGCGTGAAAGACTACGTTCAGAATTATTTGATGGTTGATAAATACTATTAATGAAGATAATCTACTAAATCTTCGGTTTTATTGATAATAGCGGCGTTGGGGCCCGTTTGAATATCCTGACCCACTACTTGATAACCCGTCAATAAAATTTGAGTTTCAGGAAACTGACTACATAGCCTGTCAACGTAGGGTTGTACCTCTTCGTTGGCAGGCACTGAAGTGAGTATAGAGAAAATAAAATCGGGTTTGTGTACCTCGTGGGCAAAAACCAATTCATTGAAAGGTAGCGTCTGTCCCAGATAAATCACTTTGTGGTTGCGCGAACGAATCACGTAGGTAGCAAAAAGCAGCCCGATTTCGTGCAATTCTCCTTCTGGTAAGTATAACAAAAACTTCTTAACGTCTGGACGGTGTTTAATCACCTGCCCATCAATGGCCACAATTACTTTTTGGCGAATGAGGTTGCTCATGAAGTGTTCTTGAGCAGGCCCGATTGAGCCGGTCATCCAGAGGGTTCCGACACGGCTCAAAAAAGGATAAATAATATTGAGCATCGTATTCTCAAACCCAAATTGCAAAAAATTGGTACTGATGATTTTCTCAAAACGCTCTTCGTCCAAATCAATCATTGAAATGGTAAGGGCGTGAATTTGGTCAGGATAATTTAATTTTTTGTCCGAAATGGCAATGACTTCCTTAGCCATTTCGTCAAGTGGCAATTTCGAAATCTCAGATATTTTGAACCCGTGGTCTTTAAGCAACGAGATATTGAGGACTAATTTTAGGTCGTGGTCGTCGTACATACGGATGTTGGTGTCCGTACGTTTGGGCTGGATAATATTATAGCGTTGCTCCCAAATTCGCAATGTATGCGCTTTGATTCCTGAAAGTTGTTCTAAATCTCGGATAGAATAGTTGCTCATCGTCTGCTTTAAAATTTACCAAAGTGATTGATAGCTGCGTCCACAATTGAGCTAAAAAGTAGTTTTAATAATGACTGAAAAGGCGATAGTGGTTGTCAATAATGTCTTTAAAGTACTAAATATTAAGGCCATCTATAGAACTACCTGTGCTTAAAAATGTTTTTAAATAGTTGTTATTCAATAAAATAAGTAACGTTATGGGATAGAAAAAAAGCAAATTGGCAGATTAGCAATAATCCCGCCAATCGGTTTTGTTTGTGAAATGGAAGTTTGTAAAACAACCACAATAGGCCAAACGCAACAACATACCAAGCTACATAATTTTGTAGAGGCACAGTATTGTTTGTCCACTGCCAGAAATCCAATCGGATGGCAACGGGTTCAATTGAAACATCCAGCGCCACCACTACCGTTGCCGCGAGGAGTGTTTTGACCAATGGGGTTCGACTCCAAGTATTTGCCACCACTCCTGCGCAATAGATAAGTACAAGCCAATTGGCACCGATTACCAAGGGAATTTCGATAAATTTCCAACCCAAGGTTGCGCCATAATGGTATTGACCGAAAATAAGACCCGTGTGCACGCCCAAAGCTTCAATCGTAAATCCAACAAAGTAAGCTACTGCGCAAAAAATAAACATATTTTTGTTCCATTCGGTATGAAAAAGTAGCAACAGCCCCAATGAACTCAGCAGGTGAAAAGGGACCAGTGCTTTAAAAACCGCTTGCGTTGGCGGCCACTGTAATCCGATAAAACCGGCTAAGTGCATGAGTGGCAACACAATAAAAATAACGCGTTGGCCAGCTGGAGAGCGAAGTTGGCTTAAATAAGAATACATATCATTTTGAACCGATAGAAGGAGAAAATGTTTTTAGAAATATACAAAACAAAAAATCCCGGTACAACGCACCAGGATTTTTTAGAAGGGAGGAAGACGGGACGGTTCGCCGCTGCGACTCGAACCCATGGCTTTCACAACCACAATTTGAAAATTTTATTTGGGGAGGAAGACGGGGCTCGAACCCGCGGCCTTCGGAACCACAATCCGACGCTCTAACCAACTGAGCTACAACCTCCGTGTTTTCAGGCTGCAAAGATAGCAAACTCCTTTTAAATAATCCAAGCCTTACCGCGTTTTTTTGTAGATTTGCGAATGAATTATAGTGCGTAAAAAAGGTACTAAATTCCTAATATTCTAATTTACAAATAGATATGTCACTCAAACAACGCATAGACGAAGACATCAAACAAGCCATGCGCGACAAAAATCAGGATACGCTGCGGGCATTAAGGGCCATTAAGTCGTTAATTTTATTGGAAGAAACCAAAGAAGGAGCCAATGGAATCAGCGCCGATGATGAATTGAAGCTACTGACGAAGGCCGCTAAACAACGCCGCGACTCTGCCGCTATTTATGAGCAGCAAAACCGCCCTGATTTGCTCGAAAAAGAAATCGCTGAAATTGCGGTCATTGAAAAATATTTGCCAAAACAACTCACCGAAGATGAGGTAAAAGCCAAACTTCAGGAAATTATTGACCGCGTAGGCGCAAAAGCGCCATCTGATATGGGCAAAGTAATGGGCCTCGCTATGAAAGAGCTGGCTGGGCAAACCGACGGAAAGGTAGTGCAGACGTTAGTGAAGAGTTTGTTGGCCTAAGTTTTCGAATGAACACATTAGATTTATTGATTATTATCCCCCTTGCTTGGGGGGCGTTTAATGGCTATCGCAAAGGTCTCCTGATTGAAATTGTGGGAGTGGCTGCCTTTGTGATAGCCATGATTGTAGGCTTTAAGTTTCTGCGATTCGGAACCGACCTGCTGGCGCCTTATCTTACCGCAGAGCTGGTAAGACGCTTCCTGCCTTTTGTCGGTTTCTCAGTTATTTTCTTCCCGACCGTTTTTATGGTCAATCGCCTAGGGTATTCTATGCGCTCTATGCTGCGTTATACTTTGCTGGGTACCCTCGACAACCTTGCGGGAGCGGCCGTGGGTATCTTTACTTGGGTGTTTGGCATCAGTGTTTTCTTTTGGCTATTAAGCACAGTAGGCATTCAGATACCACCCAAATACCGCATAGAAAGCTTTCTGTATGACTATACCGTTCCTATTGCTCCCCAAATCATCAGTGTAATCTCAGACTGGATTCCGGTGGGTGGAAATTTGATTCGCGAATGGGGAAGAGGTGATGCTTAATGTGCATTTACTTTTTCATGATACTCTCGGTCAATACTTCATATAAACCCTGATAAGCGGGGTAGCGCTCAAGGTAATCCAAATGTCGTTCGATAATTTGATGATCGCCGCGCCGCGCTGGGCCCGTCTGGACCATGGCGGGATCGGGGGCCTCTAGGGCTTTTCGGACGGTTTCACGAATGAGGGGTTTCAACAAATCGTATTCCAGATGCTCGGCGTCTAGCATTCGTTTTGAAATGGCAAAAAGATGGTTAGTGAAGTTGCAGGCAAACACCGCCGCCACGTGCATGATGGCCCGTTCTTCGGAGCTCATGATGTACACCACGTTGCTGAGGTCTTGCGCCAATTTAATAAGGATGGATTCAGTAGCAGGCGTTGAGGCTTCAATGCAAAGCGGTACTTCCGTAAACTGAATGGGCACTTCTCTGTTGAAGGTCTGAAGCGGATAAAATACCCCTGTATGGGCGGGAACATCGCTATAAATACCAACCAAACGTTCGAGTTCTTCCAAGGTTTTGGTGCCTGAGGTATGCACAAGAATGCACTCTTCTGGCAACACCAGACGCTGCATGACCTCGTCGAGTGCGTCGTCGGCCACGGCCAAAATGATGAGCTCGGCGGCACTTTCGGCAAAGTCCAAATCGGGGGCTACCGTAGTGTCATACAATTTATTGACTAGGCGGCGAGCGTTGCGGGTATCGCGACTGAAAACCTCTACAATATGGTGGCCGGCATGTTCAAACGCCTGTGCTAAATGCCAAGCTACGTTGCCAGCCCCGACAAATGAAATTCGCATAGTAAGTTACAGGAAAACAGAGTGACCGTCAAAGATAAAAAAATAACCCGTCGGCTACGTAGCCAGACGGGTCTTTGGGTTGATTAGGCAGGAAATACGTACTTAGATTTGTTTTTTGCCAAACTGATACAAAATTTTAAATCGTACCCCAAGGTTGCGGTTATCGGTAAGATAGGCGGGTTTTTGGAGGTAAGGAGCCGCGTAGGCTTCCACCTGAAAAGCCAAGCTCCGCCACTGTTTTTCAACTCCCGTGGCAATCATGATGTCATTGGAAACCGCGGGTTTGATACTGAAATTGCCTTCCTTTTCCTTAAATTCATCGTTGCGTTCTTTATAAGAAAAACGATAGCTCTGCTGAGCCGATAGATTGAGGTTGGTGCCGCCAGAGAAAAGAAGCGTAAAGCCATCCTTGATTGGCCAACGGTAAGTAAGGCTGATGGGAAGGCGTACAAGGGTGACGTCGGTCTTGATGTCAAACACCTGCGGAGGCATCAAAGGGGGGCGTAGGTCGTCGGCTTTGTGCCACGTTTGGAACGGACGTCCTGTTTTTGCCTTAAAAATATCTTCCGTAAAATACTGCGGACCTGTGATTTTTGCTTTGGCCAGACCTACATCAAGGCTCCAGTATTTACCCAATAAAACACTCGTCATCAGGCCGTAGCCCGTGTATTTATCGCCGATATTTAAACCTCCTCCCACGCGGAAGCGGACATTTTGTAACGAAATGGACGGTGGAGGTGGCGTGGTCTTTGCCTCATTTGGGGTTGCAGAAGAAGCTGATTTATTCTGTAATGCCGCATATGCGTAGCGTTTTACGTGAATTTCGGCGGGTTGTACTCCGTCCAACTCTTCGGCTTGATTTGGCTCCAATGGTGACAGTTCAATTTGACTGCTCACTGCGTTGTTAGCGGTCTCAACAGGCGTTGTTGGTTCAGTTGCGACATTGATGATGCCGGATTGTTCCAATTTTGGGGCGTTTTTATTGTTGGCCACGCTGCCCGACTGCGCCACCGTTGTTTGTGATTTCAACGTTCGTAGAGCGCTACCTGCTTTTTCTTTCGAAAATGTGCTGTTTGTGATTTTCTCTTTGAACGCATTTTTCACGGGTTTGGCAGGTGTTTCATTTTCCAGCGTTGAAGTTGATTCTTTGGGTTCCGTTGCAGCTGGGTCAGCATTTGTCGGCCGCTCAAAGGCTTCGCTGATGCGTTCATTAGGATTTTGCCGAATAATTTTGCCGACATTTTTTAGTCCTCCAGCAATAGGCGCGGCATCATCAGGCGCTATACCATCGTTCGACAGTTCATTTTCATTCGATTGAGGTAAAGTTTGGGCATAGGCGTCAGGTTGAGGTTGGTTAGATTCGACAGAAATGTATTTGGTAATATATACCGTATCGACCCGCGTCGAAGTTCGCACGGGGGCATCTTGTTTTTGACCGAGCTGCGTTTTTAATTTGGCAACCTGTTGGTCTAACTGCTGATTTTGCCGGTATTGGTACACATTCGCGAATACCATCACTGCCGCCGCCACGCTGGCCGCCGTGTAGAGCATCGAGCGCCCGAATCGCTGTACAAACGAAACGGGGGCATGGGTGTTTTTGAACGCCTTAAATTTCGCCCAATCTTCATCCTGAAAACTAGGTTGAATCCCTTCTAACTTTCGGCGTATAGCTTCGTCAAATTTCTCGGGTTTCATTGTTTGTTTTGGTGCGCAACCGCGCTTAGTTTTTTGTGTATGGTTGCCAATGCAACGAATAATTATGGTGCCTACTTAAATTTCTGGTCGGCATTGCCTTCTGCAAAGAAAGGGTACGATTGCTTGACCAGTTCCTGAAGCCGCGTACGGGCCCTAGCAAAATGAGAGCGTACGGTTGCTTCGTTAAAATTGAGTACATCGGCAATTTCGCGGAGCTGGTAGCCATCGACAACGTGCATCGTAAATACTGTACGATAAATGGGCTTCAACTGTTGCACCAAGGCCAAAATCTCCTCGGCCGAAATCTGATCAATGACCGATTCGTCAATCGAAGGTTCGTGGATATTGTCTAAACCAATCTCTCCGTGAAACTTCTGATTCTTACGGTAATAGCTGATGGCGGTGTTGACCACGATGGTTCTCAGCCAAGCTTTGAAGGGTTGGTTCAGGTCATAGCGGTCGAGGTGTTGGAAAACTTTTAAAAAGCTTTCATTCAGGATTTCTTCGGCTTCTTCCATCGACGACGAATACCGCAGACTTATGCCTTTTGCGTACCCAAAAAACTGTTGAAAAAGCATTCGCTGCGCGCGCCCGTCGTTGTTCAAACACGCTCGAATGACGTCTTCTAGGTCATCTTCCGTAAAGTTGGTTTTCTTTCTAAAAAACAAGGTTGTAGCGTTTTTGGATGGTGATTAGCTGCTCTCTATACAATTACCACATACCCGTAATACGCGCCGCTGAGGTGGCGCGTTGCAGCAATGTACGTATTTTTTTTTCTTTAAAAATAATTGATTTTTTATGCCACGCTCCCGAATATCCTGGCGTAATGCTCTCTGAAATCAATCATTTTTAACTAATTTTAAGAGAACCATGAAAAAATCACTTGTTGTCCTGTTTGCGCTGTTTGGATTGTTTTTAGTGAGCTGTAACCGCGACGAAGTCAACGCCGTAGATGAGGATTTGACCGAAATGGTCGAACTGTCGGCGGCGCGTAGTGCGGCGGTGACGGATACCATTACCAAACAAAAATGCAAAGGTAAATTGACCGAAGTAGCCGCCGCTGATTTGCCCGCTGCTATCACAACGTATATCACTACCAACTATGCGGGGTCTGAAATTCAGTTTGCTGGAAAAGACACTGAAGGTAAGATTGTGGTAGGCCTTAAATTAGCCGATGGCACATCCAAAGGATTGCTCTTCAACGCCGACGGGACTTTCAACAAAGCCCTTGAAAAATACGGTAAAGGCGCCAAATTGACGAAGGTAGAAACAGCAGCTTTGCCAGCGGCCATCACGACCTACATCACCGCCAACTATGCAGGCTACGAAATCAAGAAAGCAGGCAAGAATGAAGCAGGCGAATTTTACGTGGCGGTCAAATTGGATACTGCCGTTAAAGTATTAAAATTTGCGGCTGACGGTGCATTTATTGAGGCAACAACCCCTCCTGCCCATCCTGAAGGAAAAGGAAAACGCTCAAAGCATGGTAAATAATCATTGATTTATCTCCTCATTTTGGGCGATAATTCACCCCGAATGAGGAGATTCAACCTCTTTTTTTTCTTTATCCCCACCATTCTCAGTTCAATTTTTTATCACACCCAATCTTCCCAATTATCAGTTATGAAAACTTTCACAAGTGTTCTGTCAATCAGCGCATTGGCGCTTATGCTTATCTTCTCTGGTTGTACCAACAATGAGGTCGAACCAGACCCCGCCGATCAGGTCATTGGGGCTTATTCTGCCACCACTTATTCCGAATCCATTAATGGCGTAGCTCAAAGCATTGACCTGACCAATGCCCTTATCAAGGAAAACGTTGCGATTTCGTTTGATGTAGCCAAAAAAGCTGCAAGCACGCTTACTGTGGTACTAAGCATCTCTCAGCGCGATAGCACCGGAACCATGCAAACCTACAACGATACTTATGACAGCATTGAGCTTAAAGCGCTTGGAAACGGAAATTTTGAAATGCTAAATGCAGGCACATCCGTGGGCCAAATTGGCAATGGAAACCTATCTCTCCAAGAGACTTATCCCGACACTGATGAAGCGGGAAATACCGTGCAGGTTACGGTGAAAATAGCAGCTACCAAAAGTTTATAAAAAGGCTACACCTTTCAACTTATGAGAAAATTTCTACCCATCCTCCTCGTGATGGCGGGGCTGATTTCCCACGCCCAAACCTTAACAACCCCCGCTGATTCAGTAGCGACGATGATTATCAAAGATGAGTTTTATAACAATAAACCGCTGAATGAGGTCATTGCAGATTTGCAGAAAAAATACAAATTCAAGATTGGTTACAATGTTGAGTTGGTAAAAAAGTACCGTGTTTCGTACTGGTTTGACAATACCAAGTTGTTGGATGGAATCAAAGGAACGTTGAAAGAAACCAAAGACCTGACGTTTTACATTGATGATGCCAACGTCATTCAGATTGTGCCTAAAACGGCAACGCAGGTACTCCAAAATGCCCGTAAAGAATTTGATACGCGGTATCGGGGGCAGCCAACCCGCACCGATTTTACGTTGATGGGCAAGGTCGTGGAACGAAAAACCAACGAAAGTATGCCGTTCGCGACCGTAGCGGTGTTGGGCAGCAAAATTGGCGTGCAGACCAACGTGGACGGATATTATACACTCCTAAAAGTACCCTCAGATACTGTAACAATTTTGGTCAGTTATGTAGGTTACAAAAATACTACTGTGCATCTTTCACCGCAGACACCCCTGCAAAATTTCGTCATCGAAATCGAACCTGGTGAGCAGGAGTTGGAAGAGGTCATGGTCATGGGTGAAAAAACCGAAGTGTTGAAGGCCAATGAAATCGTGGGAATGATAAAAATGACGCCCAAGAACTTGGCGAAATTGCCCAACATCGGTGAGCGCGACCCCTTCAGGGCCTTCCAATTGATGCCCGGTGTGAGTGCTTCCAACGAATCCTCGTCGGGTTTGTACGTGCGCGGTGGCACACCCGACCAGACGCTGGTTTTGTACGACGGTTTTACGGTCTATCACGTTGACCACTTATTTGGGTTTTTCTCCGCTTTTAATTACAACGCCCTCAAGGACATACAATTATACAAGGGCGGTTTTGATGCCAAATTTGGCGGTAGGATTTCGGCAGTGGCCGAAATTACGGGTAAAGACGGTAATAAGAACCAGTTTAACATAGGAGCCGACCTGAGTTTGTTGAGCATGAATGGCTTCATTGAAACGCCACTCAATAAAAAAACAACGCTGTTGATTGCGGCACGGCGCTCGTATCAGGGGGCGCTATACGAGAAAATATTCAGTACGTTTACATCAGAGCGTCAGACAAATGTAACCCAGCCGGGATTGGGCGGACGGCCCGGCGGACCAGGGCGTTTTGGAAACAATGCTACGCAAGATCAAACCGCAAAATCTTATTTTTATGACCTAAACGCCAAACTTACTTGGAATCTTTCGAAGAAAGACATTGTAACGTGGAGCCTTTACAACGGCACCGACAAAATGGATAATTCGTCGGCGTCATCTTTCAATTTTGGGCGACAAACTATCTTTGGGGCTTCTACCTCCACCAATGACGTGTCGGCGTGGGGGAATTTGGGTAGCAGTGTGAAGTGGTCGCGACGCTGGAACGATAAACTTTACAGCAATATGCTGGTCAGTTACTCCAATTTTTACAGTAATCGCGACAATACCCGGAGCGTAGTCAATACCATACCCGCTACCGATAGCACCGTCGCGACCACCCGAAATATTAATATCGGTCAGGTGGAAACCAATGATTTAAAGGATTTTACGGCTAAAATAGATTTTGAATATAAACTTACCCCCCACAACCAATTGGAGTTTGGGGTTCATGCCACGGCCAATACCATTCATTATAATTACGTCCAAAACGACACCGTTAATGTGTTGAGTAAAAACGATAAGGGAACCATTACTTCATTTTATGTACAGGATCAGATTCGGTTGTTAGACACCAGATTGTTAATCAAACCGGGGATTCGGGCCAACTATTTTGATGTGACGAAGAAATGGTACATGGAGCCGAGATTGAGCGCAACCTATGCGTTGAACGAGCGCGTAAAACTCAAAATGGCCTTGGGGCGCTATTATCAATTTGCCAAACAAATCAATCGTGAAGATTTGACGCAAGGCAACCGCAGTTATTGGCTGTTGGCCGATGGCGACGCGTTGCCTGTAACGAAGTCCAACCATCTGATTTTAGGCGGAAGCTATGAATTCAGAGAGTATTTGGTGGATGTTGAACTCTATCAAAAAAACAATGTAGGAATTACGGAATATACCCTGCGTTTTGTGCCGCAGATTCGCCAAGGACTGAGCGTGCAGGAAACGTTTTTTAACGGAGATGAGACCGTTCGGGGAATGGACGTGCTGGTGCAGCGTAAATTTGGCAAATTTAACGGATGGATAGGATACACGCTCTCCGAGGCGGTTCGGGATGTGACCATTTTTTCGGAGCGACCCTATTATTCAGACCAAGATGTGCGACACCAGTTTAAGTTTATCGGCTCTTATCGCTGGAAAAACATAGATTTTGCCCTTACGCAAATCATCTCTTCGGGGCGTCCATATACTTCGATTGTGGGGGCGTATCAAATCAACCTTTTAGACGGTTCTGTTCGGTCGTTTACGATGCCTTCCGACAAAAACGCGAGTCGTTTTTCATCCTACAATCGTTTAGATATTTCAGCTACTTACAATGCCCGTTGGGGGAGTGTGGGGTTGTCGGTGTTTAACCTGTACAACCGCAAAAACGTCTGGTACAAACGGTTTGAAGTAATCACCGAAGGCGATGAGAGTGTGCTTCAAACTACCAACGTCAATTATTTAGGGTTTACACCCAACCTTACCATCAGTTGGAAATTGCGTTAGTAATCAGTTTATCATCAGTCGTTTATTAATTGTTGAAAATAATGAAAAAGTATATACAAACGCTCATGTTTATTACAGGAATTGTCTGTTTGTTAGGGAGTTGTACGGAGACGAATACGGTAATCAGCTCGGTAGAAAAACCCGTAATTGAGGCCTTTTTAGCGCCGGGCAAACCCATTAGTTTGACCCTGATGACCGTGATTGGGTACTCTGAGTCGGCAGATGCCGCCGATTCTTTGGCCCGTCCGATTGACGGTCAAGCCATCCAAATAAAAGTGAGCGATGGAAGTATCTTTAAGTTGGAGTCGGTAGGAGAAGGGCGGTACGTTTCCAAAAGTACTGAATTGGTCAAATTTGGTTTGACTTACACTTTAGATTTTACCTATAATGGCCTGCCGATTTCGGCCACTACGGTGATTCCTACGCGACCGACGGGTTTTACCTTAAGTAAAAACTTTGTGAATCGTACCCAAATCAATTTAGGTAGCGGGGGCTTTGGAGGGCCGGGTGGTTTTCAGGAAGACCGCACGCCCATTGAAGCTACTTGGAACAATCCCAACGGGGAGTACCATTTTATTGCGTTTATCAACACAGAAGCAAATCCTGAATCCATCGTGATTTTACCGACAGATACGACTGGCACGAATCCGTTTCGGTTTATAAATCGGCGGTTTAACAATGAGCCGACCACCGCTAGCGTATCAATCATTCAACCCCAATCGTTTCAGTATTTCGGGAAACATTATGCCGTGCTGTATCGACTCAATCCCGACTACGCGGCCTTGTACCGGTCGGCAGGAACGACGACCCAAAACATCAGCACGCCACCCACCGCAATCACCAACGGATTGGGGATTTTTACGGGTATAAATGCTGACACACTGTTGTTTATGGTAAATAAGTATTGAAAATTTTTTAATGTTTAGAACCCTCTACGACCTGCGAGCTATAAATCCCTGAATGGCCCGAAAAGAGGAAAGCCACGACGCAGGCAAGTCCGACAAAAACACCGCAATCAGCACCAAAAAGCTCAATGCCCATCAAAGTGCAGGCAATGGGGGTATTGGTAGCGCCCGAAAAGACCGCCACAAACCCCATCCCTACCAAAAGCGCCATGGGTAGAGGAATAAATAGCGATAGGGCGTTGCCGAGGGCCGCTCCGATAAAAAACAGCGGCGTGACTTCGCCGCCCTTAAAGCCTGCACCCAACGTGAAGGTAGTGAAAAGTAGCTTGAGCAGAAAATCGTAGGCGGGCAATTCCTGCTGAAAAGAGGCCACAATCGTCGGAATGCCCAAGCCGATGTATTTGGTGGTGCCTAAAGCCCATACAGCTACCGCAATCACAACGCCGCCCAGAACGGGCCGCAGCGGAGGGTAGGCGATTTTAGACTTAAAAAAAGCGCCCCAAAAATGCACCGTTTTGGAGAATGCCAAGGCAGTCAAACCGAATAAAATGCCCGCCAAAATACTCCACAGAAGCGTGTCGGCGTGTAGCGTTGGCACGTACGGAATGGCGTAGTGCGTATGGGTTACGTTCCATGCGTGGCAGGTGTAATCGGCGATGAGTGCCGTTAATAAACTTGGTAAAAGGGCTTTATACCGCATTCTGCCCACAATCAATACTTCCAACGCAAAGACCGTTCCTGCAAGTGGGGTACCGAAAACCGACGCAAACCCCGCACTGATTCCGATGATTAAGACAATTCGGCGGTCATCCGGCGAGAGTTTGAACAGTTTGCTAAACTGATCCGCAATGGCTCCGCCCATTTGCACGGCTGTACCTTCGCGCCCCGCTGAGCCCCCAAAAAAGTGGGTAACGAGGGTTCCGAAAAGCACCAAAGGGGCCATCTTAAGCGGAATGATTTGTTTGGGACTATGAAATTCTTCAATCAATTGATTGTTTCCTTTCACTACTTCCTGCCCAAAATAATGGTAAGTAGCACCGACAATGAAGCCGCCGAGCGGAAGCAACCAGATGATCCATTGATGTGATTCGCGCCAATCGGTAACCCAATTTAGGGAAACCAGAAAGAAAGCCGACGCTGAACCCGCTAAAACGCCTACTATCAACGACATAAATAGCCATTTTGCGACAAAAACAACGGTGGTGAATTGAGCTATTTTAGAATAAGGAGAGGGAGTGGGTTCAGTCATTCGTGCCAAAACAAGGTAAAATGAGATACGCCCGTAAAAATAAGGTTTTCGGAAGATAGACGGTTATAAAAATAATGAGAGACTGATAATAATGTGGGGAGACTCAGTGAAAGAATTGTATTTCAATTGTGTTATATTTGTTATGAAATAATTTTTTGAAAGTATGTTAGTTGCCAAAAAACCACTTACTAATCTCCAAATTGAGCTGTTACGCTTGTATGCGCATCAGGTAGATGAAAAAGATTTATTGCAAATTAAAGAGCTGATTGGACAGTATTTTGCAAAACGACTCACTCAATTTGCCGATGAAGCTTGGGCGCAAAACAATTGGACGGATCAAGATATGGAAGCTATTTTGAATGACCCAAACCAGTAATGTTTGATGAATATTGCAATGTTTTACTTGTTGCTTTGCCTTCCCATTCAAAGTATTATCCCATTTATCAGGCGTTGTTAAATAAAAGATTTGAATTGTATGTAAGTAACGAAATTTTGACCGAGTATGAAGAGCAAATCAGCAAAGGTTAGGAATAGAACGCACTAATTTACAGCTTCGAGAATTACTTAATCTTTCCAATGTACATGGTATTGAACCTTTTTACAATTGGCAATTGATTGAAATTGATCTGGATGACAATAAATTTTGCGATTGTGCTGTAGCTTGTGGAGCTGATTACCTTGTCACAAACGACCATCATTACGATATTTTAACATCTATTCCTTTTCCACCAATTGCGACTCTCAAAGCGGAGAGTTTTCTTCAAATGCTGTTTTAAGAACCCCAGAAAAAGCTGATTTGCCATTAAATTCTCTTTTTCTAGGGGTAAATTAGTTCAGCTCTAAAACTCTACACGATAATTCAACACGGGTATAATTGGTAATTGGTAGGCAGTTTTGATTCTATCCAAGTTGGAGTCATAATACTGCCCGAAGATATTTTGTCGGTTGGTAACGTTTTGTATATCAAGGGATAATGTGCTTGTGAAGCCGTTACGGTTGCGTTTCCAACTTACCCGCACATCTGAACGAAAGTAGGCGTCTAAAGTTTGGGAATTCGTTTCTGTTTCTACCAAAACGGTTTCTCCTCTTCGGCGGGAAGCGGCCAAATCAATCGGCGTGGTTCGAAAACCGCCCACGTACGTAGTTTTGAGGTTGATGCCCAGTACATTGTTTTTGCTGTGGCCCAGGAGCCATTCTTTGCCTACTAAAAAGTTTCCTGCGCCGCCGCCGTCAAAACGCGTGCTACGCCATATTTCATCCGAGCCTGTGTATTCGGATTTAAACACCGACCCACTCAGCATGTAGTAAAAATTGTTGTGCAGAAAGCGTTCCAGCGTTAGCTCCAGACCATAGTTGCGGCCTTTACCGCTGTTGGCCAAGCGGCGCAGCTCAAAGCCGTCGGTTACGTTGAGTAGCGAAAACGCATTCCGTTCGTCGGCGCTGACTGGAACGTTGTTGAGCGACTGATAATACGTTTCTATTTTCAAGCGAGTGTGCTCGGTGAGGAGTCGGTCGTAAGAAAGTACGAAGTGCTGGGCTTTGGTAAAATCGGTATTGAGATTGGGGTACTCAACGCCCGCGTCGGTGAGTTTGTTGGAATAAAAGTAAAGCGACAACGGATGCACCTGACTGTGACTTCCGTACCCAAACGCCACCGATTGGCCGGGGGCCAAATCCCATTTGAGCGAACCGCGCGGCTCAATTGAACGGCTGTTGTTGAGTAGTAACGCCAACGTGTGTACGCCGAGGTTGGCGGTGAGTTTTTCGGATAATTTATAATTGAACTGTGCATACGCCTGAAGCGTAGCGGTTTGGCCGTCGGAAGACAAAAAACGTTCCATTTTTTTCTGCTCGCCATTCCAAGATTCACGGAATAAATCATAGGCTTGATGACTCCAAATGGCCCCTGCCCGCAAGGCGAGTCGCGCCGTGATTTTATAATTCAGCGTGCTCGTGAGGGCCAATTTGCGTAGCGTATATTTTGTGTCATACCGAGGCTCCAAGATGTATTCAGAGGTGTAGCGCCGTTGCTGAAATCCATTTTCATAGGCAGAATACAAGACCACTGTTTTGAGAAATGCCTGCTTGCTGAGGTTGATAGAGTGCGTTGCGCCCCAAGCCCCCGTATTGGATTTGAAATTTTCATCGTAACGTTTGTCGCCTTCGGTTTGCCACAGGG
>VFQN01004508.1_pt1 | contig 18322 bp, 35 predicted proteins | sample 3512371 | NCBI WGS metagenome assembly VFQN01 (sample SAMN10412370, study PRJNA504923) | tailings metagenome | isolation source: Replicate 2 from Balatoc abandoned mine | place: Philippines: Itogon, Benguet | collected 2017-08-28 | reverse complement strand
GGCGCAGCCTGTACATGCTGGCTGGCCGGGGGACCGGTGCAAGGCAGGCGACGGGGATGGGCAAGGGGGAAAGGGCTGGGGGCAGGGACGTTGGGAGGAGGGAGCAGGTGCGAGGGGGAGGCAGGGGCGTGCGGTGGTAAAGGGTTGGACGAGGGCGCGATGGAGGTGCGTGTGGGTAGGGTACAGAGCTGGAGATGGGCCGGGGAGGAGACGGGAGCTTGGCCCGTAGGGGGCGTGTGAGGCACGTGTTGGGTGTTGGGTATTGGACGTACCGATTGATCGGTACCGGTCTCGACACTAGCAGGTGGGCCTGGCGCGTAACGTAGCCTTGTAGATGCCATGCAAATGGCGCCACGCCCACCCTCTGCGCCGCTGCGAAAGCCAGCGCATGGTGCAGAAGCGTGTGGAAACAAGCCTGGCAGCTTTACGATGGCGTCTGCCCCACTCGTCCACTCTTCCATGTTGCACGTAACGGGTGCTGAGGCCACGGTGTGTTCCCTTCCCCCCTCCCCGCCGCCCCTTGTGCCACGCAGGCGGCGTGTTCCCAGGCACGGCAACGCTCAACGGTGGCTCGCCCTTCGGCAAGAGCACCAACTTCTCGAAGCCCATGTCGGATTACAGCAAGGTCGTGGTTGACGAATAGCTTTCTGTGGATGCACTGTTTTCTGGGGGCTGACATGGATGCAGGTGATCCTGAGGTGCAAAGGAAAGCGGCCGGGGCGTTGGGCAGTGCCCGGTATGCACGCACGAAGCGTCCTCTGTTGCTGCTATGCCCAGTCATGTGCCTCCTCATCCCAGGTGGTTGGGGGTACGGTATGCGACGTAAAGATGCAGTGCCGTACGCTCACGGCGGCAAGTGGGGAGGTTGTGACATGAAAGGGACGGTGCGGTGTATGGGCGTTGAGGGTAGGTGCATGGCATCTGCATTACATAGGTAGGTACGGAGCGTGGGCAATAGTACCATGTTCGTATGCATGGGGCCGGGAGCTGCCTGTGACGTGTGAGGCTGTGGTGGGATATGTGGTTTACTGCTGCGTTGCCCGCACATGTGCTGCATGGGCAGCAGGTGAGATCCCCTGGTGGGCAGGTTTGAGCAGGGTGGAGGTCCAGACACCTGCGTAAAGCATACCAGTGCTTTGGTGCAATCCTTGGGAGAGAAGGGGCCACGGGGTAAAACACCAGGGGAGATAGCGAGAAACGGATGAGGTTAGCTGTGCTGCTTAGCAGGTACCGCTGCAATTGCGACCTGTTGCGACTGTGTGGCAAACTCGCCGCTACCGCGCCCCAGCGCGCCCCTACACGACGCGTCCATTCTTGAACGGCTGCTGGCCACAATGCTGGCCAGATGCTGGCCTGGATTGCGACAGTCGGCACACGCACGCGGCGCAAACAGTGTCCGGCACAGCGCCAAACATTTCGCCACTACCAGCATTCACCACTATCAGTATTTTGTCGAATGGTGCTGGTCCTGAACCGTACATGAGCAGTTATGCTCTTATGCATGCTTTCCTCTAGGCAAGGGCACAAGCGTGGGAGGCGGGGACCAGAGGGCCTGGGGGCCCCTGGGGTGGACTAACGGTGGTAAGGTACTAAGGGCAGGGGAGCTCCCCCAGGAACTCCCCCAGGAGCTCCCCCACGACCCCCAGGCAGGGGAGATCCCCGTAGTCCCAAGAACCTGTTCACAGCTGGCCACAGCGCACAGGCTACCGGTACTATGCCGTGGGCTGGATTCCCAACTGGTTTGAGGACGCGGGGATTGCCGTTTCAACCTATCACAGTGCTTGCCCTCTAGCATGGCTGCCTCGTGCTGCCACCCATCTGCAAAGCCAAGATGTGTAGATACGGCAGTTAGTGTGCCGACGGTGCGCGACCTGCAGACTGGTGACAACGTCGACTTAGCGTTGAGTCTAGGTGCAAGGTCAATTACCTTTGTCAATCAACACCCTAGAGACATAGGTCAAGTTTGTAGTTTTGTGCGTCACGTCGTGAGTCAAGCAACTAGCGTGGACCTTACAACCTTAAAATGACATCCTTACTGCATATGATGTAGAGATTTCTTACCTGGCAAAGTTCCGCGCTTAGGGTTTGCCATTGGCGGAGCACCATGGCACACCCCCTGCAGCAGAGGAAGTTACTTGTCACGGTGCGCACAAGAAGAGTATCAAAGCAGAATGTTTTGAGTGGTTTCCATGCTTGCAGCGGCGGCACCGCTCTCTGCTTGGCGCGGAATAGAGCCCTCGACCCCCAAGAAGCTGCTCTGAACACCCTGGCCCTGAGGAGCGCTTGTCCGGCGCACCCTGCCAGCCCCACGACCACTAGACCTCAATCAGTCGACCAGACACATGGGTCATACATAACCACCTACAAATCTTGCACCTGGACTCCTGACTTACCTGTAACCACTTTCGTAACCCTGCACCGTTCCATGCCTTGCCGCGGCCCGCCTCGCCCCTAGGTCTGCAAGGCCGAAATCGGGTGGGAGCAGGAGACACCCCTCGCCTCCGGCTATGTGCAGCTGGTGGTGGGGCCCTTCCGGTGCGTCCACACATCCTGCCCGACCCTCGCTGTGGTCTCCACGCCGTATTCCTGCATCCAAACTGAGCCAGCCCCTCCTCCTTCAAAACTACCCCTGACCCAAATCACCTTACAACCCCTGCACACGCAACCTTACCCCCCGCGTGGCCCCGCGTCCCCACAGCGCCTCAACACGCAGCGTCCCCGCCGTGCGCCGCGCCCCACACACCAGCACCAGCGGTGCTTCCCAGCAGCAGCCGGGCCTGCCTGTGACCCCCCTGGCCGGCTCCGGCCCTGGGCCCACGCCCGCGACTCCCGCCACCGCCTGCACCCTCTCCTGGCCGCCCTCCCTGGGAGCGGAGATGTTCCTGCTGTCGGAGGATGCGCTGCTGATCAGCGATTTGGTCATTGGTGCGGAGCTGTGGGGCAGGAGGGGCAAGTGGACGTCGGACGTGATGCACGCGCAGGTGAGGTGCGGGCAACGGCAGGGCTGGGCCGGGTGGTGGTGTTTGTGGCGCGTGGCATAGCTGGGGGGGGGGGGCTTAGCTTGCTGCCGACGGCCACAATGGTGCCTGCACGTCGTTTGCACTGTTTATTGTGTGTATTAGGTGTGTACTCAATTGGCGTGTATTAGGTGTGCAAACGTCTCTGGTGCAGAGATCCCCAGGACTGTCGAAGTGCCGCAGATCGCTGTGGGGCTGTAGGCGTACCTCGCAGGTTGCACCCCCAGGGTCTAGCCTTACTGCAACCTGCTTGTCTTGACCCCCCTGGGTGTCGGTATCACGTTCCTCAACCCTTGGGGCAGGCTGAGATCACGCTGGACGCGGGCGGCCAGGCGCTGCTGCTGTCGGGCAGGTGCCTGCACGTGCGGCTGCCGCTTCTGCAGCCCGTGCCGGCGGCCAAGGGCGCTGGCCAGGGGGGCAGGGGCCCCGGCGGGCGCGGCGGCGGCGGCGGCGGCGGCGGCGTGGGACAGTCCTCATCTGGTGCTGCTGCCGGTGCTGCTGCTGGTGCTGCTGGTGGTGGCGGTGTGGTGGTGGGCATGCTGGCGCTCAGCATGCTGCTGCAGCCCGCAGATGCGGAGGCAGGTGCGGAGGGAGGTGTGGGACGGCAACGTGTACCGGTATGGGCTTCCGCGCGGGCTTGCGACGTGCCGTCTGCGTCATAACCGCCTTGGCCATACTGTACGGCGCGAAGGAGCCTACCAGCGCCACCGCTTGCGGCGCCACCTCTTTACCAGCTGTTTGCCGCGCCGTGCCCGCACCCACCGCCATCCCTAACCCTCCCCTGCCTGTTGGCTCCTCCCGCTTGACCCTCTCTCACCCTTGCGCCCCAGCCGTGTGCCGCTCCCTCCCGGTGGACCTGCTGCCCCTAACCCATTGTCCCCGTGCGATTTTCCCTCGCCTGCCTGCCTCACCTTCTTTGCACCTTCCTAAAAACGATTCTGCACCTTGCACATTTCTTGCACCTTCGCTGAGGCCTTCTTGCACCCCTGCACGGCAGCCGTGTGCCGCTCGCTGCCTGTGGAGCTGCTGCCCCGCGCGCTGCTTGACGCCACGCCGCTGCTGCCGGGGGCCGTGCTGCGCAGCGGGCCAGGCACACTGTACGTGGACCCGTGCGTGGTGTTCATACGGTGAGCGCTAATACACATGACACCCTGTGCCGTGCGTCCCGCTTGTTTGCGTCTGTCGTGCATGGGGCGCGCGGTTGCGTGCTGCCAGCATGGCCGAGCGCGCTTCAAGAGACCTTGGTGTCTAAGCAAAATGTGCTGCTTGGATCTGCAGGATCAAGCTCATGTCCGTCACAGGCCTGGGTACCCGCGACCCGCCAGGGGGCGGGGGGCCGGGGGGCGCCGCGACTCCGCGCGGCGCGGCGGGTCGGCACAGCGGGCGGTGGGAATCGGGCGGCGCGGGGCCGGGAGGGCAGCCGCACCCTGTGGCGGTCATGCAGGTGGGAACAGAAGTTAACCTTGACCTTGAGTGTAAGTTCTGTAGGTGGGAAGGGGCGAATGCAGAGGGGATGCGTCTCACGCTCCATACGCAATAGGGGCACGGCCGCCAGGGAATGCCCTTGTTAAGACTGGAACAATCGCGTTGGCAGCAGGTGCCTACACCGTCCTTGCATGCTACACTATGGGGAGCGCATACAAGCTGCATGCATTGACGGTGCTTACCCTTCCATGGCCGCTCTGCGTGCTCGTGTCGCCCCTTTACAGGCGATGGGCGCGCGGCTGCAGGCGCACGCCGACAAGGCCATGGGCCACGTGGGTGCCTTCATCACCCGTCTCAAAGAGGCCAAGGCTGCCAAGGCGCAGCAGCAGCAGCAACAGCAGCAAGGACAGACGCAGATGCAGCAGAAGCAAGGCAAAGGAGGCGGGGAAGGGGTGAAGGCGGCGCCAGGGGCCGAGCAGCAGCAGGGGGCGGCGGGCATGCAGCGGCAGGCCAGCGTGGGGAGCTTCGCCTCCGGCGGCGGCGCCAGCGGCAAGGGCGGCCCTTGGGACCACGCCGCGGCGGAGACGGTGATGTCGTTGCTGGAGAGCAACGGGTTCGCGGTTGTGGACAACCGACGGCTGTCGAACTACTTTTGGTGCAAGGTGCGGTGCGATGCGGCGCAACGCAGGGTTACGCAAGCTGCTTGTAGTACGGAGCTCACAGCCTGGCGCCCACTGTGTGCAACTGTTAACCATGGGGTCTTACACTGATCGACCAGTGCGTTACTTACGTCTCGTCAATCGCCTGTCCTGCAGGTGTCATACGAGGGGCAGTACCACACGTCCCGGCTGGTGCCGGTGGTGGGCGGTACGGTGCGGTGGGACGAGACGTTCGTCGTGGCGGCGCTGCGGCCCATCCACCCGGCGCCCATCGAGCTGGAGCTGTACGGCAGCAACGACAGCAAGTGGGTGCTGACCGCTTGTGTCAACATAATATACCGTAGACCATAGCAACTCCAGCTGAATGTCATTGTTGCTCAGATGGTGTTTGGAGCCGGCATTGCCGTTGTTGAACGGCTAGCTAATGAGAGAGAAGGTATGCCAGCAACGTAGGATTTAACTATCCACCATTTACCCACAAGCTGTTCCAGGCATGGGAAGGGGCCCCGAGCATGTTCCTGCCCCTTTCCTACAGGTCCCGCGGCAAGGTGGTGTGCAGCCTGTCCATCCCCCTCTGCGACGTCATTCTAGACAACACACACGGCAACGGCGTCGGTGGCAGCACCGTGCCGCCCGGCTCTGCGCCAACTCCCGACTTCCAACGGCTCCCCAACTACCACCCGAACACGTGGCCGCGCGGCCGCGTCGCGCTGACCGCGATCGGCCAGGCGGGCCAGGCGGGCAGCGGCACCGCCGTTGTCACCCATGGGTCGGCTGCCGCCGCCGCCAGCGTCCCCGCCGCCGCGGCCGCCGCCGCCGTCGCTGCCTCCAGCGCTGGCGGCGGCGGCGGCGGCGGCGGCGCCAATCAGCAACAGCAGCAGCAACAGCCGCGCGGCTGCACCTTTCACCTGGAGTACGAGGTGGTGGATGCTGACACGCGTGCAGCAGCAACAGGGACACAGCTGCTTCCATGGGCGCAGCACCACCACCTGCTACTGCAGCAGCAGGCGGCGGGCGACGTTGCGTCGGCGCCTACCATTGCATCCCCGGTGGCCGGCGGCGGCGGAGGCGGCGGCGGGGACGGCTCGGTTGCGGGGGGCAGCAGCAGCAGCAGCGTGTCGGCTACGCGGCAGGGCTCCCTGGGTGTGTCCTCTGCGACGGGGCTGCCGGCGGGGGAGGCACTAGGGGACGGGCTGTCAATGCCGCTGAGCCCCACCACGGGTACGGGCACGGCCACGGCGGAGGGCGGCGGCGGCGGTGCTGTGACAAGGTGCGCAGGGGCGTTGGCAAAGGCAATCCGAAACATTGCGTGCCCAGTAGCCCTTGGTTTACAACGAGACCTGCGACTGCTCGTTTCCGCCGCTTTGCAGGGCACCTGGTAACGACCAACGACCAACGGTACTGTGCGCGCACGGTCTCACGCGTGTTGCACGTTGCGTCGCTCGTTCCACCTGTTTGCAATCCTCCCATCCCTCGCTGCCCCTGCACCCTCCCCCCACAGCCTCGGCATGGGCGCCCTCATCGAGGCCACCCCCTGCAGCACCCCCCGCCCCCTGCCCCACCTGCGGGTGCCATCCCACGCCCACACCCACACCCAGACGCAAACCCCAGCCGACGGCACCCCACGCACTTCCCTGACGCCTGCACCGCCGGCCGCCGCAACTGCCGCCGCCACCGCCGGCGACGACGACGATGAGCCCCCTGGCAGCCCCGTCGGCTGGGACGACGCAGAGGAAGGCGCTGGCGGCGGCGGCGGCGGCGCCGCCACTGCCACAGTCAGTGAGGCTGACGGCGACGTCGACGGCGGCAGTGACGGTTACGACAGCGGCACCTTTTGGGAGCAGTCGGCGCCGTTGCGGGGCTTTGGCAGCAGTCCACCGTCGGCATCGGGGCCGCTGTCGTCGGGGCAGCTCCCGCACCTGCACGCACACCCTCACGCGCCTCAGCACTATACACCAGCGCGCGGTCTGCACCAGCAGCACCAGCAGCAGCCTTCACTTCTGGGCGGTGGGCGGCACGTGCCCCGGGTCTGGGGCCCCTCTGAGGCGGCAGCGGCCGACACGCGCGCATCGTTCTCCAGCACGAGGTCTCCCCTGTTGGACGCTGGTGGCGGCGGCGCGCCGTCACTCAGTCGTACATCGTACGGCCCTGCCATGACGCCGATGTCATCGGGGGCGCCGGCGGCGGTGCTACCGCCGGCCGGTGGCAGCGGCAGCGGCGGTGGCGGCCTGGCGGGCCCGACCGTGGCGGCGGCGCCGGGCACGTGTTCTGCGTCGCAGCTGGCGGCGTACAGTACGGCAAGCTTGACCTTTGTCGTACATGACATCGAGCTTGATAGCGGCGGCGGGCAGGGAGGAGGGGAGGGCGGCGGCGGGGACAAGGGGCAGGAGGGCAAGGGCGGTGGGGATAAGGGGCAGGACAAGGCAGACTATTTCATTGCTGTGCGGTGTGGGGCGTGTTGGGCCAGCAGTTGTAGCTTGACTACTACACCTGGGGAGGCAGGGGGCGGAGGAGGAGGAGCACAAGGAGGGGCCGCGGGCGGGGGCGGCGGCGGCGGCGGCACGGGCGGTGTGGGTGCAGGGGGAGGAGGAGGCGGTGCGAGGCTGGCGCCGCACCTAGGTGTGGTGCTGCCGCTGCTGCGGCCCTCGGCGGTGTTGAGCCTGGCGCTGTACAGAAGGACGGACACGGTGGCGGGGAAGAAGGTATGGGCGGAGTGTTGATATGTGGGCAAGGGTACATGCCACACATTGCTCCTCATCATCGCTGCTCCTGGTGCACCCCTTTCTGCCCACTGTACATGTGCCCAACGTGCACGCTGCAAACATGCCGTACGGCAGCCGTTCCTTGCCCCGACTTTTTGACCACTCCCAACCCCTGCCCAAACCCACAAGCTCCGACTAGTGGATCACTGCCAACCCCTACCCCTACCAACCCACGCACTCACATCTCCTACCTACCCATGCCCAGGTGCTCAACGTGCGCGCCATGATTGGCATCCTGGCCGCCGAGCAGCTGGTGGGGCGGCTGCGGGTGCGCGCCAGCAGCCTGGTGCCAGGCAGCCCCGTAACCGTGACGCTGCCGCTCAAAGGTGAGGAGGCCCCTGTGTTGTGTAGCAAATGCAGTGATGCGGGATGTAGGCAAATTTAGCGTGATACAGTTACAGGCATACAGGATTAACAGACAGGGTGTGGCGAGGCAAGGCAGGCCCCTGTTCCAATGCTGCCGTGTGCTCGTGCGCGACGCTCGTGTCCTGGCGTGCCGAGGCGCCCTGTGCCAAGCACGCGTACCATGCACATGCAGCTTGGGGTTGAGCGGCCTGCTGTGTGAGCTCACGAGATGCATGCATGCATGCATGCATGCATGCACGTTTGCGCCCTATCTTCCCCGCCGAGGGCAGTGACGTGTATGTTGCACCAAAAGAGCGAATATGCCGTTCGGTACTGCGCGGACAGCAGGGTCCACACCAACGCATCGCACCCTGCCCTGCTATGTTGTTTGTGTGCTGTGTGTCTGGCGTCCCCCACCCACGGATGTTTGCTCCTCCCCTGCCCCAGCGGACCGCTCCGGCCCCCGGCCGTGCGCCACCGTGGGCCTGCTGCGCGCCACTCTGCTGCTCAGCCCCGGGCCGGGGGGCCTGGTGGCGCTGCTGGGGGCCTACGCGGTGCAGCCCCTGCACCTGCCGGTGGCCATGCTGCAGGTGCGTGGGCGCGTCTGTTGGTTACGGCAAATGCGAGTTGTTGCTGCATGGTCACGCAGGTGCGTTAGGCGGTAACCATGAAGGGCATCGGTCAGTGGTGGCACTTCTCGCGTTGCGACGCGCTTGCGGTGCAGTGCATCCTGGTGCTGAGGGGCGAGTTCGTGGCCTTACAGTGTGCCTCCGTGCGTTGCCTGAGGGACGCCCCGCATCCGCGCGGCACACACCTGGGCACGCTGCATACTAAGGGACATTTTAACCCGTCTGAAGCCGTGAGTTGCCGAGCGGAACTTGGTCTGTCAACTAAGGGACATGCGCAGCCTGTGTAGCCTCCCACCCGGTATGTAGCATCGCCAAAGGCAACGACCTGAGACATGCCTCGCGCGGCTGTGAAACTAACGACACGCACCTTCGCTCCCACCCCACCGCAGGCGGGTGCTGTCGCCGGTCCCGGCCTGAGCGCCACGCTGCCCGTGCTGGACCCCCGCAAGAAGGTGGACGCAGACACCCTGCAGCGCAGGGAGCGACGCCTGCTCATCAAGTGGGTATGGCTGCCCACCGGCACGTGCGGGGGCACTCCCTGCTTGAGGGGCTGGTGTTGATGTCCTTATGTTGGGCAGCTGGGGCTTGTGCCGTTTGTGCTGGTAGTCCCTACTGGTAGCCCATCCTGGGCACTCCGCCCTGTGCAGCAAGAATACAACAGTGATAATGCCTTCATGCTTCCTGCCCTTCCTTCCTGGCCAGATGGGTGTCTGAGGGCGCGCCCGCCATCTCCGCCAACACCGCCCGGCGGCTGCTGGAGGACGGCCGCACCGAGTTCAACCCCGGCAGGACCAACCAGAACTGGAGGCGCATATTCAAGTAAGTCCCCCGTTGCCGCTCCCATTCCCGGCGAGGCTCGGCCCTCCGGCCCAGCCGTCTCACCTTCTCCATTGTGTGCAAGCCAATGCCGGACAAGAACGTTGTCTGCAATGCAAACCTTTCTTTTGCATACCGATCCACGCCCTGTGTCCTGCAGGGCCTTCGCTGGCCTGCAGCCCCTCGGCCGCTTCTGGGCCCGCGTGCAGAGTTGGGAGCAGCCGGGCCTGACCCTGGCTGTGGCGTGCGGGGAAGTAGCGCTGCTGCTGTGGCCCTCGCGCGTCGTGGCGCTGGCGCTGGCGGCCCTGATCGTGCACCTGCTGCGCCTGCGGGGGCAGCTGCTGCCGTGCAGCCACGTGCCGGGACGCGGACACGTGTGCATGCACGTGCCGTTTGGTGGCGTGTTCCTGTCCAGCACTGGGTCCGTGGGTGGTGGAGCAGGGACCGGGGGTTCGCCTAGGGGTGGTGTTGTTGGTGGTGGGACAGAGAGGGAGGGTGATGCGGTTGAGGGTGATGCATCTGGGGTGGCAGGGGAGGCGGGAGCAGCAGCGGGGGCGGCGGGGGGTGGCATGGTGTGGAGCTTGACGGAGGGGCTGTCGCAGGGGTGGGCGAGGTGGAGGTGTGCGAGCAGGCACCCGCTATGGAGCAGGAGGGGGCTGAGGGCGCGGGCGGCAGCGGCGGGGGTGGTGGCGGTGGAGGGAGCGGCGGCGCTGGTGTGCGCGATTGCGAGTGGCGGGGTGGCGGGGGGCGCGGGGCGGGGTGCGGGGGGCGGGAAGCGGGGGGGGGGGGGCGGGGGGGGGAATAGGAGGGGGGGGGAGGCAGTTGGGGCGGAGGCGGGAGCAGGAGGAGGGCCAGGGCGGCTGCTGGGTGTGCCGCCTCCCATGGTGGACGACATTGCAGCGGACAACGAGGAGGCGGCGGAAGGTGGGTTGGGAGGGGCGGAAAGCAGGGCTGGCCTGGCGCGGAGCTTGTATTAAAAGGCATTCACTGACGGGCCCGGATGTCCTCCCCCACCACTTCTGTGTATCTCGCTAGGGTCGCTAGCGGAGTTGGGCTCTACCGCAGCCTGCACCTGCAGCAGTCTGTGAGCACCCTTGCTCCCAAGGCAACATAACCCGACCTGTCCCCCGCCCTGACCCAACCCGCAGCCGCCCAGTCTGGCGCCGCCGCCGCCGCCGCCAGCACTTCCGCCACCACCACCACCACCGCCTCCCTCAGCTCCATAGACACCGACGCCCCCCTCGAGTCCTCCTCCGCACCCCCAGCACCCCCCGCCGCCAGCCCCTCCAGCCACCCCCTCTCCCGCCCCTCCCACCTCCACACCTCCTCCGCACCCATCCCCACACCCACACCCACCCCCCCGCTGCACTCCGCCGCAGCCGCAGCCGCCTCCTGGGTATTCGGCTCCCCGCCCCAAAGCTCCCCCGCCTCCTCCTCCTCCATCCCCATCCCAAACGCAGCTGCCATGGGCTCCCCTGGTGGCCCGGGAGCCCCTACACCCACCAGCGGACTGCCCCTGCCCCCACCTGCCGCCTCTGCACCGTCATCGTCGCTGCCCCCGGGTGTGAGCCCCGAGTGGGCGGCGGGGCAGCAGACGCTGCTGGTGCGCGGAGGGGAGGTGCCCAAGGACCCCCTGGCGGCGCTGAAGCAGCAGTACGACTCGCTGGTGGGCTTCATGCTGAGGGTGCAGAACGTGCTGGACGACTTCGCGGGGGCCATGGAGCGGTGGCAGGTGCGGGAGCGGGCACGGGGATACGCAGGACGCAGGCGGGGGCAACACGTGAAGCGGGCATGGTGCGGGGTGTCCAGTGAAGCGCGTAGCAAAGTATGCTGGCGCGCGCACGAGTTGGGATGGTTGCTTGGCAAGGCTGAAGGCAGGGACGGTGCGGGGGGTTAGGGTGGGAGGGGAGGGCGGCCGGACGGTATGCTGGTAGCTTGCACGTACGGCGCGAAGAGAGGCTGCGCACTACACAGCCACCTCCCCGTGCGACGCCAGCACGTGCGGCACACCAGGCTCCTCCCTGAAGCACGAGCTTCCCAGGCAGCGCCGTGCGTCTGCTCCCCCTCACCGTGTCTGCCGTCTCCACGCACCCTTTCCGCTCCTATCCGCACAAGCCCTCCTGACGTACGATGTGGCGGATCGACGCTCCACAGGGCCCATACACCCATTCCGTAACGCAGCGCAACCTGTCCCTCCAACCGAACCCTCCCGTGACCACTCAACTGCTCGCCTCCGCATCCACTCCTCCCCCGCGCTACCTCCCCCCTCCACCCCAGGCCCTGCTGACGTGGCGCGACCCCTCCGCCACCGCCCTCTTCGTGGCGGGCCTTGCGCTGGGCGCCGTGTTCCTGTGGTGCCTGGGCCTGAGGGTGGCCATCGGGGCGTTGCTGCTGTACGACCTGCGCCCGCCACGGCTCCGAGACCCGTGGCTGCCGCCGCCAGCAAACATGTTCGGACACCTGCCCACGCGGGCGGACCTCATGACCTGAGGCGTGATGTACAATCTGCAGCGATTGGCATGGGGGTGAGGGTGTAACAGTATACACTGGCTCATGGGGTGTCAGCGTGTGGCAATGTGTCGATATTGAAGGGAAGCGCTGTGGGGATAGCCCGTGTAGCACAGTGCACTGGAGCGTTGGAATGCAAGTATTGCCTTCAGTGGACGCTGGTAGCACTGGCAGTGGGGTACAGCGTTGGTGGAAAGAGGGGAGGGACGTGGGGGCTAAGCACTGAGGACTGGTACAGGACGCGGCAGTTGGGTATGTCATTTTCGTCCGTGGGTACGTCAATTCTGTTCGCGGAGGAGCTGGACGTTACCGGTATAAGCAGTAGGGTGCGCTCGCTGCGGTGATGCTGCATGACTGCGTGGGGTACGGCAACCTACAAGACGTACGCCGGTGCCGCAAAGACATGGGGATACACCTGGGGATACACCTGATTCCATCCATGTTGTACGAGCCCGTGGCGGGCACGGCTGACTGAGCCGATTACGGTAGACCAGGTACACGGCCAGGGCACATCCCTTTGCGTACGTCATTCTGTGACCGGCATGTAACGTTGTGTGCAGGCTCGTGACAAATTGCGCGACCACGGACTAAGACTAAGAACAAAGGAGCCTCAGCCGTTTCCTTGACCAGCTTTTAAACCCATACCTGATCGACAGTTGATTTCTTGGCTGGCTTGGAGCAGCCAGCCACCCTGCGTTGCGGAGGCATGGAAAGCAGGCTAACATGGGTACTTGCTGCTCAATGACCACATCATTTGGGGCGCTTCTACTGCTCGTGCTGTCTGCTGGTAAGATGGCAACGGTGCCGCAAGGTTCACAGAGACGAACCGGGGTGACGCGAAAACGGGCTGGTTGTGCCCAGGCTGCGCAACCTTTTCAGCAAATGGGCTTTTGATGCAATTCATTGCTTATAATGTATGCTGTATGAGCGCTGTGGGGAAGCGCACCTCAACGGAGCAAAGCCAAGAAATACTTTCGCTGCCCTTTGTGTCGCGTTGCTGCTTCTCTTTCATGTCGTGCTAACATTTGAATGGAATGTAGGCAATGGTTTGTCGGCTGTGCGCACCAGGTAGCGCACTCCATGCCCTACCCTTACTTATTTCTCTTCCCCTTCCTCAGAAGCGGTCGGCCGAGTGCGTACGCAACCATGCCAAAATATTACATCGGCGACATCGCTTGTTGACCTAGCCAGCGCCTGCCCGGAGCTTAGCACCTTCTCCGCAGTGCTCGCCCGCGCTGAGGACTATGGGAAATGGATGCTTGGCTGCAAAAAGCTCAAGTGCAAAAAGCTCGGAGACCTGGACCGTACGGTGTTCCTGCCCACGAACGGGGTAAGCAGGCGTACCCTGGCGCCCCGACTCGGGCCCGCATCCCTGAACCCAGCCGCTGCAGCCACGGCACCTGTGTGTAGTTGCCTTTTGCACCCACTGCATGCCGCGTCCCCCCTCCCCACTGCCGGTATGCGCAGCCCTGATCTCCGCACCGCCCCGTACCGCCTCCCACGCTCTTTGATCCACGCCCTGCACCCGCAAGACATCCCACAATCCCAGCAGCTCTACACCCCAAACCGTTCCACCAACGACCTCCCTGTGCCCCGCCCCACCCCACCATACTCCCTCACCGCGAACGCCTCCCCATCCCTTGAACCCCATCCCGGTCAACTCCCACATTCCGCAGGCCTGGAACCGCTACTTCACCCAGACGGGTACCACTCTGGCGGCCCTGACCGCCAAGACCGCCCGGCCGGCCCTTACGGAGCTGATGCGCTACCACGTGCTGGCCACGGTGGTGGACAGCGCGGAGGTGCCGGAAGCTGCGCCGGGGGCCTCCCTCGCCACGCTGCAGGGGGGCAGGCTGGTGCTCAGGAGGTGAGCGGCATGCAGCCGGGCCCAGGGCGGACGGGAGCAGCGTACTTGTACGGCAGCTGAAGCTGGCACCTGCTGGCTTGTGTCCGTCACTGGCGGAATGCCGGGAACGGGTTGCAGCGTCGTTGCGTTACAGGGAGCACGGCCGCGCCAGGGCGCGCTGCGCCTGCGCCTCACGGATGCACGCACGCACACTAGCGAACGTTCCGCTGGGCTACCTTCACACATTCTGGAAATGGCTGGCAACGGGCTGGCCGTCTTGCCGGGCTGGGCAAGGGTCCGGTCCATGGACCGTGGGGTCCCGGGACAGGGGCGGGGAGGGGCGGGTACGTGCCGTGACAGTGTGGTCAGCGAGGGTGTGTGATCAGGTAAGGTGGGCGACAGGCATAAGCGCGGGCTTGCCCCATGCACCCCAACCTGCAGGCCTGTGCTGTGATGCACTACGGTATGCCTCGCTGTCCGTGGTCCCTCCGACCTGACCTGTGGGCCCCCGTGCTGGTCGCTGGCCCTCCAGGCGGTCTGCCACCGGGCCTGTGTTGGTAACGGGGGTGGCCAACGATGCCACGGTGCTGCGCTCGGACATCAGCGTGGGCAAGGTGGGTTTTGCTTCAGGGATGAGTGCGGTGAGCGTGGACGCAGGCGGGTGGCCGTTTGCTGGTTACAGCGTGAGAAAGGGAGCGCAAGGGCGCCGAACGCAGTGCGTTGGGACAGGCCACGGCCGCTGCGGTGGGGCGGCTCAGGGTGGGGAGCCGGGATATGGATATCCACCGAGGCGCGGTGCGTCCATGCTGCACATGTGCTCCCTGTCGGTGCACCGTGCGCTCCACGGACTTGTCTTCAGAGCTCTTGCGGCGGCCTGCACCCCTGACAGGCGTCTCCTCGTGCCCACCACCGCCTCCCCTCTTACGCCCCCACTGGGTCTTGACCCCTCAACCCCGCCCCGCCCCGCAGCAACCCGTCGCCCACATCGTGGACACCGTGCTCCTGCCCACACCACCAGCAGACGACCCCTCGCCCCCGCTGCCCAGCCCGCCCACCCCTTCACCGCCCGCACCCTCGCCCTCACCCTCTCCCACCGACCCCAACGGCACTAACGGCAGCAACGGCACACTGCCGCTGCCCAAGCCCTTCTCCGGCACCACCGTGTTCAACCTGACGTGGGACGTGCAGGCGGACATGGACATGATCGTGGTTGCCCGGCTGCCCACCGGTGACGACATGACCATGTTCTACAGCTGGGTGGGGCCGGAGCCGCTCATCGGGGGAGGCACCATGACGGCGTCGGCAGGTGGGGGAGCAGGGGGACATGCGTGCAGTGTTGGGGGCGTGCGAGCGGGGAGGGAAGGGGAGGGGGTGTCAGGTGAGGCACCAGTGGAGACGTGCCGTGCAGCCGTGTGCTGTGTTTGGGTGTGTGTCAGATGAAGGTAGGGGAGGGAAGGAGGGGAGGGGAGGCGCCGCAATGGCGTCGAGCGGAGAGCGCGGAGAAGGGGTAGGTGTGAAGCGCGAGGCACCAGAGTAAGGCGTCAGGGGATCGCGGAAACGCCGATACCTGCACGTCAGGGAGAGCGAGTTCGCGGAGCGATAGCATTGGATACCGGATTGGGATGCGCTGTGCAGCGAGCTGGTAGGCTTGCTAAGAAGCCCGGCCCGACGGGAGAAAGGGGGCAAGAATGCATGCACGATGAGGGAAGCGGGGCCTGCTTGCCAGCTCGCTACCAACCATTGGTGATTTTCTGATAGCGCGCACGCGGGGAGGCTTCCCGGGGGGGCGCTAATAGCCGCTCGGCCTGCCTCTCCCTTGTTTCCCCAAGCCCGCACGAACCCCTTGTTCCTGTCCTTCACTCCCTACCCGTACCCTCACCCTGCCGCCAGGCTCCGGAGGCGCGTTCTCCGGCTTCTTCTCCCGCATTTACGGCTCCTGGGAGGCCCTCCGCTGGTCACCGCCCAACCAGCCAGCCAAGGTAGATCACCGCGCACACTACATTCTTACGGCAGGTTGTAACATGTTAGCATTGGGCCTGTAACAGCCTTAGCCGCCGGTGTCAGCGTGCGCGGCGGGGCGCCTCTCCCACACGCTGTCCTGCTGCTGCCGCTACCTTGCTGCCCGTCCCTCTCTCGTCCTCCACCCCTCTCTGGCGCCCTCTCTTTGCCTCCCATCCTCTTACATGCCTGTACAACGTCCTATGCAACGCATACCGCTCCTGCCCCTCCAGGCCGTGTACACCATCTGCGCCTTCTTCTACAACCTGGAGTGGATCGACCCTGTGACGCCCACCAACCCCATCACGCCCACCCTCACGGTGCGCACCGGCGGCCAGGACGTGGCAGTGGTTCGCAAGCCCATGGCGCGGCCAGGGGAGTTCTCCTTCACGCTGCTGCCGCGCAACTGCACCGCGGGGTGCCCCTGGTTCCTGGCGCAGGTGTGTGTTAGCGATAAGGGTGACATGGTGGTGGTGTCCGGGGACCAGCGCTGTCCATGATGGCAGAACGCGGCTAGCCGTCGGCGAAGTCGCTAGAAACATTTGGCGTGCAGCTGTACGACGTGTGTAGTGTGATTGTGGTGCTGTTGAAGAGACGCGGGTGCCCTGGAGCGGGTGGTTAACATGGGCCTGAGGGCCTGTGGTCAGGCCACTTGTTGCATGCACAAGCGGGAAGAACGCACCAGAAGTGCTTGTGTTCGCAGTTGGCCTTCCGTCCAGCGTATATTGGCGTTCCCTGACAAACCACCGGGCCCGTGAAACGACCGGGTAGGCCAGGTGTTAGGCGGTGCGCGCCGTGCAATTCAACGTGCGTCCGTTACCGGTATGTTACATTGGTACATTGGAGTGACTATGCCATATGCCCGTTGGAGATAGGTAGGTTCATGGCATGCGAACGCTCATTCATTGTTGGCTTTCCACACGTGAGGGGGCAGGACCGCATCGCTTGCCGTCGGCAAGGTGACACGTGTGCGCCTGGCTCCGTGCTTAGCAGCGTCACCGGAGAGACTCTTAGAGCAGGAAGCGCCTGCAAGGGGACCTGAGGGCCGTCTCGGCGCCCGGCGGCTGTTGGTGCACCAGCCTGTTGGTGCACCAGCCTGCAGTGTGCGTGGGACTGCGGCGGGGTCTGCATTATTGCTGCAGGTTGGTGGCGGCTGGCAGTGTGCATCGTAGGCGCATGACGCTGCGTTGGAGCATGGACAGTCGTCGGCCTGCTGCCGCCCGCTGGCATTGCTGATGCTGTGGTGTGAGCTCCCGCCTTGGGCCGCGGGGCAGCATGGCATATGTGCCACAGGTTTGCTCCCTGGGCGGGCAGAGCCTGCACGTTTGCATGTTGGCTGGATTGGCGCGAGTTGCTGGAGGCGCAGGAGCGGGATGGGGCAGGTGGCGCGACCTTGGACTCACACACTCACTCATGCTTAGGAGTACCGATAGCTGTGGACTCACTCATGCTTAGGAGTACCGATAGCTGTGGGGTTGCCAAGTTGCGCCAGGCTGGCAAAGACGTTACGTTGCTGGGCTGCTTTTATCATTTGGGAATTTGGGTATGCCGTTGAGTCCGCCCACGTTGCGCAGGGTTTCCGTAGCGTGCTGGTCCTTGCTGCTACGGAGCACTTGTGCTCGTTGCGGTCGCGCTGAGACTCGCTGCTGTTGCGCTGGGAGTTGCAGGGACGGGAGGGCTCCGCTGGCCGTTGCACGTCAAGTTGGGGTCCCACCATAGTGTGATCGAGCTGTTTTGCGAATCGCATTTCGCTTTCTGGAAGAAGGTCTCGGCGGCAGGAATGCCGCATAGCGTAGGCGGGCGCGGATCGTCGTGTGAACTTGGGCTCCTCGAACCAGGGGACGCTGGCCCGTGGCCCCATGTGTTAGCTGCATGGAACATAGCCCAACTCGCAAGACGTATGAGCACTAGGCTAACTTCACGTGCCAACTGCGATTACCGTTCATGTTGATGCGTGTACGCTGAACTCAGGTGATCATGCGTGCGTGCTCGGCCCAGGAGGCACGGCATGTGCTGTTGGACGTTACCGGGCTCTGTACAAGAGCCTGTGGCAAGTGTTGCGTTGTCTGCCCCAAGTTCCTCTCAGCCACGTCACAGCTTTTTGTTTAGCCGGGTTAGAGTGTGTGCGCTCCAGGTGTGTGCTGAACAAGTACCTGTGGTTCAGTGAAGGCCCTGGCCAGCAGTCCTGCGTGCGCTTTTGCTAAGTATGCGTGTATGGTCGCTGCTATTAGTGGTGGCGCTCCCTGGTCCTCCTCTTGAAGGAGGGGGTGCAAGGCGTGGTTTCTATGGTGGGAGAGCCTGCGGGGGGGGGGGGGGG
>VFQN01004507.1_pt1 | contig 18325 bp, 13 predicted proteins | sample 3512371 | NCBI WGS metagenome assembly VFQN01 (sample SAMN10412370, study PRJNA504923) | tailings metagenome | isolation source: Replicate 2 from Balatoc abandoned mine | place: Philippines: Itogon, Benguet | collected 2017-08-28 | reverse complement strand
TTAGCGGGTCGTGGGGAGTGCGTAGATGGGTGAAGCAGCTGCCAAGGTGGGTCAAGCAGCAGCAGGTGCGCGGCGGGCGTGTGTATTAGCGGGTCGTGGGGAGTGCGTAGATGGGTGAAGCAGCTGCCAAGGTGGGTCAACCAGTTGCAGGTGCGCAGCGGGCGTGTGTATTAGCGGGTCGTGGGGATGCGTAGATGGGTGAAGCAGCTGCCAAGTTGGGCCAAGCAGCTGCAGGTGCGCGGCGGGCGGTTGTGGATGTTGCGTGGGTGCAGCACCCCGCAATGTGCTGGCAGAGGGAAAGGCGTATGAGCTGCCAGCAGTGGTGCTGGGACAGATGTGACTGCGTTAACCCACATCTGGCATAAGGCACTTCTTTGCCAAAGCTCTGATGCCTGCTATGCATTTTGTTGCAGGCGGCCGCCAAGAAGAAGCCGGGCAAGCGCGCGGCGGCGGCGGCGGCGGGAGGGGACCAGCCGGAGAGCGAGTCCGGTGAGAGGGGCACAACCCGCAAAACACGGCATGCTGTTACACCCGGTGCCGCCTCGAAGTCCGCCCCAACCGCGTAGCCCTCCGCTAACGCTGTACCCTTCCTGTTGATGCAGCGTGGGCTGCCGGCAAGCGCCGAAAGGGCGCGGCGGGAGCAGCAGCAGCTGCAGCTGCTGAGACAGGCGCTGCTGCCCCTGCTGGGGGCGCCGCCGCCGGGGCTGTTGGCGGGGCCGGTGGCGCCTCACTGCTGGCCCGGTGGGCACAGAAGCGCTCCGCAACGGGCTCTGCCATCATCATCGACGATGACGAGGAGGAGGAGGAGCCACCTGCCCCTGAGCAGCAGCAGCAGCAGCCGCAGCAGCGGCCGAAGGAGGGTGGTGGTGTCTCCTTTGATACCTGGGAGCAGCAGCAACAGCCCGGGAGCGTGTGGGAGCAGGCTCCCACAGGCGCTCGGGCGGCCGGCCTCCATAGCAACCAGGTGCAGCCCGCGAAGCGGCAGCAGAAGCAGGCGCCCCTGCCGCCGCTGGACAGGGTAGGGAGCGGAGCGGCCGGCTCCGAGGGTGGTGCACGCGCGGGTGGCGACGGCGGCGGCGTTGAGTGGCCTGTGGGCTGGCGGCCGCTGTTCGGTCCCGGAGCTCCAGGCGTGTGCGATGAGGACATGGAGGTGGATGAGCTGCTGGACGTACCGCTCGGGATGCGGGCACGGAAAGGGTCAGGGGCAGCGGCAGCAGCAGCAGGAGGCGGGGTGGACGCAGGGTCGACGGCGGAGCACCTGGGTGGCTCGGAAATACATGCACAGCCTCACGAAGATGCTGACGGGCTGCAGGTGGCTGCCCAGGCGGCTGGTGAGGTGCGTAAGCCAGGGAGCTTCCCTACGCCGGCGTCTGCTGATGCCCTTTGGAGGGATGGGGATGTGGACATGGGGGCTGAGGTGCCTGTGGGAGGTGACGACTACGGATGGGACGGGCACGGTGTGGCCAGCGGCCAAGCGGGCAATGCTGCACCCACGGACGTGGCCGGCATCTCTAGTGGTGGCGGAAACGCGGTTGCTTCCGGCGCTGCTGCTGCTGCTCAGCCGGACGCTGCTCCCCCCAAAGATGCGCACATCGTGTGGGTCGAGGAGCAGGTGGGTCCCGTGGCCAAGGATGCTGTCGGCGGCCGCCTGTACCTCTCCCAGCAGCTGCGGTCTGCGCTGCAGGACCTCCTGGCTCCCTGCTTAGCCACCACCAGCAGCGCCGAGGTGCGTCACGCGGCAGCCGGTGTGGACACTGCAGCTGCCGCTACTGCTGCTGCTGCCAGTGCTCCCCTGCCCGACCTGGACGCCCTGATGGCGCCCATCGGCGACCAGGAGGTACGGCAGCTGGCGGCGGCGGCGGGGGGGCATCCCCTGGCGCGCCTGGCGCTGGCCTACCGGCCGTGCCACGTGTCGGCACGTGTCGTGGCGTCGCCGGGGACAATGGAGGGGAGTGTGGGTTGTGGAGGGGAGCAGCTGCAACAGGGAGGGGGAGGGGTGTCGCAGCCGTGGTGGATGCTGCGGTCTGCTGCCGAAGCTGCGAAGCGCCGGCTGGCTGGGACAGATCAAGAGGGCTGCGGAAGACAGATTACGGAGGCGGATTGGGCGGGCCATGGTAAGGCTTGGGATGCGGGCGCCAGTGCCGCAGCGGAAGTCGCGGCGGAGCACGTGGGAGCGCAACGCCAGGGGCCGGCGCAGGCGCATGGCGCTGCTGGCAATGGTGCGGCGGCGGCGGGGCTTGCACCGGCAGCCGCGGGACAGCAGCAGGAAAGGCAGGGCCAGCAGGCCGCACGGGACGGCGCCCCGTGTGTGGCACAGGGAAGCTGGCAGGGTCAGCCCCATCCACGCCCTTGGGACCAGCACGACCAGCTGCAGCGCCATGCGGCCCGCCACCAGCACCACCAGGAGCCACGTGCAGCTGGTGAGGATGCTGCCGGCGGTGGCGACGGCGACGGCGATGGCAACGAGAATGCAGGTTTCGATCCCGACCACATCGTCATGACGCTGGACGACCTGCCCCTGGTGGTCAGGCAGCCAACGCCCGCAGCAGCCCCGCCTCCCCGCCCGCCCTCGGCGCCTACCGGCGCCAAACGCAAGTTCTGTCCACCACCACCACCACTACATGCTCCTCCTCCCTCCGGGGCGCAGCCAGGTAGCACGGGCGTTGCAGCCGGCTCCACCGCTGTGGTGCCGCCTAAGGGTGGAACATGGCCGCATGGCACTGCTCACGGGGTCATACCAAACCAGAACGGGGCGGACGACGACCTCGCGACTGGCGACACGTACCCCAACAACAGCTACACGCATGCTCATGACGATGGCTTTGACCCCGACCACATCGTGATGACGCTGGATGACGAGCCGCTCAGCCGCCGCCGGTCCTCCGTGCCGCAGCTGCCAACCCTTGCCGCGCAAGGGCCGCAGCTGCAGCAACAGCACCCTCAGCAGCAGCTGGGCAAGCGTCCCAACGTTGCAAGCGGCCCGGGCACTGTGGCACCTCACGAGCAGGAGCATGGGCACGAGGGTCAGGCGTGGAACGGGGTCGACAGCGGGCCTGGGGCAGCTCTGGAGGACGTCCCCTTGCTGCAGCGCAGGCGCTTGTCAGCAGCTGCTGCGCCGGCCGCTGGAGGCCAGAGCGCTGGGACAGGGCATGCAGGGCAGGTGCCGGCGCATGGCGGGGGCGTTGGCAAGGAGGACTGCAGAGCGGCAGCGCCAGGCGGCGGCGAAGGCGCCATCCCGCATGGAGGCACCCTGCACCCACCGCCGTGGAACACCAATGTAGCCGCGTGCCAGAACGGCTGCCACCAACACGGTGGTCGTGTTGCTACGGGGCCGCTGCAAGAGGACGGGAGGCACAGGAGGTCATGGGAGAATGAAACCCAGCGGCAGGGGCCGCCCGGCCGGGAGCCGCAGGGATGGGGCGAACAGGCCCAGCCGGACCTGCAGGCCCAGGGTCGGGACTGGAGGCACCCAGGCGGGGTGACGGCTGCGCCAAGCGCACAGCAGCAGGGCCAGGGCACCTCGCAAGCGCTGCCGCAAGCGTGGGCGCTGCAGCAGCAGCAGCAGCAACAACAGCAGCAGCGGGTCGCAAGCGTTGGCTTTGCGTCGGGGGCCTTCCCAACGCAGGGGCCGCCAGGGACGTCCTCGACAGCTGCACCCTGGCAGGGGCAGGTGAGCTGGGTGGCTGCGTGCGACGCGTTGCGGCTGCATTCCCTGCAGCCTTCTACTGCAGCAACGGGAGTCGCAGCCTGGTTAGCATTGTCTAATCCGTCGGTCACACGTTTACAACAGCACTTGCTCATTTGGTGCCTGACGCGTAAATGCCGATGCTCCCTTGCTTTGCTTTTCCCCTTGCGTAATGCGCGCAGGAGAGCTCACGTCCAGGCGATGGCGCTTGGGATCAGCGCACTGAGCTTTCCGGGCAGCTCGGTCGTGGCCCTGGTGCCGCCGTTGGCTGGCGCCCGAGTGGTGGGGCCATGCCGCCGCAACCTTCAATGGCCGCAGATGGTGGCACAAGCACAGGTGGTGGCTCGGGCCGTGCTCCAGGGGCCCAAGCCGCAGGGGCGGCGGGTCACAGTGGCCAGCAGGGGCCCGACAACACGTGCGCACCGCATATGCAGTCGGCGCAGGACCAGCGGGTGCAGGGGTGGCGGGCGCAGGCACAAGGGCAGGGCCACGGGCGGCAGCAGGGACACGAGCAGCAGCAGGGGCAGGAGCAGGGGCAGCAGGCTCAGCGGCGGTCGGCTTGGCCCACTGGCTGGCTGTGGGGCGCGGCGGTGGCGCCGAGGGCGGCAGCTGGGGGAACGGAGGCAGCGGAGGGGGGAAGGGGTGCGGACGGCCCTGTGGTGCAGCCTGCAGCTGACGATGCGGCGGAGGCGACAGCGGCAGGTGGCGAGGAACGCATGTGCGAGCACGATGACTACATACCGGAAACGCCCTTGCACCCCGGGGCCGGCGGGGCGGGCGAAGAGTCGGAGGGCGAGCAGGGGCCCGGGGCCGACGGGAAGGGCCTGGGGGTGCCTGCGTCAATTGATGTGGAGGACGTGTTTGGCTTCGTGACGGGCCTTCACGGAGGCGGTGTAGGCAACGCGCAAGCAGCATTGCAGCAGCCGCAGCACGGGGTGCAGGCGCCGCCGCCGCCGCAGCAACAGCAGCCGCGTCAGTGGGGGGACCAGTTACCTCAAGAGGGACAGGGCGATGACGGCCCTGCAGGGCGCGTTCCGCTGCAGCCCTTGGGGCTCCCTGCGTACGGCCAGCCCGCACCCCGTGTCGCAGCCGACCCGCAGCAGCCCGGCGCGGTCACCCCCACCCCCACCAGCGCTCAGCCTGGCAAGGGCCGCTCACTGTTCGCGGCCCTGCGCTCCCGACCCACGCCACCGCCGCTGCAGCAGCAGCAGCAGCAGCAGCAGCAGCAGCAGCAGCAACAACCGTCAACTGCCAGGGCGCGGACTCCGCTGGGTGGGCCGTCCATCGCCCAGACGGACGGGCCCGAGGACGACGGCGCGGACCCACAGCAGCAACAGCAGCAGCAAGGTGGTGCGGGGGACGGGGAGGACAGGGCAGCGGTGGAGCCCGAGCCGTTGCTGCCCCTCACCCAGGCGTGCAACGTGGAGGCGTGGGCCTTCTACCACGACCACTTCGACGACGACGCGCACCTGCGGGACTCCCTGCCCCCGCCGTCGCAGCAGCAGCTGGCGTCCATGGCCCCCTCGTTGCCCCCGCCGTCGCAGCAGCAGCCATCCGCAGCCCCGTCCATCGCCCCTTCCCTACCACTTCCCGCCGGGCATGGGGCGGAAGGCCCACGGGCCACAGCCCAGCCTGATGACCCCCACGTTCCAGAGGGACGCCCCGCCCTAGGTGCTGTTGCAGGGGCAGCCCCGGCGCTCGCTTGTGCAGCTGGTGGCTCTGGCGGCAGCGCTGGGTCTGAGGCTTTCCGCACCCCTGACGCCGACAGTATCACGCCCGCCATGCGTCAGAAGCTCAACAACAGCCTGAGGGGCCGTCTGCGGCAAGCGCTGGGCCGTGAAGAAGCGGCGGTGGGCGGCGGAGGGCCGGAAGGGGCCCGCGGGCAGGAGCCAGGGGCAGGTGAGCACCGTCGGGAGGGAGCCGGAGCAGCAGCCCGGGAGGGAGGCGGCGCAGGCGATGGCTTGAAGGGAGCAGCTGCGAAGGCGGGTGCGGGTCTGGGCCTGGGACGGGCGCTGGCGGCGGCAGCGGCGGCGGCGGTGGGTGGAGGTACCCGGGCTGCTAGTGCAGGCGATGCAGCGGGAGGGGGCCGAGGCGGGCAGGCGCCGGCGGTGGGGCAACCACATGCACAGGCAGCAGCAGCAGCAGCAGCAGCAGCACCGGAAGCTGTGAAACTGGCGTCCCCACCTACTCCGCGCAGCGGGGGCAAGCCAGCCCTGGTGCTGCCGCGCCGCTTCCTATCCGCCCTGCCCACCCCTGGGGGACCCCGGGACAAGTCCCGGCAGAAGGGCAAGGGCGGCCGCAGCGGCGCCAATGGGTACGGCAACCACGGAGATGACGATGACGTGATTTGCATTGACGACCTGGACGAGCATGAGCCCGTCGCAGCTACCCAGGCGTTTGCGTTCGCCGTCGCGGCGCCCGCCCCGCGGCCAGCTGCCGCCGCCGCCGCCACCGGTGGTACAGCCAAGGTCGCCAGCACAGCAGCAGGGTCAGGGGATAGCCTTGCAGCAGCTGGGACTGCACAACCAGGGCAAGATGCCAACGCAGGCGATGGGCCGTTTGCCGCGACGCAGGCGTTTGCGTTTGCGGTGGCAGCACCTGCTGCCCGAGCCACGGGGAAAAGCCAGGCCGCCGCTGGCACGTCTGTGCGTGACAACAAACACTCCGCGGCGGCCGGAGGTAATGCTGCCGTTGTGGCTGCCGACGCTGGTGCTGTGGCTGGGGCAACGACGAATAGCCCCTGCGGGGCTGGGGTGTTGGCGCGGGTTGCAAAGCGCAGCAGTCCGGGGGACGGTCCCGTGGGTGTTGGAGGAGAGGAGGACCTGCAGGACCCTGAGACTGGCGGCAGCGGCGGCGGAGGCAGCGGCTGCGCTGCCAAGCGGCGGCGGGGACGGGGCCGCGTGCGGTGGGTGGAGACCCCCCAGACCGCACCGAGCGCACAGCAGGTGGCGGCGGAGGACAAGGAGAATGTGGCGCAGGGCCGGGCTGGGGATGCAGACAACGGCCACTGTAGCAGCGGGAAGAACGCCGGTGGCAGTGGCAGTGGCGGTGGCGGTGGCAGTGGTGGACGGCCGCGGGACGGGCTGTTCTCTCGGTTGCTGCGGCTGACGCAGTCTCAGAAACAGTCCCAGTCTCAGTCCCAAAGCCAGTCGCAGCCGTCACTCAACCCACAGCTGCAGCCCCAGCCGCAGTCGCAGTCCCAGCCGCAGCCAGGGCCCCAGGGTGGCTCTGTGGTGCTGTCCTTCGCCCGAGCTGCAGCCATGAAGCTGGGGTCACAGCAACAGCACCAGCAACAGCGACCTCCACCACCAGCATCGCAAGCGCAAGCACCTGCACCAGCAGGAGCCGTACCGCAGCACCCCCTACCGCATCCGCAGCCGCCACCGGCTGCGGAGGAGGGCGGCACTGGCCACCCAGACGTTACACCGCTGGTGGCTGTACGGCGGCGAAAAGGCAGGGCAGCTCTGCTGGTCGACACGCCGGAGACTGGGGCCGGAGGTGCAGGGGGTGGTGGTGCGGCCACTGTTGGTGGCGGCGGTGGTGGTAGGGTGGCTGTTGCGGGTGCAGGAGAGGCCCCCGGTGGCGGCGGCCGCGATACAACGCCGCTGGTGGCGCCGCGGCGGCGCAACAGGACGGCTGTGGCACTATTAGACACGCCGGAGGGAGGAGCCACAGCGGCGGCGGCGGCAGCAGCTGGGGCTGCAGTTGGGACAGAGGAAGATGTGGAGAGTCGTGGCAACGGTGACGGCCCTGGGGCGCTGCTGGTGGCAGGGCAGCAGGGAGGAGCGGGCAGGAAGCTCCGGCGGCTGGTGGGTGGGGAGCCGCAGCGGGAAGGGGTGCAGCAGCAGGTGCTGCATCGGTCGGGCGGCAGGGGCGCGGTGCCGCGGACTCGGTTGGCGGCGCAGCGGGCGGCATGGCGGGCGGCGCATGCAGGGGGTGGTGGTGAGGGTGGTGAGGGTGGCGGAACAGGAGGTGTTACTGCTGCTGATGGCCGGGCGCTGCGTGACCGGGTGCATAGGGCGGTGCTGGAGTCACCCGAGGTGGTGGAGATAGACGGCGAGGAGGACGAAGAGGAAGGGGATGAGGAAGAGGGCCAGCAGCAGCAGCGGCAGCAGCAGCTGGTGGCGAAGGGTGGCCGGGTGCCTAACCTTGGCGGAGGCGGACGGGGAGGCGGAGGCGGGGGCGGTAGCAGGGGCAGGGGCAGGGCCGCGTGCATGTTCGTGGATGCAGAGGCGGACATGTCTGGCGATGGCGAGGAGGATGAGGAAGGGGAGGAGGGCGAGGACGGCTATGAGGGCAGCTTCGTGACGGACGGGGAGGACAGCGAGGAGGGGGAGGAGGGCGAGCAGGGCAGGTGAGGCGGGGGACCGGGCGGGGGAGAGGAAGTGAGAGAGGGAGGGCCAGGGCGGGATGGTGAGGTCCGCGGAGAGATTTGGCAAGGAAATTTTGGAGTGGGGTAGCGGGTAGGCAGGACGATCAGGACGGAAGGTAACGCGTCGGGTTGGGATTCGGGTAATTGGAGGTTAAGTAATTGAGTGGGAAATGGAGGCTCCCACTTACATAGTGCTGCGCAACCCTCGCTCTGCGCACCACTAACCACAACACCCGATGGCAGGCAAACCCCCTAATGCGCCAGGTACCCAGGCTCCATCCTTGCCACCTACCCCAGACGCTAGGTTCCTGTAGGTACCATACCACCCGTAGCCGGTACCACCTACTGCATCGCCCTTGCCCCGGAACTCCCCCTACTGAGATTGACTCAGGAGGAGCTGCTCACCGCAAGGCCCCCACCTCTCGCCACCCGGCAGGTCCCCGGGCTCCATGCGAGCCACCCACCACAAACAAACACTACACTGCTAACCATTGACCACACCTCCTCCTCCCATTCCCCTCCTCCTCCCCCTGCAGGTCCCCCGGCTCTATGCTGGCCATCTACCACGCGCCCATGCTCATGACCCAGGCCCCTCCCTCCGTGGTGCGCCCGGGGGACGTGGCGGCGCTGATGAGGGCGCAACGGGCGCGGCGCCTGGGCGCCATGGCGGGCTGGGGCCGGGAGGGGCGGCGGCCGCCGGACAGCGACACGCCGGGCGTGGTGGGTGGGGAGCAGGGAAGGGGATGCGGAATCAGGTGTAAAGGTGTGTGGGCGCAATAGGGGTTAGGTGGTGGAGGGGGTGCGGGTGTGGGGTGGAGGGAGATTGCGAACTGGCGGCATCGGGTTGGGGGTGCGGGTAAGCGGGCAGGTGTGGGCGGGTGTGGGCGGGGGCATTGCGTGTTGCTTCAACTCGGTGCACGCTGTTTGTGGTCCTTTCCATGATCACTGAAGCAATGGTGGGGTCCTCTTTGTCTGTTGTGTTTCCGCAGCGGCGGCGGCGAAGGCGGGGCACGGCGGCGGTGGCGACGCCAGCGCAAGGCAGCGACGACGATGATGGAGCCGGCGAGGAGGATGAGGAGGGTGAGGAGGGAGACGAGGGCGAGGAGGATGAAGAAGGAGAGCAAGGGGGCGAGGGGGAGGAGGAGGAGGACGATCCGCTGGCGCGAATCGAGAGGGGCATGGACATTCGCTTCACGCAGGCCCCCGCCCGGCCGTTTGACAGGTTCCGAAGGGGCAATGGCAACAGTGGCGAGCTGAGCGAAGGGGAAGAGGAGGACGAGGAGGGAGAGGGAGGGGAGGGGGAAGGCGAGGAGGGGGAGGAGGGAGAGGGCGAGGAGGAGGAGGAGGTGTGCGGGGTGTGTGGTGAGGTGGGGGAGCTGATGCTGTGCGATGGGTGTGATGTGGGTGTGCACCCGAGATGTGTGGGGCTCGCTAGGGTGCCTGCTGGGGAGTGGTTCTGCAAAATGTGCCAGCCGGAACAGCAGGTGCCGCGCTTCCAGCTGCGGCCGGCACGGCGGTGAAACTCTTGTGCGTGTGTAAGTGGGCATGCATTAACGAACGAAACAGCGAATAGTTTTAATGCATGAGCGAATGGCTACTTTGTCACGGGTAGGTCAACGTTGGGGCGCGGGCGCGTGGCCAAGCATGCATCACGCAGCGTTGCGCTTGCATGTGCACCGTGCGCAAGAGAGTGTGGCTTCCGCGAGCGGAGGGCAATGGGTATTGGGTGATGCATCCTGCATGGCGGCCGGTTTCAACGGGCCAGGGAAGGACGTGGTTTACGTTGCCTGGTGGTGACGGTAGTGACTCACACCCAGCACCGGTAGCAGCTGGCAAAGCAATTGGATGGAGGTGGCACCAGGGCAACTCACCAGTATGGCTTCACGTACGTAGTTGTGATGCTGCAGGAATCCCTGTTTGCGTCGTCCAACAGGGCCCCGATCCTGCATAAGGTCTGCATATGAATGTCGAATGTCGTACCATGCTTGACCATGCTGTACCATCCTTCAGGCCGCTTCTTTGTCCTCCGCTGTTCTTCTATTTTTTAAAGTGCCCCCTCTGGGCTCTCCAAGTAAAGCCGAATAGGGCATATATTGCTCTTGCCCTAATAAAGTTTGATAACTTGTTTGCTGGTTTTTTAGAAAGTGACGAGTCGAAGAATTGATGAGATTTTTTAAAGTATTGATGGTTTTCAAAAATACACGAATACTAATAATCATATAACATTTGCTTATTACTATACATGTCTTTAATTACAATTTTTTGCCAAAGGGGCCCGAAGGGGGGGCATATATTGAGATGGCAAAGTCGTGTCAGGTCAGGTGGGTGATCCTAAACGCGTGATTGGGCAGGCAACCAAGTGATTTGCGATACAAATACAAAATCCTCATACAAAATCCTCTGCCTTAACTGCAAAGGATGCACTCGCTGCCAAAGGGCATCGTTAGCGCCTGGGAAGCCTAACAGGCACTGTAGGTTCACGTGTGCCCAGGATCACTACAATGCCAAGGCCGCAGTGTTCTTCAACCACACTGTCCCGCATACAAGCTTGCACGTCGTGGTTGCAAGCGAGGGCGTTCACTTCGTCCGAGTGCGAGTCTAACCGGCGCGAACGCGAATGCGCGGCCCTCGCGGACATTCTGGCGGCAGAAAATGACGCGAGGCACACGCTTCGTAACCTTGGATTCTCTGTCGTGGACCTCTCGCCGGCCCGGTGCCCGGCTATGCTGGCGCTGTGCATCGCCTGTGTCCACTTGCCGGACGCGGCCGAGAAGTACCGCTTGGGTACAGGGATTGTGCGTCTGCACTGCCAGGCAATGAACTGGGTCCTGTGGGCCCTTACCAACCTCGATGACTCGGGTCAGCCAAGTCGCACGCAGCTGGCGCTCGCTTTGGCGCTGCTTCGCGGACATGCGTTACATGGCTGCAGCAGGCAGCTCGCCAACCTTGCGGACGCGCTCGCATCTGCCATGGCTGCACATGCTTCCAGCCAGCAGTCGCTGCAGTCAGCCAACGGCTGCACCCGTATTGCTGTGGTGCTCACAACCTTCCTACACGCCATGGAGGGCCTCCTGATCGCCCTGCTCCTCCTGCGCAAAAAAGCCGTAACGGCATCGCCCGACAACCTTTGTGCTGATTCCAGTCCCCTTGCAAGAGGTCCAGCAGGGGGCATGGAGGCGAGTGGGCGGCACCAGGACGAGGGCGGCGAGACTGAACAGCGCGGGTGCCAGCAGGGGAACACACAACACAGCGCGGGGGCCACAGGGGTACTGTTGGAAGAGGTTGAAAGGGAGCTGCATGATGCGATTGGGTCCAGCGGTGTGGTGGAGAACGTGTCAAGGGCCATGCTGCTGGTGGCGAGGTGGCTGCAGGCGGTCCAACAGCACGTGATGCAGCAGCAGGGCGGGGAGGCGGCGGGAGCAGCAGCATGAGCTGCAGGAGCTAACCCACAACGCCCACAATCTCCACACGCTGGTGCAATTCACGAGGGGCGTCAGCGCTGTCTACATCGCAGTTAAGCACGTTTGAAAGTAAGACGCAGTTGTGCGCGGAGGTCACCGGCACGGGGTGCGGCGGCCCGCACACGACTGACGGACACCACCTAGGCGCATCGGCCGCCGAGCCCACGGACCCGCATGCTGGCGGCGCCGAGCAGCACAACCAAAGGCACAACCAGCCGATGGCGGTGCAGGAGCAGCAGCAGCAGCAGCAGCATCGCCGTGGCGCTCACACCACATGGCCAGAGGAGCAGCTGTTGGACGCGCCGCACACGTGTCCGCTCCGCCGCGCGCTGTCTGGTCCGTGCACCCGCCACCTGGTGCTGTGCCAGGGGCTGCGCACCCTGTGCGCGCTGGACGGAGAGGGAGGGCACTACTACGGCCTGCCGGAGGAGGCGGGGCTGCAGCACATGCCGGTGGTTCTGGACCCCACGGCCACTGCCGCGAAGCCTAGTGGACGCGAGAGGCAGTCACCGGGCGTGACCCTCCTGGCACCGCAGTCACTGAACAACCTGATCGTGCTGCTGGCAATGCAGCCAAGCAGCTCCGAGGCGGGTGGAGGGGAGGCGGAGCCGCCAGACAGAGCCACGCGGTTGCACCTGATGCTGCGTGTTGCGCGGGCGGCGGCGGCGGCGGCTGGGGTCAGGGCTGCGGGGGCGGGGGTAGGGGGCGGGAGCAGCGGCGCCGGCAGCAGCGGCGGCAGCGGCGCCATGCAGTACGGCATAGCTCCGCTGAATGTTGTGAGGCCTGCCATGTGCGCGCTGGAGTTCGCGTGGAGGCTCATGCCGCCGCGAGGGGTGTACGGCAGCAGGCGGCGGGATGGGGCGCTCCGGCGGTGGGCGCAGGCGGCGGCGGAGGTGGCTGGCGGGCTGTCACAATGCTGGGCGGCTCTGCATGACTGGGACGAGAGAACGGTGATCAGGTTGGGCGGTCGTCTTGGGCAGCTGCTGGGGCTGAACGTGGATGCGGTGCCGCAGCTGGACGCGAGAGGTGGGTTAACGTGCACGTGCATGTGTGCGTGCACGTGCATGTGCAGTTGCTGCACGGCGGGGTGCTGCCCTGCCTGCCGTTCATTGAGGATGGTTGTGCCCGGCGTCTACTTCGCTGTGCAGGCAGCGCTGTAGTGGGTGCTTCGTTGCTGCCCGTAGCCACCGTTGTACGACAGCTCGCGATGACAGCATGGCATACCGGTATCAATGGAGCTGCCCCTATGCGTCTAAGAGCCTAGTTCTCAACGCGCACAAATGGTCAGGAATACACCTTACGCTTCCTCAGCGGTGCGCACGGCGGGGTGCTGCTGGACGAATCGCTTTACTGGCGTCTGCTGGAAACGCCCAGTGTCTTGCGATGCAAACAGCGCTTCAAGGGGTTCCAAACTACTGCTTCCGCCTGCTTCCGCAAGCAATGCACGTCAGCTGATTGATGGTGGTGATTGGCAGCAGGGTACATCTCTCAGATTCACTAGCCCTTTTGTGTGCACTCGCGCCTGAAATTTCCATGCTGAACGCCCCGCAGCAACGTGCCAAGAGCCTCTGAGCCCAGCTCGCCGGCGCTGCCTGCCCCGTTCGCGCTATGCCATGGGCTGCCCAACGGCGCTTGCCACTGCTCAAGCTGCATGCACCTCCTCGCACACACCCAAAAGCATGCTCCTCTGGCCATGCATGTACGTTGCGGCTGTTGCAACAAGACGCTTTCCTCATACTCCCAGTTCCACCCCTCGCTCTACCCCGCAGACCTGTCCGCCCTGACGTCGGGCGGCCACCTGGTGCAAGGTGTGGAGGCCGTGGTACGGCAGCTGTCCGCCTCCCTGGATGCCACAGCTCCCAACGGCAACGGCACTTGCCAGCCTCCCGACGCCCTCGCAGCCGCCTCGGTGCTGTGGGAGCTGACGGGGCAACCGCTCCACGACAGCCCGGTCGCGGCGTGTGCGCTGACGGCCCTACTGCTCCTCAGCGGGCAGGATGTCGGGCAGGGCACGGGTGCCTCTGGGCACGTGGAGGCGGGGCTGCCAGCAGCTGCCTCGCTGGTGGTGGCCGTCGGCAAGCTGCTGTGGAGGTGCGAGGAAAGTCTGGCGGACGAGCTGCAGCAGAACCATCGTGAGGACGATACCCTTGAACGGGAGGGCTGGCTCCGCGCGCTGCTGCATGCGGTGTACGAGGCAACCTGCCTCGGAGCGGGGAACGAGGTCCTGTTCTTCTGGGAGGAGGTGGACGCTTTGGACGGAGAGGCGGAGGCGGAGGCGGAGGTGGCGCCTGTAGGTGGCGACGACGGTGCGTCGGCCGCCGAGGGCGATGCAGCAGGTGCTGCTCGGAATGAGCCTGAGGAGCAGCAGCAGCAGGGGCAGGAGGAGCAAGATCAGCAGCAGCAGCAGGAGCAGGAGGACGAGGTGGCGGTGCAGCGGGGGGTGCAGGTGTGCGCGTACGCGGCCTGGAGGTGGCTGCCGCCGCTGGCCTCTCTTGCACGCCGCATGGGGGCTGGGGGCCACGTGCCGCTGTGCATGTGCCACGTTGATGCGCACGGCGCCATGCTGGTGTGGAAGCCGCTGCTGGTGTGGGCTAAGCGGGTGTGCCTGCGGCACCTGCATGAGGACGGGGAGCAGGGCGCGGGGACCGAGGCGGCTGGTGCGGGCAGCGACGGGACTGCGGCTGAGGGCACATTGCGCAGCCAGGCGGGTGCGGGTACGGCCAGTGCGACAACAAGCGGGGCAGGGGTGGTAGCGGGTCCTGCTGAGCCGTGTGTAGTGGGAGAGGGCGCCTGCTGTGAGGGCGGAGGCAGTGGGGCCGGCGGCCAGGGCAGCAGCGACGACGGCGACGGCGGGCAGTGGTGCGACTGCTGGAGGGAGTTCCTGCTGCGGGAGGTGGGGCTGGTTGAGCTGCTGGGGGCGGCGCTTGGCCGGGTGGTGCCTGCGGCCCTGGCGCCTGAGCGGCAGTGCGCGTGCTGTGCGGAGGGGCTGCTGTGGGAGGTCGCGGAGGTGTGTGTGCTGGTGGTGGCGGCCTTTTCGGAGGAGGTGTCTGGAGCTGCCTGGGGGCTACAGGAGGAAAGAGACCTGCTGGGGCAGGGCCGAGGTGGGGCGGCTGACACCGGTGGCAGCTGCGGCCGGGTTGGGGACGGCCAGGAGCAACAAAGGGACAGGGACACTGGTGGTGAGAGTGAGGGATGGAGCCTTGACAGGTTGGTGGAGCTTGCAGAGCTGGCCAGCGGCTGGGAGGGCGGGCAGCCTCTGGCGAGAGGGCTGCGAGTGGTGGAGGAGTGGGTCAGGGAGTGCAGGCGGTCCGGCAGGGCTGCTGGGCTGAGTGATGAGCAGCTGGCCGCGATGGGCGAGGCGTTGTGGGGCATGTCCGGCATCGGTGAGAGGTCATGCCTGGGACCCGAGGTGGTGCTGGTGCCTCCGCTGTGTGAGCTGCGTGCCCTGATCCGTGTGTGCAGCAGCTCGCGGTGTGGGGTGCTGCCGCCGGCGGGGCAGACGGAGGCGGAGGCGGGGGAGCGGGCGGGACTGGGGCCTGAGAAGGGTTGCGGTGGGGCGTGGTACTGCAGTGCGCCTTGCCGGCGCTAACGCTGGGGTATGGACCATGAGGTGGCCGTGGTGCAATGGGAGGCATGCGTGCAGACAGTGGAGTCTTTGTGTGCCGGCTGCGGGTTGTGATCAAGGTGACAGGTGAAGAGGTGGAAAAGGCGTGAAGCATACGGGTTGGTCCTAGACTTATGCTGCACGCTTCTGTTGCGTTGCTTTTCAATGTCCTGCGAAAGGGCGGCACAGGTGCAGCGGTGGAGTAGCGCACGTCTTCCCGGAGGAATAATGGAAGAGGGCAGGCACTGACACAGGGAGTGCGCAATGTGCCCGTACTGCATGACATGAGGACGCAAGACGTATCATGATTGCGTGCAGCTATAGCATGGAGGTATTGTCATCCATGACGCTAGTTGGAATAGTGGAGAAGCCTTTCGCGTGATTTCGAGGCCAACAGTCATGCCGCGCCGGCCAAGACCACCCGTGGAACGGATTGAACTTGAGGATGATGTACTCTCCTACGTAGCTCCATCTGGCCAAGAACACCTTTGCCTGGCGACAGAGCTGCAGAGCGCCCTGTCGCCAATATGCAGGGTAGCGACTTCGGGGGCTGGCGCGGTGACTTCAGCAAACATGCAACAAGCTTGCGACGTGCTCAAGCGGTTTAACCAGAACTGGAGCTGCGTCCTTCGGCCGGATGATGAAGAGCTGAGGTTCTTCGTCGCCGGCAGGAACCAGGTCTTGCATCTCCTCGCGTTGGGCCACCCGTGCATCCAGATGCTCCTCACCGCCCATGCCTGGGCACTGAGGGCATCAACGCCACCTAGTATCAACAATACGGGCAGCGTCTGCAGCCTGCTGACCGAGCTGCAACTCGTCATCCGTGCCATTTGGAAGGGCAAGCCCTGCGACCCCATCGACGAACCCCTGATGCGCATATGGGACACCGTCGTTACGGCCTTCCTGCACACCCAGCCACTGCACGCTGCCTCCGCGGTCCTGCACGCGCACCGCCAGCAGCTGGCGGCATGCAGGGGAGAGCCGGTGTCGGAGCTGGCCGCCCTGCGCCAGGCGGCCGACGCGTGGACAGGAGCCCTGGAGCTGGCGGTGCTCGTCGGAAACCTGGAGTTTAAGATGGACAGCGCAGCAATCCCGAACCCTCTTGCCGACGTGGGGACCTCGCACATCGTGCAGCAGTTGTGTGCGCTGCGGCTGGACCTTGCAGAGGGCCTGGCGCGAGCGGTGGAGGAGGGGCAGGGGGAAGGGGAGGAGGCGGGCGGTGGGGATGCAGCGACCGCCGAGGCCGCAAGGCAGATCGGCAAACGGCTCGAGCAGGATGACGCGTCCCTTCTGGAGCTGGTGGCCTCCATTGCGCGCAGTTGCTCGGCCGGAGGGGTGGTCACCAAACAGCGGGACGTCACTGTATGCGTGGAGGTTGACACGCGGCGGCCGGGGGGCCTGGACGCTGAGCTGAGGTCCGCGCTGTCGCACCCTGCGGTGCAGTGCCTGCTGGGCTGGTGGCTCGTGGCGCCGGGGGCGGCGGCGGGCGGCGGCGGGGGGAGGGCGTGGGGGCTGCCGGCGCCCCTGCTACGCCATGTGGGAGACATAGGCAAGCGCGTCAAGCTGTGCGTGCGGGCGCTGAAGAGCGCGGCGCTGTGCTGGGAGCAGGTGTTGCGGGACTGCGAGGGCCCCAATTCGGATCCCGCAGCACCACCATTGGGATTGGTCCCGCCCAAGGCAGCGGGCACTGCAGCACCTGGACCCGGAGCAGCGACGACCGGTGCTGCTGGGATGGGACCTAGGCCTGGGTTCGGGCCCGGGGGAGCGGCGCGGCAGGAGCAGCTCACGAGTGCGGCGGAGGCCGGCCAGGTACCCCAGACCACCGCTGACGGACCCGTGGCCGCTGCCGCTGCGTCCGCATCCGTCAACAGCCGGCCGGTGTACGGCCCTGCCCACATGCACCGCATGTGCATGGCGGGGCTGAGGCAGTGCTGCAGCTTCCCGGAGCACGCGGCGACCGCAGATGCATACTTCGTGCATGTCACGTTACGGTCCGCCGTGGATAAGGGACTGGGGGTGCTAATCGGCAGCCTGCTGCGCATGCCGCCCGCCAAGGCCGCCCGCCGCCTGGCGTCCGTGTGGCAGGTGCTGCTGCGGGTCTCCAGGGCTGGGTTCGGGATTCCCTGCAGCATTCTGGGGCTGCGCATTGGGCAGCTGCTGGGCGAGCTGCTAGCCTACCTGCAGCAGCAAGGGCAGCAGCAGCAGCAGGAGTGGCCGCGGCCGGCGCTTGCGGGAGGCGCGTGTGGAGGGCTGCCAATGGCTGTGCAGGCAGACCTGGATGTGGCGGCTGGTGGCAATGCCAGCGGCAGCGGCGAGGGCGCTGCTAGACTTGGTAAGCACTCCGTGCCTTTCGTTACCGTAGTTTCCAAGCGTGAATTGTAGTACGTATATGATCCTACGCGGGGCTGCTGCCTTCCATCATTCGGAGGCATCCCAGTGTTTACGCGCTCGCGCACGGCCTAGGACGCGCTGATGGCTTGCAGTCATGGTCATACACATGGCTGCTGCCATGCCATGCATCACCCGGGGGCATTCCATAGTCCATGGCATTTCGTGCACGCGCACGGCCTGTTTTATCATGCGCAAGTGCCATATGGCGCGTACGGGGACTTGTAACGCCCTTAGACTAAGGCATTTAGCGGCTTGTGACCAGGGCCGTCAAGACCCAAGCTGGCACGAGGTTCCCATTGTCTCCCTTCCTGTCATGCTGCTCCTGAACCTGCACAGCCCCCTCATGCAGTCGTGCACACCGCACGTGTGCTCAGTGAAAGTCTTGTATCCCTTTGCTCCCCACACGTTGTGAAGTGTTACTAGATATCACATATCTCGCGGCCTGCCCCTCCTCATGGTCTCCGAACCGGCCCCATCAAGCCCTTGTGTCCCATTCCCTGCTCTGCATCTGCTGCCCTCCTCAGGACCCATGTGTCTGCCACCTTCCTCAGGGCCCACGGGTGGCGGCCGTGCGCCGTACGCAGTCGTGTGCGCCCTGGAGGCCGGCGTGCTGCCCGCACTGGAGGCCGACATCCGCGACGAAGTCCGCTGGCACGAGCAGTACATAATGAGGAAAGGATTTGAACGTATCGCTCCGCTGGTGGACCTGGCCCTGCGGCGGCCCGGCTGCTGGCCTGCGCTGCTGGCGCACGGCGACCCGCGGCAGGCGGCGGCGCTGGTGGTCTCCCTTGGCAAGGCGGCGCGGGCGGAGG
>VFQN01004506.1_pt1 | contig 18325 bp, 17 predicted proteins | sample 3512371 | NCBI WGS metagenome assembly VFQN01 (sample SAMN10412370, study PRJNA504923) | tailings metagenome | isolation source: Replicate 2 from Balatoc abandoned mine | place: Philippines: Itogon, Benguet | collected 2017-08-28 | reverse complement strand
CCTATCTGGTGGCGATCGTCTCGCTGGCGGTCGGGTCGCGGAGCGGACGGATGCCCGCCGCCCTCGGCATCCCATTCGCCAGGCAGAAATGACAAGCACTCCACCGTGGTGGCGAGACCGCAACCTCTGTCACGTTAGACAGGGACCTCGGACACCCTCAGCGAGGGCCCAGTTTGGTGTCGTTGACGCTCTCAAGCGCGTCAATGAGTGCGCGGCGAACAAGCGCAGATGCCGCTCGGAGCTTCCAGCGATTGCGACCCAGAGGATGCGTAGCGGAAATCCATGCCCGCGCGGCGACATCCAAGATCTCGGCTGTCGGCTGATACCCTATCAGAGACACTTCCGATGCATGAGCCCGCCACGGCGTAGCGGCAATTCCTCCGAGCACGATACGCGCGGTCTCCACCCGACCTTCACGGTCGAGGGCAACGCTTGTCGCGGCCGAGGCGATCGCAAATCCATCCGAGGTCAGCGACAGCTTTTGGAAGCCGGCGCCGTTGGATCGTGCCTGTGCGGGAACACGAAGGGCTGTGACGACTTCGTCAGGCGCGAGACAGGTTTCGCCGGGTCCCGTGTAGAAGGAAGCTGCCGGAACCCGGCGTGACCGATCGCGGCCAAGGATCTCGATATCCGCTTCAAGGGCGCAAAACATTGTCGCGAGATCGGAGGGCGTCACCGACTGGCAGCGACCTCCATCTGCGACTGCATGGAAATAGCGATGATCACCAAGAACCGCGTAACAGGGCCGGGCACGTCCCCCACGCTTGTAGCAATCGAAGCCACTTCGCAGGAACCAGCACCGGTTTGTCTGGCAAAGATTGCCCGCCAACGTCGCCATCATTCGAATCTGAGGCGTAGCGATAGCGGAAATCGTGTGGCCGAGGGCACGGTCGCCAGGAAGCCTCGCAGCGGATAGCGTCACGCCCGCATCTTCCAACTTCACGCCCGCGCCGAGAACGAGCACACCATCGTCATCCCACATCTGCCTGAGATCGGCACAGTCGGCCAAACTCACCAGCACTTCCGGAGCCGTTAGTCCAGCGGCGCGAGCCGGCAGGAGGTCCGTGCCTCCCCCCAATGGGCGCGATCCGGGTTGCGCCGCCAGGGCCGAGGCGGCAGCCACAGCATTTTTTGGCCGCTCGATCCTGGCGATGGCCGGAGCGGGCTCAGCACGACCTTGTGATGGACCGAACCGATCCATTACACGGAAAAGACCAAGCGGATAGGCGCGCCGAACCGCTTCCGCGTGCCAGCGACGCGGTCGCCGCCAAATCGGCGCGGGCACGGCATGCGGATGCCGCTCAAGCGCCGACGAGATCTTGTCTGGCGTCAGAGGAAGATCACGCAGGCGCGCTCCGGTTGCGTGCGCGACGGCATTCGCGACGGCCGCAGCGGTCGGCATCAACGCTACCTCGGAGATCGACTTGGCGCCGGCGGGACCTCGCGGATCGGGCTTGCCCACAAACACGACATCGATGGGTGGAACCCCATCGGCGCGCGGCATCGCGTAGTCAACGAAGCTCGTGATATGAGGCCGTCCGTCCGACCAGAGCAATTGCTCGCCAAGCGCCGCGCCGAGCCCCATAGCCACGCCGCCGACTACCTGTCCGGTTGCGCCGACAGGATTGATTATCGTTCCGGCATCATGAACGGCCACCACGCGAACGATGCGAACGACACCGGTATCGCGATCGACCTCAACCTCGACTCCATGAGCAGCGAAGGCATAGGCCGGCGACAGATTCCCATAGCCGCTATCGGCGTGGCTGATCGGCACCGGCTTCACGCCGACCGAAGTCTCCCGCTCGATCCGCAACGTACCGCGGATCGACGCCGGATGGGAGGCCGCGATCGCGCCAAGCGCCTCATTGCGCGAGCCGCACCAAGCGAATCCATCGCGCAATTCGATGCTGCCGACGTCGCAATCCAGCATCCTGGATGCCTGGAGGCGCAATTCACCCGCCAGCTCTCGGGCAGCGGCGATGACGGCCGTTCCGGTGACCATTGTCGCACGACTCGAGCCTGCGCCCGGATCGAAAGGCGTCGTCGAAGTGTCCATGGTGACCAGGTCGATCTGGTCGGGGCCCACGCCCAACTCTGCTGCGGCCAATTGCGCAAGAACCGCATATTCGCCGGTGCCGGGGTCGGAGCAGCCCGAGCTAAGCACCATTCCGCCGTTTTGCCCGATCTCGATGGCGATCCCCGCCAAGCCGGTGGGTTGGCTTACGATTGCACCCGAAACGTGCATAGCAAGGGCAATTCCAACGCCTCGTCCGGAGCCGCCGAGTGACCGCGCCTCATCCCAATTCAGGCGATGCCGCAGCTCGGCGAGGCATTGAGCCGCGGCGGACGATGCTATTTCCCAACCGGTTATTGTCGCTTCGCCGGGCGCTGTGAGATTCATCAGCCTGAGGTCTATCGGGTCCATTCCGAGGTCGGCGGCGATTTCATCCATCTGAGATTCGATCGCGAAAACCGCCTGTGGCCCTCCGGCACCGCGAAAAGCACCACCCGGACGCTTGTTGGTATAGACGGAGCGACCACGGATCTCGGCTCCGGCAAGGTCGTACTGTGAACCGAGAAGAATCGAACAATAGTTCATCTGGTTCGAACCGCCGTGGATAAAGGCCCCGTTGTCGACAGTGACGACCGCGTCGCGGCAAAAGACTCGACCGGACAAATCATAGTGGCTTGTGACATCCACCCACGTTTCATGCTGCCGCTTGGCGAAAGCGAACTCCTCGTCGCGGGATAGGCGGATTGCGACCGGACTGGCCGTGATCATCGAAAGGTGGGCGACGATGACCTCAAGGTCGCCGGCCTTGACCCGCGAGCCGAAATCACCGCCGATCCCCACTCGGTGAAGCCGAACCTGCATCGGATCGAGGCCCAGCATGTGGGCGACCTCGCCGGACACGTTTCGCGGGGACTGCGTGGGCGCCCACAGATTGAGAATGCGATTCTCTTTGTCCCACTGGGCAATGGCTGCCAGCGGTTCCATGCACGAGTGATGCTGCGGCCCGCAGCCATAGCTGGCACGAATTCGACGCGCAGCTCTAGCACGTGCGCCCTCGACATCGCCGAAGCGGCGGTCCGCGCGTGTGGCGACGTTGTCGGGCGCACGTTCGGCATGAACTGCTGGTGCGCCCGGAGCGAGGGCTTCCGCAACGGAAGAGGCGTGCGGAAGCGGCTCCCATCTCACCACAATGCTGGCCAGCGCAGCCTCGGCAGCCGCCTCACTTGCAGCCGCAATGGCGGCAACCTCCTGCCCGAAATAGACGGCACGGTCGCGCGCCATGGGCGGGCGATCTTGCTGCCCATAGTCCTTGTAGTTGCGATCAGCAAGCATTGCGCCGGTCAGAACGGTTGCGACACCGGGCATGGCACGGGCCGCCTCTACGTCAAGCGACAGAATGCGGGCAGCGGGATGAGGACAACGCAATACTTTCGCAACCAGAACACCGTCGAGCGCTATATCGCGCGTGTATCGTAGTGCTCCGACCGTGCGTTCGATCCATTCTGGATGGCGGATTCTGGCGAAATTCATGATGCATTCGCTCGACGCAGGGCTTCGAGAATAGCGCGATAGCCCGTACACCGGCATAGATTTCCAACCATCGCTCTTGCGAGCGCTGCCTCTTCCTCTGGCAAACCCGCGCGCAGCAGCGACACACCGCGAACCACCATTCCGGATGTGCAATAGCCGCATTGGAAGCCGCCGCAGTCGGCCATGGCCTCGCGGAAGCGACGCGACTCTTCGGCCAGGGCTTCAACGGTTTCGACCGGCTCAGCCACGAGCGCCATCAGCGTAAGGCAGGCAAGCACCGGCCGTCCCCCGACCAGCACGGTGCACGCGCCGCATTCCCCGCGCCTGCACGAATCCTTGGTTCCGGTCAGTCCGAGATCGTCGCGGAGCACATCGAGGAGAATGGTATCCGGTTGCGTTTGGATTTCCCGAGCAGTTCCGTTGACCGTGAACGTGGCCACTGTCGCGGCGTGGTGCTCGGGACGAACAACCGGCGGAGTTGTCATCCCGGCCTCAGATCCGGATTTTGCCGGTTTTTCCATCGTCTATTCCCGCTCCTCGGATATGGACGCCAGCAGAGGGCCGCGCAGAAGCTTGCCCGTGGCATTTCGCGGCAGCCCTTTTCGCATGATGAGGCGTCGCGGGTGCTTGTAGCGTGCAAGCAGGCCTTCGCAGGCATGCCGAAGTTCCTCGAGAGTGGGCGTCGGCCAACCGGACTCCCGCACCAGGACGGCTGCAACGATCTCACCCCAACGATCATCGGGCAGACCGACCACCGCTACGTCGGCGACACCAGGCAATCCGCTCAAGACAGCTTCGATCTCGGCGGGGTACACATTCTCACCGCCCGTGATGATCTTATTGCGCTTTCGATCGATCAGCGTGACGTAGCCGTCTTCATCCTCAACGCCGATGTCGCCGGTGCGGAACCAGCCGTCGAAGCCGAATATTTCGGCAGTCAGCTCAGGGGCGTTCCAATAGCCGCTGGCGATATGACGGGCCTTGATCTGGATCTCGCCTGGCTCGTTGGCTGCCGGGACCTTTCCCGCTTCGTCGACCAAGCGCACGTCGGTATGAAAGAAACCGCGTCCGACGGATCCTGCTTTCACCAATGCGTTCGCGTGATCGACGACCAAGCCCGGTCCTCCGGTTTCCGTCGCCCCGCATGTCTGCAACAGAGGAATGCCGATTTCGTGGTAGCGTCGTATCAACGCAACAGGAACCGGGGCGCCTCCGCCCATTATCCAGCGTACCGATCTCAACCTGTGTGGGGCGAAATCAGCGCATGAGAGCAGGTCGGACAGCATCGTAGGCACGCCGAAGAAGTGGGCAACGCTTTCCGTCTCGATGCGATCGAGCACAGCCGCTGCATCCCATCTTGGCGGTATGGAGAGCGTGATGCCGAGATGCACGCAATGGGCAACAAATGAAAGACCGCCGACATGGAACATAGGAACGGGAAGCAGGTGCACATCACCGGGACGCATGTCGAGCGTCGGGACCATTGTCAGAGACGACCACAAGACCTGATCATGCGTGAAGACCACGCCTTTCGGCCGGCTGGTCGTGCCCGAGGTGTAGATCAACAGGGCGAAATCCTCGGGCGTAGGTTCGTCCGGGCGGCTTTCCGACGGCAGCGGTCCCCCTGAAGCCCTCAGTTCCCCTGCTTCAACGCATCTTAGCTCGGGCAGGCTCGACAGGATGCTCGTCGCAAGATCGGCAAAGACATGATCGTAGAACAACAGCCGCATGTCGCTGTCTATGCAGATGGCGGCGATCTCCGAGGTCGACAGACGGGTGTTCAGCGGACACGCGATGGCACCGAGCCTGACCACACCGAAAACCGCCTCGGCAAATGCGAGTCCGTTTTGCATCAACAGACCAACGCGATCGCCCTTTCGGATCCCACGCGCCAGCAGAGCGGATACGACCCGATCGGCTCCTTCATCCAGCCCCTTGAAGTCAACCTTCCCATCCGCGGCTCGAATCGCCTCGGCATCGCCAGAGAGCTTGGCCCGGCGCGCAAGGAGATGCCCGAGCGTTGGGGCGTACAACGAAACCATGATCACCGCTTCCCTCGAAACGGGCGGTCGCGCGCGTCCAGAAAGGCTCGCATACCCCCTTCCTGCAATGCCTTTTGCAGCGCTTTTTGCCATGGCAAATCCGCACCGATCATCAGCGTATCGGATAGCGCGTGCCGTTCTGTCGTCGCGCGGAGGCCCATGCTGTCGTAAGCGGCCTTCAGGCTACGTTTCTTGAGTTCAAGCGCCTCGCGCGGGACGAAAGAGAGCCGTTCGCCCAGAGCCTGAGCGGCGGCCACCATTTCCAGCTGTGGCACGACGCGGTTGGCCAGTCCAAGCCGCAGCATGTCGTTGGCGTCGATGGCGTCTCCGAGATAGTAGAATTCGTGAACCACCTTCGCATGGGTCAGGAACGGCATGACCAGGAAGGGTGAAAGCGCGCCGTGGCGGATCTCGGGTTCCGCGAGTTTCGCGTTCTCGGCCGCGACCACCAGATCGCAAGCCATTGCCAGCGCCGCCCCAGTGGCGACGGCGTAGCCATTCACCGCCGCAATGACGGGCTGCCGCTGGCGCCAAACCGTCTCGAACAATCGGGTATTGTTTCGGACCAGTTCTTCGAGATCCGTGAGAGACATCTTATCGATCTCTTCCATGTCCCAACCGGTGCAAAACGCTCTGTCACCGACACCCGTCAGCACGATTGCGCGGATATCGCGTCGTTCTCCGAACGCCTCGAGAGCCGACACGATTTCACGGTCGGTAATCGTCATGCGAAGTGCGTTCAATCGCTCTTCGCGGCGGATTGTAATCCATCCAACGGCGCCGTCTTCGGATACTTCAATGTCCTGGAAATCCACCCATTCCTCCGTATCAATTGGTGGGTCGACAGATCTTGGAATTCTTCAGAACAAGCATTTCTGCGGAAGCAATAGAGGGGTTCTTTTCCGCGGAGAGCACGAGACTGCTGTCGCTGTATTGCATCGTTCACGACAAACGCCCCCTGCGGATAGTCCTCGGGACCGTCCGTCGCTCGAACACCAAGACTCGATGGAATGGCGGCGGAGCCGGAGCCCCGCCGTCGGGTCAGAAGTTGCAGGCCTTGGCGCTCACCTCGATCGCCGCCTTGTCGAAGTTGTTGACCCTGCCCCAGAGATTAGCTGCGTCAGGTACCACCAGGTCACTGGGAGCCACCTTGTTGGTCAGCACTCCTGCATCGAACAGGAAGTCCTGATACGCGCCCATCGCTTCGACGCTGACACCGGCGACATTGCCGTCAGGGTTCATTTTGGCCGCATTTGCCTGATCGTGGAGCAGGGTGGAGATCAAAGCCAAGTCGGTGGAAATCGCCTTTTCCTCGGGCACACCAGTCGGCTTGGTGTCTGGGTAGTATTTCCACTGCAATTTTCGCGCACAATCAGGATTCGCTGCCGCGAAAACCATGGCTTTTGCCATGCCACGCGCGATTCCTTCAACCATCTCCGGCTTTTCATCGATTATTTTCTTGCTGGTCGAAAGCGAATAATCGGGTAGCATCGCCCAAGCTGGATCGCGCAGAATATCCAGATCGGCTGCCGCGTTCTGAAAACCTACGAGAGCGGATGACCAGTACATGAGCCCCTGCACCTGATCGTGCTGAAGTGCCGTCAACGCTTGTGCTCCAACACCGGTCGCCACCAGCGTCACATCACTTTCCGGATCGAGGGAACTGTTCTTCAAGAACGACTTGAACAACGGAATACCACCGCTTGATAGGCTGACTATGCCGACGTTCTTTCCCTTCAGGTCTGCGACGGTCTTGATTGGCCCCCCCTTTTTCACCGCGATTCCCCACCCCACGGTAATGTTCGTGATGAGTGCTCGCACAGGCAACCCGTGCTGGGTGTTGGACTGGATGATTGCGCTTGCGCTCATCTGGGCGAAGTCGAGATTCCCGACAGCAAGCTGCTGCGCCGCTTCGGATGATCCACTGACGGGAAAGACGTCGACTTTGTAGCCCTCTTGCTCCCAATAGCCGAGCGGCCCTGGCAAGAGCAGAAAATAGTAGCTCAAATCGAGGAAATTGCTTCCGCCAGCGCCGATCTTCACCTCCTGTAGCTCGGCCTGGGCACCGGCGGTCGCCGTAAGGGAAATACAGGCGATGGCGCCTGCCAACAGTATGCGCTTGATCGTCTTCAACCTCTTTGTAGACGTCATTTCAGTTCCCCTTTTGTTGAGTTTACGTCGTCGCGTTCGCCACCACGTCGTCTCGTTCGCTCCAAAACACGATGCGGTGGCGCAACAGATTCATGGCATGGTGCAGGACGATACCGATCAGCGACAGGACGATCAGGATTGCAAAACTTCCCGCTGTATCCATCGAGAAATTTCGCTGCAGCAGCAGGTAGCCCAAACCTGCTTGTGCACCGATGAACTCTCCCACGATCGCACCGATGACCGCGAGCACAACGGCAACGTCCAGCCCCGCGAAGATATAGGGAAGCGCGGTCTGCAGTTTCACCATGCTGAAGATCTGCCAGCGCGTAGCCGTGAACGATCGCAGCATCTCGATCTGCTGCCGGGGAGCCGCATTCATCCCCACGATGCAGTTCACGACAACGGGAAAGAAGGCGATCAGCGCCGTAATGACGATCTTGGATGCGATCCCGTAGCCGAACCAGATCACGATCATGGGAGCGATCGCCACCTTTGGCACCGTCTGGAAAGCGACTACATACGGATACACCGTCTTCTCCAGGATCTTCCACTGGCCGATCGCGATACCGATGATCAGGCCCACCGAGGCCCCGATAACGAAACCTGCCACAATCTCCCAGAGCGTAACCCCAACATGATAGTAGAACCGGCTGGTGTTCAGGTTGATCCACAGAGCTTCGGCGATCGCAGTGGGTGTCGGAACGATGATCGCGGGGATGGCGAAGAACCGGACGCTCCCCTCCCAGATACCGACCAATAAGACCAGCAAGAGAAGCGAAAGCCCGAACTCCGGTTTGCGCTTCAGGGCCGCGACGAACGCGCCTTTGCCCATTTTTCTCGGCAAGGCAATCGAATGGTCGATCATGCATCCATCCCTTTCGAACCGAAATGCGCTCGGACGCGCTTGACGTAGGCGCCAAAGGCATCGGAGTTGATCATTGCAAGGTCGCGCGGACGTGGGAGGTCGACGTCGATGATCTCAGCAATGCGACCGGGCCGGGGACTCATGACCACGATGCGATCCGCCAGGAACACAGCTTCCGCGATGCTGTGGGTTATCAGCAGGATAGTCTTTTTCTGCGCGGCCCATATGTCCAGAAGTTCCAGATTCATTTGCTCACGGGTCATGGCGTCCAGGGCACCGAACGGCTCATCCATCAAAAGAACGTCCGGTTCGTGGATCAATGCCCGTGCGATACCCACGCGCTGCTGCATTCCACCCGACAATTCGCGCGGATACTTCCGTTCGAAGCCGTCAAGGCCGACCAGTTTGAGCAAGCGGCGAGCTGCGGGTTCGAATGCGGCTCGATCGCGCTTCTGAATTTCAACCGGGACCATGATATTCTGCAGGATGTTGCGCCAAGGGAGCAGGAGGGGCTCCTGAAAAACGACGCCCAGCTGCCGGCTCGGCCCATCGATCGGGTTATCGTTGACGAGGATCTTGCCCGAGGTCTTGCCTAGGATACCGGCCAAGATCTTGAGGAGGGTGGTCTTGCCGCAACCGCTGGGTCCTACGACCGTAACAAACTCGCCCTGTGCTATCTCCAGATTTATGTTCGAGAGAGCTGTGATCTGGGCGCCGTCGCGAGTCGCGTACGTCTTGTTCAACAAGCTGACCGAGATCATTCAATCGGCCCTCTCGCCCAGCCGGAGCCCTCGATGCGAAAATGGTGTCCCTTTTCGCAGGGCTGCCCGCCTCCGATCTCAGTCAGTTGCTGCATCCGTCTCCTCCTCCAGTTGATGGCAACGCTCCACCAAAGCGCATAAGCATAGAGTCCCGAGCAGTTCGACGGCCGCGAAAATCGATCGACATCGGCCACCCACAGCATTTCCTCGCGACATTCCGTGCAGGGCATGCGACGGGCAACGAAATCGGTGTTCAAGTCTGCGAAACGCTCTGCCCGTCCACCTACGACGCCGCGCCACGCCATGCTGGCAGACAGGCACAACGCGCTCGGGAGTCACCGCGATCGACATGCCCTATCGGATGGATGCTTCGGGACATTGGCCTCCACTTCCCCTCCCCAGCGTCCTCCCTGCATCCCCATCTCCGGTGATCGTCTGCAACGCAGCATTGGAGAAGTTAATGGCATAGTAAAGCGCCAAATGGGATTGTCTTTGATCGAAAAATTAGGTCATTCTAGATTCCGCTCCCGCGGTGGAGGAAACATCGGTGCTGGAACAAACCGCGATTCCGAAGCTGGCCCGTTCGACTGCGCTGCGATATTTCGCGGAGGTCGCAGAATGCGGCTCGTTCCGAGCCGCTTCAGCCTCCCTTCTGATTGCAGCCTCTGCAATCAATCGTCAGATATCGAATCTGGAAGCCGATCTGGGTGTAAAACTGTTCGAGCGCGCGCGCGGCCGTGCCGGACTGCGGCTCACCGAAGCAGGACGCATTTTGAAATTCAGGCTGAGTTCGGCACTCAACGAACTGCGCATTGCCAATGACGAGATCATTGCCCTGCAAGGATTGCAGCGTGGCCACATTACTTTCGGGGTTAACGAGGTCTTGGCGGACGAACTTCTGCCAAACCTAATCAGCGAATTCAGAAAGGTCAGCCCAAAAATTACATACAATATCGTAGTCGACAACACGCGATCTCTTCTCGAAAAACTAAAAGGAGGTGAAATCGATTTCGCCGTTGGTTACAATTTTCCGACAAATGAAGGTCTTTTGTTCAGAGTCGCGATTCCTCTAAGAATGTACCTGATTACGTCGCAAGATCACATTCTCGCCGAACGACGAAGTGTCTCGCTCTCCGATCTTTCCGATACTGATGTCATTCTGCCGGGAAAGACATTCCTTTTACAACAAATGATCGATTTTGCATTTCGCGCCTCCAAAGCGCGCGTCAACCTCATTCTCGAGACGAACTCGTTGTCGCTCATCGGCTCATTGGTTGAACGCGGAGTTGGAGTAAGCCTGGTGACCGGACGTATTGAGCTAGGAAATCACAAGACGCGCCTTGCCCATGTGGAGATCAAGGACGCTCTCCTGCCCAACAGCATGTTATCTTGCTGTGTTCTTCCGGAGCGCAGCCTATCGGCCGCTGCCGAGGCATTCATTGAGAAGATCTCGTCGATCCTGGGATCCGTCAACTACGGCTGAACAGCGCTGATAGCCGAGCAGATTTTCCTCCGAATCCATTGGTATTCCGCATCGGCATCGAGGTGTCGAAGCATGATTTTTCGGGGGTCCAAGCGCGGGCGGATGCCGGCCGCCCTCGGCATCCCGTTCTCCAGGCAGAAATGAGGCGCCGGCTCCGGCCGGCTCTTTAGCCCGCGTCGGCTTGGAAACCCGCCGCCTCGATGCCGGCGATCGCGCAAGCCTCGTCGTTGTCCGAGGTGTCGCCGGATATGCCGACGGCGCCGATGATCTCGCCGTCCGCCGTGCGGATCAGCACGCCGCCCGGCACCGGTACGATGCGGCCGTCGGAGACGCCCGACAGGCCCACCATGAAATGCGGGCGCTCGACGGCCGTCTTGCCGAGCGCGCGCGAGCCCATGCCGGTGGCCAGCGCGCCAAAAGCCTTGCCGGAGGCAATCTCGGGCCTCAGGAATGAAGCGCCGTCCTGGCGCTGGAAGGCCACGAGATGGCCGCCGGCATCCAGCACGGCGACGCCGAGCGGCTTGAGGCCGAGTTCCTTCGCCTTGGCGAAGGCGGCTGCGATGATCGAGTTCGAGCTTGCAAGCGTAAGGCGCGGCATGGTTTCTCCTCTTGTCGCGTGGACCGTCGTGTTTAGGCGAGCAACGAGCATGCTGGTAGCTTCTTCCTGATGGAAGCTGTTTTGCCTGATCGAGGGAGGAAGACATCGTGACGAGACGCTTCGACCGGCCCGGCCGTTCGCCCGTTTTTGCAGAGAACGGCATGGCCGCCACTTCGCATCCGCTGGCGACGGCCACGGCGCTTTCCGTGCTGCGGGAGGGCGGCAATGCGGTCGATGCGGCGCTCGCCGCCTCGGCGACGCTGGTCGTGGTCGAGCCGCATATGACGGGTGTCGGCGGCGACTGTTTCGTCATCCTGGCCGAGCCGGACGGCTCCGTGCATGGCCTCAACGGTTCCGGTCGCGCGCCTGCCGCGGCCGATGCCGCCAGGCTGCGCGCCATGGGATACCGGGCCGTACCGGAGATCGGACCGCATGCGGTGACCGTGCCCGGCGCGGTGAAGGCCTGGGAGGTGCTCCATGCCCGTTTCGGGACGCTTCCGCTGGAACACCTCTTTGTCGATGCGGTCCGTTATGCGGAGGAGGGCTACGCCATCCATCCGCGTGTCGCAGCCGACTGGGCCGACCTCGCCCATGAACTCGCAACCGACGAAGGCGCGGCGCGGCATTTCCTCGTCGACGGCGGGGCACCTCGACCTGGTGCCCGCCATGCCGTTCCAGCGCTCGGTGCCACACTGCGAGCGATCGCCAGGCACGGCGCCAAGGCCTTCTACGAGGGCGAGATCGGCGCCGAGATGGCTGCGACTGTACAAGCCAAGGGAGGCGTCCTGAGCGAAGCGGACCTCGCCGCTGTCGGCGCCGACTGGGTGAAGCTCATCTCGACCCGTTATGCCGGCCACGACGTATTGGAGATCCCGCCGAACGGACAGGGAATCACCGCGCTGATCCTGCTCAACCTGATGCGAAAGCTCGGTACCGGCCGGCTCGCGCCCGGCTGCGCCGAGCGCTATCACCTCGAGATCGAGGCCGCCCGCCTCGCCTATTCGGTGCGCGACCATATGGTGGCGGATCCCGCAGCGATGCGGGTCGCACCGGAGACACTGCTTTCAGAAGCCTATACGGACGCCCTGGCCCGCAAGATCGATGCGGCGCGCCGTAACCCGGATATCGTCCCGCCGAAAACGCCTGGTTCCGACACGGTCTATCTGACCGTGGTCGACCGCGACCGGCGGGCCGTCTCCTTCATCAACTCCGTCTATGACGGTTTCGGCTCGAAGATCGTCACACCCAAATCGGCAATCGCGCTGCAGAACCGCGGCGCCTGCTTCTCGCTCGAGGAAGGCCACCCCAACGAGCTCGGCCCTGGCAAGCGGCCGATGCATACGATCATTCCGGCGATGGCGATGAAGGATGGGCGGGCGGCCGTGTCCTTCGGCGTGATGGGCGGCGCCTATCAGCCGATGGGCCATGCCCATGTCTTCTCAAATCTCGCCGATCACGGCATGGACCCGCAGGAGGCCCTCGATCACGCTCGCCTGTTCTGGGGAGACGACCATGTGCTCGAAGCGGAAGCCGGCATCTCCGCCGACATCCGGGCCGAACTGGTGGCGAAGGGGCATTCGCTGCGCGACGCGGCCAAGCCCCATGGCGGCGGCCAGGTGATCGTGATCGACGAAAAGAGCGGCTTCCTGGTCGCCGGCTCCGACCCTCGCAAGGACGGGCTGGCGCTCGGATGGTAGCCATGCCGGCCAGATGTCCGGGCGGGATGACGCGACCGCCTCAGCCCTTAAGCGACGCTTCCAGCCTGGCGTAGCTCGTCTCCATGCCGTCTTCCATTCCCGAGGCCAGCATGGCGGCGCGCGTCTCGGCATCGGGCAAGGTCATGCGTAGCGTCAGCAGCGTGCCGCCATCCCTGGCCTCGAAGGTGCTTTCGACATGGTTGTCGGGCGTCGGATCCGGCAGATGCATGCGCTCGACATGGACGATGCGGCTGAACGGGACCAGTTCCAGATATTCTCCGGTCAGGGAGAAGCCGCCGCCCTTGCCGTCAGCCCATTCGTAGCGGATCTTCCCGCCAGGCCGCGGCTCGCTGATGCAGACCGGCATCGTCCATCCGTCGGGACCGAGCAGCCACTTCCGGACCAGTTCGGCTTCGATATGAGCGCGATAGACTGCCTCGGGCGATGCGGCGAACTGCCTGGTGACCACGACATGGGTATCGCCTTCGGTTTGAAGCTGAAGTCTCGGCATCGTCATCCCTTTCCTTCGATTTGTTCCATGCTCGCCAGGAGCGCATCCAGACGGTCGTAGTTCGCGGCCATCGCCTTGCGCATCATGCCGAGCCATTGATCGAGCCCGTCGATCGCGTCGGGTGAGAGCCGGCATGGCCGCTTTGTTCCCTCGACGCGCCGAATGATCAGCCCGGCGCTCTCCAGAACCTTGATGTGCCGGGAGATGGCCGGTTGCGACATCGCGAAGGGCTGAGCGAGCTCCATCACCGTCGCTTCCCCCAGGGCCAGCCGGGCTAGGATCGCCCGGCGCGTCGGATCACCCAAGGCCGAAAACGCCGCGTCGAGATCGATCATTCCATCTCCCAAATATAGCACTCTTGTTATATAACAATTTTGTTATTATCAAGCGTAAAATCGCACAGGTGCGAGCCGTGGGCCGCGACCGACATTCCGTTTTCGCCGAAGGTTTCTTCGCCGAGCCGACGCTCCGTTCGGTCGACGGCCTCCCCGCCCTTCGGAATTTCAGTTCTCTTGTCGATGGAATTCCGGAAGGGGGAGTTCACCGCCGACCAGGACTCGCTCGTCGGCGCCGCAGGCGAAGGTGCGGGCCTGCTCGTCCGCGATCTTCCGAGCCGTCTCATTGGCTTTCGGATTGCCCGTCGCCATCACCAGACCCACCGCGCACCCGTCCCGTTCCCCGATCTGGCCGACCTTGGCGACGACGAGCACTTCGACCTGGCGATCGGGATCTTCCGGATTGCTGACCGACCAACGGTGGATGGTGGCGAAGGGGATGAGCAGGCCGCCATTTTCCTCGATGCGCCATTCGATCTTCGGCCCGGTGGAGTTGAAGGCGGCGAAGCTCTCCCAGGCCGGGGCAAGATCGCCCGCGGGCGGAAAACCGTAGAAGACGGACTCGCGCAGATCGGCCGAATAGATGATCACGGGGAATCCGCGATAGCCGTCGCAGACCATGTTGGCGAACTGGCCCTCCTCCGCGTTCATCGCGAAGGTCGTGCAATCCTTCTCTGGATTGAGATCGGTATAGGCGCTGACGATTTCGCCCGCCCCGGCACCGAGACAGGAGGATGCCGAAAGGATTGTGGCGAGCAGGAACCGGCGCATCGAAATCGCCCCTGGTTGGAGATCGAACCAGCCTAACCTCGAATTGGCGAAGCAGCTAGTTTCGGATCGATTGCAACTTGCGAGCAAAGTGATTTCCCGAAGCAGGCACCCCGAAAATTATGCCGGTGGCGGCAAGGACATCGGAAGCCTGATCAGGCGACCTGGATGGCGCCGGCGTTTTCCAGATTGACAGTTACGGGAGCTCTGTTAGCCATGAAGGCCATCATGGGTCTGAACATCACGATCACGGCACGACGTCGACGCGCAGCCTCCGCGCAGCGCGGTGCGTTTGCTTGCCGACGACGATACTGACCTATCCGCCGTTTCAAGTTCAAACCCCGTGGCCTGCCAGCATCGCTTGGTGGGTTTTTTGTTGTCGCAAGGTGACATATGACGCCCAAACCTTCTTTCCGGCCCGCAGTCGCAAGTGACGCGGAGGCGATCGGCCAGCTCGTCCGCGCCGCCTATTCAAAATGGATTCCCGTGATCGGACGCGAGCCGAAACCGATGACCGTCGACTACGGTCTCGCTGTCGAGCAGAACGACTTCGAATTGCTGTTCGACCAGGGTGATCTGGTCGGTCTCGTCGAAACCATCCGCAAGGACGATTGTCTCTGGATCGAGAATGTCGCCGTGTCGCCCGACCAGCAAGGGAGAGGCTTTGGGCGCCGGCTGCTCGCACGTGCTGAGGAGTTGGCCCATGCGGCACATGCGGGCGAAATGAGGCTTCTCACCAACGCAGATTTCCAGTCGAATGTGACGCTCTATCAAAGGGTCGGCTACAGGGTCACTCACACCGAACCTTTCATGGGCGGCACGACGGTCTACATGACCAAGCGCCTGGGCCAGCCTGCCTCGATCAGCGTCACTCTCACGCTCAAGCAGTTGGCCGGCGACTATTGCATCGCGCGGCTGAAGAATGACGCACCGATCCCCGGATGGGCGGACGGATCAGGATTTGTAAGCATCAGCCGCACGGAGGATGAACTGTCCATCGTTTGCCTGCGGGACCGGGTGCCGCACGGAACGCAACTCGACGCCGGTTGGACAGCCTTCAAATTCGTCGGTCCCTTTGCTTTCGATCAGACGGGAATAGTCCTTTCCGTGGTCCAACCGCTCTCGGCAAACTCGATCGGTGTGTTCGTGGTCTCCACCTTCGACGGCGACCATTTGCTTCTGAAGAACGGCGATCTCGACCGGGCAGGCATCATCTTGCGCGGCGCGGGGCATAGGTTGGCGTAGGTGAACTCTTTATGGCGAGACCGGCAGCGCCCTCTTATGCGCCGACGCGAAATAAGTCGCGAGAATGCGCTGCCTCGACGGTTCCGAAATCACCTTGCCTTCGAGAAAATCATCGATCTCGTCATAGGTGACGCCGTAGGCGTCCTCGTCGGGCCGCAGGGGAGCATCGGTCTCCAGATCCGCGGTCGGAACCTTGAACACCAGCTTCGGTGGCGCGCCGAGATGGGTCGCCACGGCTCGCACGCGGCGCTTGTTCAGCCCCGAGAGCGGCAGGATGTCGGCGGCGCCGTCGCCATATTTGGTGAAGAACCCCATCAGCGCCTCGGCGGCATGATCGGTTCCGATGACCAGGCCGCGAGCCTCTCCCGCGAGCGCGTATTGGGCGACCATGCGCTGCCGCGCCTTGATGTTGCCCAGATGGAAATGGCGTCGAGCCGATCCGGCCAGTTCAGGCGCCTCCCGCTCCACCGCCGCCATCAACGCGTCGGCGGCGGGCTTGATGTCGATGGTGGCGATACGATCCGGACCGATGGTCGTAATCGACTGCTGCGCATCGGATTCGTCGAGTTGCTTGCCATAAGGCAGACGAACCGCAATGAATTCCGCGTGACGCCCGGCCGCCCGGAGGCGCTCCACCGCACGCTGCGCGAGCAGGCCGGCCGTAAGGGAATCGATGCCGCCGCTGATCCCGAGCACATAGCTGCGCGCGGACGAGGCGCGCAGATAGTCCGCCAGGAAGGCGATGCGCCGTTCGGCTTCGGACTCGGCGTCGAATTCGCTGATAACGCCCAGCGCTCGAATGATTTCTGACTGTTGATCGCTCACACGACGCCCCCTGCTCCACGAATCGGCTCGGAAGGTTCCGATCCCGGCGCATATTCAGGGGTGGGCGCCGCTTGGACAAGCAGGCAACCCCCCGCCGAAAGACTCACTCGGCTTTCTTGCGGTCGGAATGGCCGAGGTCGCGATCCGGATTGACGACATCGCGCACGAGTTGCTTGAGCTTCGCCGCATCGGGAAAGCCGCCGTCGCGCTTGCGTTCCCAGATGAGCACGTCGTTGCAGGTCACGCTGAACACGCCGCCCGTTCCCGGCACCAGCGTGACGGCGCCGAGATCGGCGCCGAAGGTGGACAGAAGCTCCTGCGCCATCCAGGCCGCACGCAGGAGCCATTGGCACTGCGTGCAGTAGGTGATGCGGACTTCGGGCCGATCGGTCATGCCGGGCTGACCCCGTTTATGCCCGGGCTGAGCCTGCTCATGCCCCCGCTGAGCTTGCTCATGCCGCGCTGAGCTTGGCGAGCGTCGCCTCGTCGACTTCGAAATTGGCATAGACGTTCTGGACGTCGTCATCGTCCTCGAGCGTCGCGACCAGCTTCATCAGCGACTGGGCGCGTTCCTCGTCGACCGGCACCGAGTTCTGGGGCTGCCAGATCACCTTGACACTCTCGGCCTCGCCGAGTGCTGCTTCCAGCGCCTTCGACACCTCCCCGACATTCTCGAACGCGCAGAGGATAGTGTGGCCGTCCTCGTCGGACTCCACGTCGTCGGCGCCCGCCTCGATCGCGGCCTCCATGACCTTGTCGGCATCCCCTGCTTTCGCGGGATAATAGATCTCGCCGACGCGGTTCCACATGAAGGAAACCGATCCGGTTTCGCCGAGCGCCCCGCCGGCCTTGGTGAAGGCGGCGCGGACATTTGAGGCGCTGCGGTTGCGGTTGTCGGTCAGCGCCTCGACGATGAGGGCGACGCCTCCGGGACCGTAGCCCTCGTAGCGCACCTCGTCATAGTTGTCGCCTTCACCGCCGGCGGCCTTGTTGATGGCGCGCTGGATGTTGTCCTTCGGCATGGACTGCGCCTTGGCGTTCTGCACCGCCAGTCTCAGACGCGGGTTCATCGCGGGGTCGGGCGTGCCTGTCTTGGCGGCAACCGTGATTTCGCGCGCGAGCTTGGAGAACATCTTCGACTTGGCCGCATCCTGGCGACCCTTGCGGTGCATGATGTTCTTGAATTGTGAATGGCCGGCCATGGAGCCCCTGTCGTTGTCGTCTCGATCTTTTGGAATGCCGCGCCTTATAGTTATTTTGCCATGAAACGTCCAGTCGGACACGCCAAAAACCGCCGATCCGGCCTCGCGAAAACGTGAGGCGCGAGCATTGCCGGTCCTTGCCATAGTGGCGCAACCCGCCGGAGGACCCGATCGATGCGCATGCTCGCCGCCGTCGCCGCTCTTGTCGCTCTTCTTTTAGGCATCCCTCATGCATTCGCTCAGGAAGATCCGGTGCCGAGCAGTTGCATCGCCATGGCGAACGGGATCCCCGGGG
>VFQN01004505.1_pt1 | contig 18327 bp, 17 predicted proteins | sample 3512371 | NCBI WGS metagenome assembly VFQN01 (sample SAMN10412370, study PRJNA504923) | tailings metagenome | isolation source: Replicate 2 from Balatoc abandoned mine | place: Philippines: Itogon, Benguet | collected 2017-08-28 | reverse complement strand
ACAGCGCCAGATCGCTCACATTGGTACCCCAGATGCCCAGGTAGGCGCCGCTCGAATGCGCGAGGTCGAAACCGCCCTGCACCGCCGGATTCTCCTGCGTATAGCTGATACCGCGGAAGATGTACTGCGAGAACAGGCCCACGTTGGCGCTGATCGTGTAGGCCGGTGCGGCGGCTTCTTCTGCCTGGGCACAGAACGGTACGGCGAGCAGACCCAGCAATACGGCGCTCAGGGTGTTGCGGTGACGTCGGTGGTTAAGCACGGTGTTCTCCCTCTGTTGATCCACGGTTTCGGGCGATCTGAAAAAGCGGACGGCCTGCCCATAGCTGTCCGGTTGTGAGTCGGCGCGCGACCTGGCGTCGTTGCCGGATGCGACCCTGATACTCGGAAACGGGTGTGGCGAAGAATCTGCACCGGCCGCAGCGTTGCGACTGGCGGGAGTGCTGAAGGAAGAAGTGCGGAAGGGGTCCGGAGAGGCGTGTCCGTGATCGGCGTCAAAACGGCAGCTGCACTGCGTCACCCTGATCTCCCCGCACTTCGCGACCGGCTGACGTTGCGCGGTCGTCTCGATGTGGGTCCGATTATTGGAAGCGGGCCGCCGTCGGAACAATTCTCACAAGGGATTACCTCTTAAGGGGTAAGCAGGGACCAGGGGTCAGGGGCTGGGGGCTAGAGGGGCCGCGCCCTGACCTCGTGTGGCGCAGCCACACCTGTTCCCTGGTCCCTGATCCCTAGCCCCTAGTCCCTCGACTCACCCGCCCTTACCCCCAAAGAGGTAATCCCTCTTGAGAATTGTGGGCATTGATCCGCCTTCGCATCATTCGCCGCACCTGAGACGCGGCGAATGCACGACGTCCAGCGACCGACCGGGCGGCCGAGAGCATGCCGCGGTCGTATCCAGAACGGACCACACAAGAGGGATACAGATCATGAAGAAGCGCGTTGCCATCATCGGCGCCGGCCCCAGCGGCCTGGCCCAGCTCCGGGCCTTCCAGTCCGCCCAGGCCAAGGGCGCCGACATTCCGGAGATCGTGTGCTACGAGAAGCAGTCGGACTGGGGTGGCATGTGGAACTACACCTGGCGCACCGGCCTGGACGAGCACGGCGAGCCGGTGCACGGCAGCATGTACCGCTACCTCTGGTCCAACGGTCCGAAGGAATGTCTGGAATTCGCCGACTACACCTTCGACGAACACTTCGGTCGCCCGATGGGTTCCTACCCCCCGCGTGAAGTGCTGTGGGACTACATCAAGGGTCGCGTCGAAAAGGCCGGCGTGCGCAAGTACATCCGCTTCAACACCGCCGCCCGCAACGTCACCTTCGACGACAAGACCAAGAAGTTCACGGTCACCGTGCACAACTACGACCAGGACGTGACCTACTCGGAAGAGTTCGACTACGTCATCGTCGCCAGCGGCCACTTCTCGACGCCGAACGTGCCCTACTTCCCGGGCTTCGAAACCTTCGGCGGCCGCGTGCTGCACGCGCACGACTTCCGTGACGCGCTCGAATTCAAGGGCAAGGACGTGCTCATCGTCGGCGCCAGCTACTCGGCGGAAGACATCGGCTCGCAGTGCTACAAGTACGGCGCCCGTTCGATCACCAGCTGCTACCGCACCAACCCGATGGGCTACAAATGGCCCGACAACTGGGAAGAGAAGCCGCAGCTGCTGCGCGTCGAGGGCAAGACCGCCCACTTCGCCGACGGCACCAGCAAGCACATCGACGCCGTCATCCTGTGCACCGGCTACAAGCACCACTTCCCCTTCCTGTCGGAAGAACTGCGCCTGAAGACCGACAACCGCCTGTGGCCGCTCAATCTGTACAAGGGCATCATGTGGGAGGACAACCCGCAGCTGATGTACCTCGGCATGCAGGACCAGTGGTACAGCTTCAACATGTTCGACGCCCAGGCCTGGTACGCGCGCGACGTCATCCTCGGCCGCCTGCCGGTGCCGTCGTACGAAGAGATGCACGCCGAGGACATGAAGTGGCGCGAAGAGGAACTGACGCTGGAAGATGCCCAGCAGATGTTCGAATTCCAGGGCAAGTACATCCAGCACCTGATCGACGCCACCGACTACCCGAGCTTCCCGATTCCCGAGGTCAACCAGACCTTCCTCGAATGGAAGAAGGACAAGTACGAGGACATCATGGGCTACCGCAACAAGTGCTACCGCTCGCTGATGACCGGCACCATGGCCACGCCGCACCACACCTCGTGGCTGGAGGCACTGGACGACTCGCTCGAGGCCTACCTGAACGAGCCGGCTTCGACCGAGCAGGCCTGACGGCCCGGGGCCCACGGGTGACACACCCGTGACCGACCAACCCTGATGCGACCTGACCTGCCTGGCCACCACCGGGCACGTCGGGTCGCAGGTGCTTCCATGACATGAACACGATCGTCGAACCTTCGCTGAATCAGGCGACTGCCGCGCGAACGCGTGCACGCCACGTCCGTCACGTCGCCCCGGGCGGCGCGGCGGTGTCCTTCGACCTCGCCGCCGGCGACCGCCTCACGCTGACCGACCCCGAAGGCCTGCAGCCGGGGCTGCTCTACGTCGCCGGCCCGAACGGCATCGCCGCGGCCATGCTGCCCGGCCTGCCCGTCACCACCCCGGCCGATGTGCCCGGCTTCGCCCGCGCGCTGCTCAGCGGCGCACCGGCCGGCTGGGGCCTGGTCTGTGCCGAAGTGTTCGGCAGCGACGGGCTGCCGGGCAGCCAGCGCGTCGTCACCGCACCCGGCGCAGTGCGCTGCGCGCTGCACGCGCCGGGCGAGGACATGCAGCCGGACGCGCAGAACGCGCCGACCGAACTGATCGCCGACATCGAGTGCGCCGAACCGGTGGCCGGCATCGCGCCGCCGCCGCTGGCCCCGCCGGTACTCGACCTGCGCATCGCCGCCGGCACCGCACAGGCCTACCGCGTGAAGGCCGGCGACTACATACAGGTGATCGACGTCGACGGCCGCCAGTGCTCCGACTTCCTCGCCTTCGACGCCGCCGCACTCGCGCAGGGCCAGGAATACGACCTCGACCCGACCACCACGCGCACGCTGATGGGTTCGGCCAGCCCCGGCCCCGGCCTGCTGAACAAGTACTACGACGAGCGCCAGGTGCCGCTGGTCGAGGTGATCCGCGACACGGTCGGCCGCCACGACACCTTCATGCTGGCGTGCAGCGCGAAGTACTACGACGACATGGGTTACCCCGGTCACGCCAACTGCAGCGACAACTTCAACAACGCGCTCGAACCGCACGGCGTGGCCCGCCGCGCCGGTTGGCCGGCGATCAACTTCTTCTACAACACCATCGTCAATCACGACGACAGCATCAGCCTGGACGAACCGTGGTCGCGCGCCGGCGACTACGTGCTGCTGCGCGCGATGACCGACCTGGTCTGCGCCTCCTCGTCCTGCACCGACGACATCGACCCGGCCAACGGCTGGAACCCGACGGATATCCACGTGCGGGTCTATGACGCCTCGAACAACTTCTCCAAAGGGATCGCACACCGCATGACGCCCGACGCCGCCCCCAAGCTCACGCGCGAAACCGGCTTCCACGCCCGCACCTCCGCGCTCACCCGCCGCATGGTCGAGTACCGCGGCTTCTGGCTGCAGGACTCGTTCTCGTCCAACGGCCCGATCGACGAATACTGGGCCTGCCGCGAACGCGCGGTGATGATCGATCTGTCCGCACTGCGCAAGTTCGAAATCACCGGCCCGGACGCAGAAGCCCTGCTGCAGCTGGCCACCACGCGCAACATCCGCAAGCTGGCAGTCGGCCAGATCGTCTACACCGCGCTCTGCTACGAGCACGGCGGCATGATCGACGACGGCACGGTGTTCCGCCTGTGCCAGAACAACTTCCGCCTGGTGTGCGGCGACGACTACTGCGGCGTGTGGCTGCGCGAACTGGCGGCCAAGCACAATCTGCGCGTGTGGGTGAAGTCCTCCACCGACCAGCTGCACAACCTGTCGGTGCAGGGCCCGAAGTCGCGCGACATCCTGCGCGAAATCGTCGTCACGCCGCCGGGCAATGCGTCGATGGACGAACTGAAGTGGTTCCGCCTGACCGTGGGCAAGATCGACGGCCTGCCAGTCGTCGTGTCGCGCACGGGTTACACCGGCGAACTGGGCTACGAAGTCTGGTGCCACCCGAAGCACGCAGTGCAGGTGTGGGACGCCATCGCGAAGGCCGGCGAGCCGCACGGCATCGCGCCGATGGGCCTGGCCGCGCTCGACATGCTGCGCATCGAAGCGGCGCTCATCTTCGCCGAGTACGACTTCTGCGACCAGACCGACCCGTTCGAGGCGGGCATCGGTTTTGCGGTGGCCGCCGACAAGGAGGATGACTACGTCGGCAAGGCCGCGCTGGAGCGGCGCAAGGCCCACCCGGCGCGCGTCATGGTCGGCCTGGACATCGAAGGCACCGAACTGGTGGCGCACGGCGACCCGATCTTCAACGGTCGCGCGCAGATCGGCCAGATCACCAGCACCACCCGCTCGCCCATCCTCGGCAAGACCATCGCGCTGGCGCGGCTGGACGTGTCGGCGGTCGAGCTGGGTGCCACGGTGGAGATCGGCAAGCTGGACGGCCACCAGAAGCGCATCAAGGCCACCCAGGTGAAAACCTCGCACTACGACCCGACCAAGGCCCGCGTGCGCGCCTGATCGCGGTACGCAGGCAGCAGGGCGCGGAGCGGCGAAAGCCGTTCCGCGCCTTTTTCATTCCCGGCATGTAAATCCGCGCCGCCGCCGCAGGCGCGGTGACCGGTCGCGCCTACCAGGCGTCGCTGCGCGGCAGGTCGTCGTCGATGTCGTAGTAGTCGGCGTGCGAGCCGGCGAAGATGTGGGCCGACAGCTTCAGGCCGGTCGGGCGGTCCAGCGTGCCGGCAGTCACATAGGTGACGTCGGATCCGGCGTCCTTCCAGAACAGATTGCCGCCGCACTGTGCGCAGAAGCCGCGTTTCACGCTGAGCGACGAGGCGTACCAGCGCAGCGGGTCGCCGGCCATGATTTCGAGGTCGGCGTCGGCGCAGCTCGCCATCACGGCATGATGGCCGCTGGTGCGGGCGCACTGGCTGCAATGGCACGCCACCGGCGCGCTCAGCGCCCCCCGCACACGGTAGCGCACGGCACCGCACAGACACGCACCTTCACCTCCACCCGCCTTCGCCATCGCCCGCCTCCCCTGTTCGTGATGCGCGCAGCGTACGCAGCAGGCGCTCGCGCGCACATACCACCTAGGGGGTAACCCCTCTTGAGAATTGTCCCGACCTCCCCCGGACAACAGAATCAGTCCCAGATCGACCGCGCAGCGCGGCGACGCCCACGACAAGGAGATCCGGGAATGCAGAGGAATTCGGTACTGAACGAGCGGCACCGCCAGCTCGGTTCTAAGCTCGACGGCGATACGTGGAACAACATGCCGATCCCGTGGAGCTACAACAGCTGCCCGCACGACGAAGTCGTCGCCACGCGCACCCGCGCCGGCCTGTACGACGTGTCGGCGCTGAACATCGTCAACGTGACCGGCCCGGACGCCGAGGCCGTGATCGACCGCCTGGTCACCATCGACATCACCAAGCTGAAGCCGGGCACCGCCCGCCTCGGCGGCGAAGTGAACGAAGCCGGTGCGCTGGTCGACGACATCATGATCATCCGTGACTCGGCCGACAAATTCCGCATTTCGCACGGCAGCGGCGCCACGCCGAAGACGCTGGCCGCACTGGCAGCCGGCAAGAACGTGAAGGTCGAAGCCGACCTCGACGTGCACATCCTGTCGCTGCAGGGCCCGGTTTCGCTCGACGTGCTGGCCCCGCACACGCCGGCCGATCTGGCGGCGCTGCCCTACTTCAACCACGTCGAAACCACGCTGTTCGGCAAGAAGGTGACGCTGGGCCGTGGCGGCTACTCCGGCGAGCGCGGCTACGAGGTGTACTGCAGCGCGGCCGACGCCGTGTTCCTGTGGGACACCATTCTCGAAGCCGGCAAGCCGAAGGGCGTCATCCCCTGCTCGTGGACCGCGCTCGACCTGACCCGCGTCGAAGGCGCGCTGCTGTTCTTCCCGTTCGAAATGCCGGAAGGCGACACCACGCCGTGGGAAGTGAACATGGACTGGGCGGTCGACCTCGACAAGAAGGGCGACTACATCGGCAAGGCTGCCGTGCTCTCACTGAAGGGCCGCGAACGCGCCAAGCAGGCCGGCATGACCGTGCTGCACCACGAAGCGGTCGAAGCCGGTGCCAAGGTCTATGACGGCGAGAAGGAAGTCGGCGTGGTCACCTCGGCCTCGTACAGCCGCCTGCTGATGCAGTCGCTGGCCATGGTGCACCTGAAGCCGTCGCATTCGAATATCGGCACCCGCCTGACCATTGCCAGCAAGGCCGGCAAGCTCGCCGCGCTGGTGGTGCCGACGCCGTTCTACGACCCGCTGCGCCAGCGTACCCATCCGGACAAGAAGCGCTGATCGCGCATCGAATCCGACCCGCCGCGCGCTCCGGCGCGCGGCATGTCTGCAACTCGCATCGAGACGCCGCATGAGCACCCCAGCCATCAAAAGCCAGCCGGTTTACGCAGAGCTCGAATGGGATCGCGCCGGTACGCATCACATCCTGTTCGTTGCCGCCGAGGACGCCGCTCTGGCGCAGCGCCTGCTCTCCAACCCGCCCGCCGGCACCATCACGCTGATCAACCTTGGCAGCACGTCCGCCGAGGCGCGCAGCTGCTGGTCGCAGGGGCTGCCCGACAGTGCGCTCTACCTTGAGACGCACTCGCTGGCCGAGGCGCTGGAGGTGCTGCGCGACGCGCTCTACGTCGCGCAGATGGGCACGCGCATCTATCTCGCCGGCCCGGAAGACGCGGTGTGGCAGGCGTCGCGCGTCGCCGACGGTTTCGGCGTCGGACGCGACGAAGTTCGCTACGCACAACTGGGCAGCAAGGCACGCCCGGTGTTCTGCGTGCATTGCCGCACCATCACGCGCGGCGTGCACACCAACATCGTTTCATGCAGCGGCTGCGGACGATCGCTGTTCGTGCGCGACCACTTCTCGCGCCGGCTGGGTGCCTACATGGGCTTCCAGATCGACGCCGAAGTGCCAGGCGAGGTCCCCGCTGCGGAGGTGGTCTACCCATGAGCAGTGCATCCCTCAACGTAGAAATCCGCCGCATCCGCGAACTGGCGCCGGGCATCCGCGAATTCAGCCTGTCGCGCACCGACGGCGAAGATTTTCCGGTCTATTCCGGCGGCAGCCACATCGTGCTGTCGCTGCCGCTGGGCGAACGCCCGCATCGCAACCCCTACTCGCTGCTGGGCGACCCGACCGTGCGCGACACCTGGCGCGTGGCGGTGCGCAAGCAGGAAGAGTCGCGCGGCGGTTCGCGCTGGCTGCACGAGCAGGCGCGCGAAGGCATGCGCATCGACATTTCGGCGCCGGTGAACCTGTTCCCGCTGATCCGCACCGGCCGCCGCCACATTCTGGTCGCCGGCGGCATCGGCATCACGCCCATCCTGTCGCAGGCGCGCGAACTGGCCCGCCTGGGCGCCGACTTCGAGGTGCATTACGCCTACCGCGGCCCCGAATACGGCGTGTTCTCCGACGAACTGGAGGCGCTGGCACCGGGCCGCGTGCACCACTACGTGCAGTCGCGCCGTGAACAGATCGAATTCGGCTCGCTGCTGGCCGGCCGCCCGCTGGGCACCCACTTCTACATCTGCGGTCCGGCCGGCATGGTGGCCGCCAGCATGAACGCCGGCAAATCGCTGGGCTGGCCGGAAAGCCATCTGCACAGCGAACAGTTCCTCGCACCGACCGGCGGCGAGCCGTTCGACGTGAAGCTGGCGCTGAGCGGCAAGGCCTTCACCGTGCCGAGCGATCTGTCACTGCTGGAAGCGATCGAGCAGCAGGGCGTCGACGCGCCCTACCTCTGTCGCGGCGGCGCCTGCGGCCAGTGCGAACTGGAAGTGCTCGGCGCCGAAGGCGAGCTGATCCATCACGACCTGTATCTGAGCGCCGACGAGCGCGCGTCGGGCAAGAAGATCATGCCCTGCGTGTCGCGCCTGAAGGGCGGTTGCCTGACCCTGAACCTGTGAGGAAGACGACATGAGCATCGCATTCAAGCCGGACGAAACCTTCCGCGGCGACTACACCTACCGCAACTCGCCGGCGGCCATCCGCCGCTTCCCCTTCCCCTTCCATCAGGACCAGTACATGTACTCGGTCAACATGGAGCCGCACACCAAGGGGCCTGCAGGTTCGGTGTTCGAGAACGCCTTCGACATCGACGAGCACTACATCGCCGAAATGCGCGACCGCGCCATCACGCTGGAGCGCGACCCGGGCCGCTGCGTGTCGCTGTCGCACATGATGGACGCCGAGTGGGACACGCTCGAGCTGATCATGGAATCGCTGTCGCGCGACTATCCGGACATGTTCACGCTGGCCAAGGACGGCGCGCGCTGGAGCTGGATCAACAAGCCGCTGGGCATCGAGCAGACCTTCACCTTCGGCGACGCCGCCACGCTGCCCTGCCCGCCCTTCGAGTACATCACGCGGCAGTGCCAGGGTGACTTCGTCATCATGGACCAGCGCGACAACGACCTGTTCGCCGACGCCGGCATGATCACCTCGCAGGCCGACTGGTCGCTGATGTTCGACGCCGGCATGAGCTTCATGGAATGGCACGGCCCGGTGCCGCTGGCGCATGAGCTGGGCGTGTTCGAGCGCGCGCTGAAGTACCTGTTGATGCTGCAGCAGGGTCGCCCGGTGCGCCGCCTGAACTGGACCATGACCATCAACCCGCGTCTCGACACCTCGCCGGAAACCTACCCCGAGTGGGGCCCGGACCGCGCCAGCGTCACGCCGGACAACGTCGGCGACAAGGTTCACCTGCGGGTCGAACTTCAGGCCCTGTTCCGCCTGCCGCGCAGCAACGGCATGCTGTTTTCGATCCGCGGCTATCTGGCCAGCATGAACGAGCTGGCCACCTACCCGCGCTGGGCCAAGCGTCTGCACCGTGTGCTGAGCACGCTGCCGAACGAGCTGGCCGAGTACAAGGGTCTGGTGCGCTACAAGCCGACCACGCTGGAATGGCTGTCGAAGTTCGACGACGGCGAAGTGCTGCCGGCGGGCACGCAACCCGAGTAAGCAGCGCCGCAACGCGCTCGCGGCGGACATGGGGGGTGCCCGTGTCCGCCGTTGTCGTTCACGGTCCGCAGCGAATCGGGCGCGCTCTTGTGGGAGCGGCCTTGGCCGCGACGCGGCCTCGGCAAGCCGCCATCTCCGACTCAGGCTGACGTCGCGCCTCGAAGATTGACGGGCAGCGGCTGATCTACGGCCCTGTCGCGGTCAGAAGACCGCTCCCACACTGTCATCGTGCGCCGCGCCCCCTATTTGAGGGTGTCGACACCCCATACAGCACTCCGGCCGTACACTTCCGTTCGCACGCAAATGATTGATTTGAATGCGAACAGTTCTCGGCTGGTGCGCATCTTGCTGCGGGGCGGGACTCATCCCTCAACCGCCCCAGGAGGTCACCATGCCGCGCGCCCTTGCCCGTCTTCCCGTGCTCACCCTGTTCGCCGCGCTGTCGTTCCAGGCCCATGCACTGACCCAGGTGCAATGGGTGACGCCATCGGAAAGCCAGATCGTCAGCGGTGGCGGTCTGCAGTCGGTGAACCTCGATGAAACGCCTTACGTGTCGGCGGGTGGCGTCACCTTCGTCGGCAAGGCACAGGGCGACGATGCGACCGGCACGGTGCGCGTGTTCAGCGAAATCGACAGCCGCGGCGTCGGCGGCGTACCCGACCTGCTCATCGGCTCGGCTTTCGCCCAGAACACGAGCAGCGGCGTGCTCGTCGGCAGCCCGGGCAGCGGCCCGGTGGACGTCACCTTCGTATTCACCCTCGACGGCAGCTTCCACACCTACAGCGGCAACGTGTTCCACCAGCTTGTCGGCACGCTGACGCTGGGCGTGCCGTCGAGCACGGTGGCCTTCACCAACGTGAACTACCAGTCGCAACTGGTGTTCCGCACCGACCTGCTGGACGACACGGCCGTGCGCACCGAAAGCAAGGGCAACGTCACCTATTTCGAACCGGGTTTCGTCTACGTCGATGAGCCCTACGCCGGCGCCACGAGTACCGTCATCAACGACGACATGGACGACCTGATCGGCGAAATCCGGCTCACCGTCACGATGGACCCGGGTCAGAGCTTCGTGCTGGTGAACAACCTCAGCACCCAGGTCACGCCCGAACCGATCCATCCCGAAGCCGGCCCGCCGTTCGACTACAGCCAGTCCTGGGGCGCAGTCGATGGTTTCAACACCGGCCGGCTGAGCATCCTGCTGCCGCAGGGCTACACGCTCGAAGGCAATACCGGCCTGCTGACCGCCGCCGTCGCGCCGCCGGTGCCCGAACCCGCCACCTGGGGGCTGATGGCTGCCGGTCTGGCAGTGCTCGGCGCGATCGCGCGCCACCGCAGCACCTGATCGACATCCGTCAGCCACGACCGGTAAGGGAGAACCGGCTCCGTCGTGTCATGCCGGGGTGATGCGCAGCCGATGCAATATGGCTAACATGCGCATCGCCAGCGCGCCGTGACCGACACCCGGCGCTCCTTTCACACGCGATCCGGACCGTCCCACCTTGCGCACCACACTCACTCTGCGGGAAGCAGGGGTCGTTTCCCTTCTCTGCTTCGGCCTGCCGATCACCCTGTCGCTGCAATCCGCAGCCAGAGATTTTCCGGTGGAGGGCTTCAGCGACACGGGCATGCTCTGGACATGCATGTTCGAAGTTTCGGCCGCAATCGCCGCGTTCACCTACCTCCGATGGCAACAGCAGGATCTGCAGCCGGCGCTGCCCCGCCCGACCCTGCGCGGCAGCCTCGCCGGCGTTCTGCTCGCCTTCGTGGCATGGCTTGTGGCTGTGTTCGCCACCGAGCCCTTTGCCGGAAGCTCAGGCGCGGGTCACGTACAGCAGATGATGTTTGCGTCGCAACCGTCGTCGGCCGTCATCGTGCTGACCGCCATGGTCAATGGCACCTTTGAAGAGGTATTCCTGCTGGGCGTACTGACGCGCGGCCTGCGGGGATTCGGCCTGTCGGTCGCGATCGGCCTTCCGCTCCTGCTGCGCACCTCGTATCACCTTTACCAGGGTCCGGTCGGCATGCTGGCCGTCGCCCTCATCGGCCTGGCCTTCGCGCTGCACTTCGTACGCAGCGGCCAGCTGTGGCCGCCGGTGTTCGCGCACATGCTCTGGGACGTATTGCCCTTCTGCAACACCGACGTCTGACCGGCCCGCAGCGCTTACTGATCGGCCTTGCGCGGCAGCACCCAGTTCGGTCGCGGGAAGTGGCAGGTGTATCCGTTCGGGAAGTGCTCCAGGTAGTCCTGATGTTCCGGTTCGGCCTCCCAGAAATCACCGACCGGTTCGACCTCGGTCACCACCTTGCCCGGCCAGATGCCCGACGCATCGACGTCGGCGATGGTGCGCAGCGCCTCGTCGCGCTGCGCTTCGCTGGTCCAGTAGATCGCCGAGCGGTAGGAGGGCCCGCGGTCGTTGCCCTGGCGGTTCGGCGTGCTCGGGTCGTGGATTTGGAAGAAGAATTCCAGCAGCCGGCGATAGCTCAGCTGCGCCGGATCGAACAGGATCTCGATCGCCTCGGCGTGCGTGCCGTGATTGCGGTAGGTCGCGTTCGGCACGTCGCCGCCGCTGTAACCGACGCGCGTCGAGACCACGCCAGGGATGCGGCGGATCAACTGCTGCATGCCCCAGAAACAGCCGCCGGCAAGCACTGCGCGTTCGGTGCTCATCGCACGTCCTCCACCTGATCCAGATAGTCGCCATAACCTTCGGCCACCATGTTGTCGCGATGCACGAAGCGTAGCGACGCCGAATTGATGCAGTAGCGCAGCCCGCCGCGGTCGCGCGGGCCATCCGGGAAGACGTGGCCGAGGTGGCTGTCGCCATGCGCCGAGCGCACTTCGGTGCGGATCATGCCGAGCGAAGCATCGCGCAACTCGGTCACGTGCGCCGGCTCGATCGGCTTGGTGAAGCTCGGCCAGCCGCAGCCGGACTCGAACTTGTCGCTCGACGCGAACAGCGGCTCGCCGGACACGATGTCGACGTAGATGCCCGGTTCGTGGTTGTGCAGGTATTCGCCGGTGCCCGGGTATTCGGTGCCATTCTGTTGCGTAACCCGGTACTGCTCAGGCGTGAGGCGGGCGATCGCCTCGGGTGATTTGCGATAGGTCTTCATGCGTCCTCCTGTGGCGTCGTAGACCGCGCCCCCGCGGGCGCGTTCTGCGTTTCTTGTCATCGCCGAGGATAGCGCGAACGGCTCCGCTCATCGTGGGCCGGCATTCAGGGTCCGACGCCGCTCTGCCGCACCCGGTACAGACGGCTTCAAGGCGCCGTCGGAACATGCGGAGATGGCAGTGCGCCCTCCATGCGGAAGCGGCGCAAAGCCTCGCCCTGACGCAGCACGACCTCCTCGGCAACGACCGCCAGCCCCTGGCGCTCGAAGAATGGGCGCGCCGCCAGACTGGCCTCGGCAAAGACGCGCTCGGCGCCAGCGCGGCGGAAGTCCTCGCACGCCGCGCGGAAGAGTGCGGACGCCACACCCCGGCGCGCATGCTGCGGCGCCGTGAACAGCAGATCGACGTGACCCTGATGCGTGTAGCCGATGAAACCGGCCACCTCATCGCCGTCGCACGCGAGCCGGGCATGCAGACGCGACAGGCGGGCGCGCCAGACGTCCGGATCGGGCGGCAGCGGTGCCCAGGCGCAACACTGTTCGCGGGTATAGGCACGGCCCGCAAGATCGTGAACCGCCGCGGCAAACACCGCCATCAGCGCATCGAGGTCGGATTCAAGCGCTTCACGTATCCGCATTTCAAAAAGACTGATTCAGTTGGACCGTGCGGTCGGGCGGATCATGCATGACAGCCCCCTTCACGAAACGGCGGCGCAGGCGACCCGCGCAGCATCGCAGACTATTCGCGGCGCCCCTGCGCCGGCCACTCCGCAAAGGCGAACACCCACAACGCGATCACGTTGACGAAGGGGACGAGCAGCAGCAGTGAGAACGCGCCGTTGTACCCGGCCTTGCTGACGATGCGCCAGGCCGGAATGACGAAGATCACCAGAAAGGGCAGGAAGAACAGCCCGTGATTCATGCCAGGAAATCCCATGGAATGCTCCTCTCAAACGGCTGCTGCGTGCCCGCAGCGTGGCCGGCCAAGCATACGCCAGGCTCAGTGTTCGCACTCCAGCGCAGATGCCATGTCGCCGCAGGTCACTCATAGCCCACCTCAGATGTCGGATAGATGACTGCAAGTGATCCATCCGGTAAAGCCAGACAATCGATCAGTCTTGATTTTGGAGGGAGTACGTATACGAGGTGTTAGGCCGTACTTTGCAGGTGAGCGTGGAGCGCCAGGCCTGTAGCAAGGATCGACTGAGAGACGTGACCATGCACCGCCGGTAAGAACTCGCTCACGAACACCTGCGGGTAGCTCTTACTTCGAGCCCTGAAGGAAGGTAGTACTAGCATGTGTTGCTCAGCTCTCTCCCCGGTTAGATCCGTGTTTAGCGCTGGAAACACGATGCTGTAGTGCTTTGCTTGGTTCGCAAGCGCTGCCAAGTGTTCGTAGTTCGAGCCCTTCACTGCGGAGCGCAATGCCGCGTGAACCTCTTGAAGCCCAGGCATGCTCGCGATGGCGTTCGTTACGAACGCGTGATTCACAAACTTGCCGTGGGCGGGTTTGACGGTCCGATCAAGTGCGAGCGCGTAGTAGACAGCGCTTGCCAGAATGTCTGGAAGCGCATGAACACTTTGGACACACGCAGTGATGTCAGCCCCAAGCTTCCGTATGACAACGTTGAACCGATTCCAGCCGACCTCATCCTGTCCGAAGATTGCAGGTATTGGATCGTGAGGTTCAAGGTGCTGTCGCACGTACCTTCGGAGTGCGGCCGTGGCCCTCTGATAGTGAAAGGCAGCGTAGAACTGTCTATCGGAGAGAGATCGAAGGCAAGGTCTCGCCAGCTCAAGCTGGCTTCGACCATGGACTCGGGCGATCGCTAGTCTAGTTGCTTCGATGTCCCACGGCGGCATTCTGTGCGGCCCAACGTAGAGCTAACCCGCGCTGCGCGGCATTATCGCGCAGCGTCCAGCGACCGGAGGGAGCGAGGTTGAGCGCCATGTTAGAAGGGCTGCTTCCTCTTGCGCCAAGATTCAAGGATGAAAAGCGCAACGGTATGCGCCGAATGAACTGCAAGGCGTGCGTGACGTGGTTCGATTTTGTAGCTTGTCTTGCCCGCGCCATGAGCGGAGCTTGCATGAGTACGTAGCGCACCAATGCCCTCGGTGATGGAGATTAGCCCAGACAGGATTTGCTGAAGGTCTTGGTCTTCAACGGTGCTTGGATCAAACCCGAGGTGCTTGCGCACTATCGACCACACCGGCTTCAAGTCTTGCTTTGCTGGCGCCTCGAGCCCTTCCTCCGCGATGTAGACCTTGCACACCGATTCGAGAATATTGCTCGCTGCGGAAACAGCCTCTCGTGGATTGGACTCGACATTTGCTAGGGCGCGGTTGAACTCCGCGTCGATAGACACGAGATCCCGATCTTTGATGAACTCTTCAAGTGTTCGTGAAACCACACCCAACGAGCCAACCAGTTTCCCGCCTTTAATGTATTGAAGCTCGCACTGTGCTAATACTTTTGCTATGCGTTCGCGATCCTTGAGGCTGTCTTGATCCCAAGTGTTACCAGGATCAAGCGGCGCCTCCATGTAGTTCTCGATTAGGCGTCCGAGGACATCAAGTGGCTTTACGCTTTCATCTTTGTTTGTGATTCGAAGCCATGCCAGTGCCTTTGCCGGCTTGCTGCCCGGCGGCGGCTCACCAGGTGCGCCGGCATAAGTGAAAAGGCTATCCAGCGTTGCATGCGTTTCGCGATTGGCCGCGATTTCAGCACAAACTGACAAGAGGGCGGCTGGTATGGGGCGACGCGTCATCAACTGGGCCTTCTAACGATTTAGTTGTGGGGCCGCGCAAAATGCGCAGCATTTTGGACGGTCCCACACGAACGTATTGTTGGGCGTCATGGAGTGAAATGATTGCAGACACCTACATTTGGTAGACAAGCCGCACCTCGCCCGACGAAAAAACGATGACTCGAATATCTGGCGGATCGACTACAGCGACCTGCGGATCAAGCGCTTCCGGAACCAGGAAAACCACCTCCATTGCATCCTTCCCGAATGCTTCAACTTTTCCAGGCATACAAAACGAAATCCCTCGATCTCTCAGGAAGGTGGCTGCAATACCAATCGCGGACTCTTCGTTCATGACGCCCAACGTGATGTATACATCATGACTGCGTGATATATCAGAACGCTGCGTGATATTCCAGCCGACCACGCAACCGATTCACCCGCGAATGCAATGCACTGCTGGCTGTATTTATTTGTCGGAGCGTCTCATCTGCGTTGTTGCACGGGAATCCGCCTTTCGACTGATCCGTGGTCTTGCAAGCCACCACCCTCGTGACCCGCGATAATGTGCGGCTCCCCACCCGCGCCCCGCCATGTCTGCCCCACCCACCTTCCGCCTGACCGACGTCCCACGCGCGATCGCCTTCTTTCTTGAAGCCGACCGCCGCCGCTACCTGTTCTTCATCTGCGTGCTGGGCGTGGTGCAGTTCTACCCGATGCTGCCGCCCTACCTGATCGGGCGGGTGGCGGATTTCCTGCTCGGCTGGCAGCGCGGTGACAGTCTGGCGCCGCTGTACACGCTGGTGGTCACGCTGGGCGTGGCGCATGCCTGCGTGGCGCTGGTGCGGCTGTCGACCAAGCGGGTGATCGGGCGCATGGCGATCGATGCGCGCATGCGCGCCAAGGTGTGGGGATTCGAGCGGCTGCTCGATTTCTCGCTGGCCTGGCACCAGAAGGAGAGCACCGGCAACAAGGCGCAGCGGGTGATCACCGGGGCGGACGCGGTGCGCGACTGGACCAGCGAACTGGTCAATGCGCTGCTCACCGCCAGCGGCGCCTTCTTCGGCGCGCTGATCGCCTGCATGCTGCTGCATCCGGCGACGGTGTTCTTCTTCCTCTACTACTGCGGCGTGCTCGGCTTCATCGAGTGGTACTTCTACCGCCGCATCGCGCGGCTGTCTGACCAGATCAACGCGTCGATGGAAAACGCCAGCGGCAGCTTCGTCGAGAGCGCGGCCAACATCCTGTCGGTGAAGGCGATGAACGCAGGCGCCGACATGACGGCGCGCGTGGCCGACCGCGAACGCGCGGCGCGCGACTTCGCCTACCGTCGGCTGCGCCTCACCAATACGAAGTGGATGCTGTTCCAGCTGCACACCGCGCTGGCCTGGGCGATCTACATCTTCGGCGTGGCCTGGGGCGTGATGGAAGGCGGATTGTCGGTTGGCCTGGTGCTCACCTACAGCGCCTACTTCAACACGCTGCGCGAAGCGTCGATGGACATGACCGACCGCGTGCAGACCATGATCGAACGCACCTCGAACCTCGGTCGCATGATGCCGCTGTTCGCGCCGCAGCCCAGCCAGCACGGCACGCAGGACTGGCCGGCCGACTGGCGCGCGCTGCAGGCCGAAGCGCTCACTTTCGCGCACGACGGACGCCGCGTGCTCGGGCCACTGGACTTCAGCATCGCACGCGGCGAGCACGTCGGCATCGCCGGGCGCTCGGGTTCGGGCAAGAGCACGCTGGTGAAGCTGCTGCTGGCACTCTACCCGCCGGAATCGGGCCGCCTCACCGTCGACGGCGTGCCGCTGGCCGACATCCGGCACGAGGCGCTGCTGCACCAGATCGCGGTGGTACCTCAGGAAACCGAACTGTTCAGCCTATCGCTGCTGGAGAACCTGACCCTGGGCCGCGAGGTGAGCATGGTCGATGTGCTGCGCGCCTGCCGCATCGCCCAGCTCGACGACGTGATCGCGCTGCTGCCCGAGGGCCTGGACAGCCCGGTCGGCGAGAAGGGGCACAGCCTGTCCGGCGGCCAGCGACAGCGCGTCGGCATCGCGCGCGCGGTGCTGCGCGACGCACCGGTGCTGCTGCTGGACGAGGCGACGTCGGCACTCGATGCCGACACCGAGGCGCGCGTGATCGACGCGCTGATGAGCGAGCACGCGCCCGGCCGCACCGTCATCCTGATCGCCCACCGCCCGCGCGCCTTCGAGCGCATGGGCCGCGTGCTGACGATGGACGCCGGCCGCCTGACCGGTGACGGATCATTCCATGCGCATGCTCTGGCGCCGGCATAGTTCCTGTGGACAGCGCCGACTACCCCCTATGCGGTATTGCGCCGGCACCGCCGCGGCGCAATCCTTCGGTCCGTGGGCGCGGTGTTCCGACTGTGCCGTCAGAGGGAAAACTGCACTGACCTCCATGCGGCAACGCGGTGCTTCGCGACGCTGCGCCCACGACCCGCAACGACATCCGTACATGGGAAGAAGATGAACGCCCCGTCGATGAAGCCGCCGAGCATGTTCCAGCAGATCGGCGGCGAAGAGCCGCTGCGCCGGCTGGTCAATGCCTTCTACGACATCGTCGAAACCCACCCGGACGGTGAGCCGGTACACAAGCTGCACCAGGAAGGTTTCGGCGTCGCCCACCTGCGCGAGGCGCAGTTCGAGTTCCTGTGCGGCTTCCTCGGCGGCCCGCGCTACTACGCCGAACGCATGGGCCACTCGAATCTGCGGCAGATGCATGCACACGTCGCCATCGGTCAGGCGGAAGTCGTGTCCTGGCTGCGCTGCATGGTGCATGCGATCGAAGCGACCGGCATCCCGACCGACGTCGGTGTGCGGCTGATGCAGCACTTCACCCGCGCGGCCGAAGCACTGAAGAACCGCGACTGAGGCGCGACGGGTACACTGCCGGCGGATCATTGAACCGCCCCGAAGCCGTGCCCGACCTCGCCGCCCCCCCGTCTCCCTCCCGCCCGCGCGGCATGCCCGCGCTGTTCAGCATCGTCGTTCCCGCCTACAACGAAGCCGGTGCGCTGGCGGGCACGCTGGACATGATCGCCGGCCATCTGGCCCGGCTGGTGCCGCACTTCGAGATCGTCGTCATCGACGACGGCAGCCGCGACGCCACGGCACGCATCGCGGCCGACTGCGCACAGCGTCTGCCGGTGACGCTGGTGCGCTTCTCGCGCAATTTCGGCAAGGAGGCGGCGATCTCTGCCGGCCTGCAGCACGCGCGCGGCGACGTGGTGGTGTGCATGGACGCCGACGGCCAGCACTCGGCCGACCTGCTCGGCACCATGCTG
>VFQN01004504.1_pt1 | contig 18338 bp, 12 predicted proteins | sample 3512371 | NCBI WGS metagenome assembly VFQN01 (sample SAMN10412370, study PRJNA504923) | tailings metagenome | isolation source: Replicate 2 from Balatoc abandoned mine | place: Philippines: Itogon, Benguet | collected 2017-08-28 | reverse complement strand
GGATCAAGTCGGCGCTGAAGCAACCGGTGATCTTCGACGGTCGCAATCTGTACGAACCGGAGGTGCCGCGCGCCGCCGCCATCGAGTACTCGGCCATCGGCCGGCGTTGAAAATGGCCAATGTGCCATAGAACAACGTGACACGCTCCTAACGCCATCACAACAAGCCTTCATGAAAGCATTGCGTGTAGCTATCCTCACCGGCGAATTCCCTGTCCTCTCCGAAACGTTTGTGATGCGACAGATATCCGGACTATTAGAAAACGGCGTAAAAGTCACCGTGTTGGCTGGAAAGTGCGGTGATCGTAGTGTTGTTCACGGCGAATTTGATCGGCATAAAATGAGTGATCTGACGGTTCCTATAAGAACATCAAACACAAAATTTAAAAGCCTTTTTGCCGTGGCTATGATGATAGGTCAGGCGTTATTTTCCAATATTGCTCGCCGCTGCTTGATTGCGTCTGTGGAAGCCCTTAGGGAACGAAACTTCGCTTCGATAATAGATATTGCCGAACGGTTTTACTTGCCAAAAAATCAAAGGTCGCTCGGTAATTTTGATGCAATAATTGCACACTTTGGTCAGAATGGCGTCCGTGCGATGTATCTGAGGCAGGCCGGTCTGTTGTCCGGGCCGATTGCGACAATATTTCATGGTTTTGATATGAGTAACCATGATTTCTTGGCGAAATGGACCCCAAGTTATCGCAAGCTGTTTGAGCGCACGGAGCGTTTGTTGCCGATAAGTCACTTGTGGCGAAGGCGTCTGATTGAATGGGGGGCCGAAGAAAAAAAAATAACTATTCTTCGCATGGGGGTGGATGTAAATAAATTAAAAATGGTTGACTTAAATAGAGCTGTCAGGAAACCGCTTAAGGTGTTGTCGGTTGCGCGGTTGACAGAGAAAAAAGGGATTGTTTACGCAATTGATGGCGTTAAAAAATCAGATGCTCCAATTCACTACCGGATAATTGGATCGGGCCCCCTTGAATCTGAATTAAGATCCCGCTCCATGCTTGAAGAAGGCTCTGCTCATAAAATAGAGTTCCTGGGGAGGAAGACGCATCAAGAGGTTTTTTCAGAGCTTGATGATGCTGATGTTTTTTTATTGCCATCAATAACCGCAGAAGATGGTGATATGGAAGGCGTGCCGGTCTCAATAATGGAGGCGATGGCGAAAGGTGTTATCGTTTTGGCGACAAGGCATAGCGGAATCCCTGAGCTTGTTGAAGATGGTGTTAGTGGCTTTTTGGTCTCCGAAAAGAATTCAGACGAAATTGCCCAAAAGTTAAATGAAATTTTCGAACTGCGTGGGCGCATGCCGGGCGTTCGTTGGTCCGCAAGAAAAAAAATTGAAGACGAATTTGATAATTCGAAACTTGATCTTTCGCTTGTTGAAATCGTGAGGTCACTAGAGGTTTGTGCGCGCTGTTACTAGGGCCTTAGCGGGTTTGGGGCGTATATAAGCCCGCGAGAACGAATTTAAGTCTTAAAAGGGGTTGGGTATGGCTGCGGGAAAGACAGAGAAACGCTGGCGTGTCGTGATTGCGAACGCTTGGGGCGGCAATCGCGGAGATGAGGCAATGATCAATACGCTGGGGCGTATTCTGATGTCGATTTCTCCCGGCATGAATATTGATGTTCTTCCTTATCGCAATGAAGATCTTGATATCGACAAGAGCCTGAATGTTAGGCGGAACTGTGTGGGAGAGTACTGGTATGCGAATGTCCCTGATTTTCTGCTCGAAAGGGATGGAACCAAGGTTGTAAGAAAATTCCTGCGTCTTTCGACAACTGTTCTTCACAAGCTGGGTGTGCTTGCCCCGCGATCGATTGTTGATGGGTGCGATCTCATGATCAGCGCACCACAAGGCCCTACGCTCGGAGATATGTATAACGCAAAGGAACGTATCGTTGATCCATTGCGTGCAGCCCGAGATGCTAATGTCCCTTATATGATTCTAGCTGTGTCCGCCGGGCCGTTTTATGACGATGCTCCGGCCCAGGAGATTGTTGGAAGTGTTCTGTCTTCTGCGAAGGCCGTTGTGGTTCGCGAGGCTCTCTCGCTATCCAATGTTCTTGCGAAATACCCAAGCCTTCGAAATGTGGATTCCGCTATCGATATAGTGTACGCACGGAAATGGACGCTTGATGACAAGGATCCGTCGCACGTAGTGCTATACGATGACTTCATGTCGAGAATTAGGAGCAACGCCGTGGGTGGATGCATTTCGCTTACCCCCGCGCGAGATCCGACGAACAAGTTCGATGAGGCAGAGTACATCGAGAAGTATGTGGCGCTCGTTGATCATGTGATTGCGCGCTCCGAGGGACAGTTTCTTCTTTTTCCTCACCTTGTTTTTGATATGCCTGCATTGGAGAAAATACGTTCGCGGGTGAAATATCCAGAGAAGGTGTTTGTTCTACCTCCGGTTCTGGACTCGGATTTTCAGCGTGATGCGATTTCACGGATGAGTTTTTTTGTCTCCTCGAGGTATCACCCAACAATCTTCTCTGTTCAGGCTGGCGTTCCGTTTCTTTGCATAAAGAATCAGTTCAAGGTTGAAGGGATGTTGCAAAGGATTGGATTGGGCGATGTTCCGACTTGTTGGCAGGATGAATCCATTTCAACCTTCTTGTCTACTTTTGACGCTTGTTGGAATCTCCGGGCTGAGTTGAAGGAACAAGTGGATGGTGCCGCCTTTCGAGCTCAGCTGATTGCGCGGAAGTATGAGGGTGTCCTGCGAGATGAATTCGTGGAGTTCTCGAAACGGTAGGTCAGTAGTGTCAAGACAGGACTTCTAGATAATCATGGCAGCGGTGGAATCGGGGAAAAAAGGAGTTGGGGCCGGAATTTCATGGTCCCTTTTTTCGCAGTTAGGGAGGCAGTTGGCAACGTTTGGCACAACTGTCCTCCTGGCTCGATTCTTGATTCCGGAGGATTTCGGCCTGATCGGAATGGCCACGGTGTTCACGGGGCTTGTTGGAATTGTCAATGATGTTGGCGTCAGTGGCGCTTTGGTTCAACGTAAGAACATTGACGAAGTGCATCTTTCATCGATGTTCTGGTTGAATATTGGTGTTGGCTTCGTTCTTTTTGTCTTGACTTATGTTTTCTCAGGTCTGATAGCTGATTTCTTTTCAAACGATCGGCTTGCCGACGTTCTTAAGGTCATTGGGCTTGCGTTCATAGCGGGATCGTTGTCGATCGTTCAGCAGTCGATCTTACTCAGGGCGCTTGATTTCAAGCCTCTTGCTATTATCGAAACCGTGTCGGTTTTTTCGGCTGGCGCAGCTGCCGTTCTCGCAGCTTTCCTTGGCTTCGGCGTCTGGAGCATTGTTTTCCAGTTGATCCTTGCGCCGATATTTACGAGTGTTGGTCTTTGGATTCGCTCAAGTTGGCGGCCTGAGCTTGTTTTTGACCGCGGCGCGCTTGGGGAGCTCGTGCCCTATGGTCTGAATATGGCAGCTGTTAATGTCGTGAACTATTTCTCCAGAAACCTGGATTACATATTTGTCGGAAAGTATCTTGGTGCCGCCGCGCTTGGGTACTACACGTTGGCTTATCGATTGATGATGTATCCGCTCCAAGCGGTTTCTACGGCCGTTGCTCGCGTGGCGTTTCCTGCTTTCGCGAGAAAGGCCGATGACCTGGATGCGCTTGGTGCCGGTTATCTAAGGATGGTCGGAGGAGTTTCTCTGTTCACCTTTCCGATGGTTGTCGGAATTTTCTCTATTGCACCGGAATTTGTAGAGGTCGTTTTTGGTCCGGAATGGAGTGAGACCTCTAGAATACTGAGAATATTGTGTGTTGCGGGGCTCGTTCAATCTGTCGGTACGACTGTTGGGTCTATCTATCAGGCGATTGGTCGACCTCAGCTCCAGCTAAGGATGGCTATCCTTAATTCGTCGATCACTGCAGTTGTTCTTTTCTTTGCCGTGAGTCGTGGACTGGAGGGGGTGGCGCTCGCTTATTCGGTATTTGCTGTTCTGTGGGTTCATTTTTCTTTTTATGTTGTTAGTCGAATTGTTCGGTTTTCCTATTGGAAGATGTACAAACGGTTTGGGGTTGGTGCATTTATTAGCTTTTTGATGGCGGTTTCTATTTTTTCAATAAAGCCTTTTCTTGGTTCCGCGTCGATGCTTTCGTTGTCCGCGTTGATTGGTGTCGGTGGGTTGGTTGTAATTGTGCTGATGTTTTGTTTTGGGAAGATTCGGATGCGGGGTCGAAAGCTTAGGGTTGATATCTAGTTTTGATTTGAAAGTATTTTGTAACTTACCTCAAGTTGTATTCCTGGTGGTCCGTTAACGCTTTTTGACAATTTAAGCTGGGTCAATGGTTGTTTTATTTGATTTGGCTTGTTCTGAAGGCGCTGGGTGAGGTGTGTTGCAATGAGATTTCAGTATTCGTTTTTCTGCAGTTCTGTACCTTGTTTTTGCCGCTTTAGTTCTTTTGTGGCCATTCGAAGAGTTTTCTTTTTGTCAGCCTTCAGAGTCACGGCAGCGCTTCTTCTTCTGTGTTGTCTGAATGTCCAGGCTGCTGGCACGGTTCTCGACCAGTTCGAAAATTCGGCCCTTACGGGCTGGAGTGCCAAGATATCTTCCAGCCACGGTACTGCCGGAGCGATCGTTCCCGTCACGGGACCGGATGGCTCCGGCGGCCTTGGCCTCGATTACTCGTTCCGCTGCACCACTGTGGGCAGCACCTGCAACGAGTATGTGGGCGCTGCGATCAACCTTGCGCCGCAGCCGGCGCCGCTCAGGGGCGTCTCATTCATCACGCGCTCGTCGCCTGATATCAATTTGTTCGTGCGCGTGATCGACGCGAGTGGTCAGACCATCCAGTTCCGCGTGCGCCGGCCGGTGATCGGTTTCAATCCGGCTGCGTGGTATGAGGCGGTGGTCGATTTTGCGGATCCGATGAACTACTGGGACGGCGCGGCGAACGGCGTGATACAGGGTCAGATCCGTGCGATATGGATTCTGTCGAGTTCGACGTCGGGACGTGCGGCAACGGGCCGGATATCCATCGATGATCTTGTACATCTGAGTGCGCTGCCGGCGCCCTGGCAGCCGACGTATCAGAACGGGCTGGCCAGCATCGACTCGTTCGATAGTCGAAGCATCATCGATCCTTGGCAGTTTTCGAGGTCCGGTGTGGCCGGTGTGTCCGGCGCGCTGTCGCTCGCGGCGGGCAACGGCAGCGTCCACTCGCTGTCGCTCGATTACCAGTTTTCCTGCACCACTGCAGGCAGCGCGTGCGGTCAGTATGTGATGGCGCTGTTGAATCTGCAGGAGTTCCTGCCTGCCGGCCCCGGCGGGTTGAGGTTCATGATGCGTTCGTCGCCTGAAGTGGCGGTTATGCTGCGGGTGACTGACGAAAGCGGACAAGTGCTTCAGTACGCCGTGGCGCGGCCGGTCGAGAGCTTCGACCCTACCCAGTGGTCCGAGGCCAACATTCTGCTGACAAAGCCTACGTCGTACTGGGGCGGCGCCGCGAATGGCGTGATGCAGGGGCGGATCAAGGCTCTGTCGTTCGTTGTCGAGCCGCGCGCTGGCCGCGCCGTGAGTGGCTCCGTGCTGATCGACGGCATCGCGATGCGGGCCACCGTTCCGGCCGAGCAGGCCACTGCATATGTCAATGGCGAGTACTCGCTGGATGCGTTCGACACGCGCACCTTTGTCGATCCGTGGTCCTTGAGCACGAGTTCGGGTAATGGCGTATCGGGCGCGCTGTCTTCGGTCGCCGGATACGATTCGGTGCGCGCCCTGGGGCTCTCATTCAATCTGACGTGCACGACAGCAGGCAGTACCTGCGGGCAGTACGTGATGGCCCGTCTGCCGCTTGAGGTGGCTGTTACGTCCGGCGGGGGCATAAGTTTGCGGACGAGATCGCCGGCTCACGCGCAATTGACGTTGCGGGTGATCGATAGCGGGGGCCAGACTTTCCAGTACCGCCTGGTGCGCCCTCTCGAAGGGAGTGACGGGGTAACCTGGTATGAGGCCGCCGTCGATCTTGCTAAGCCGAAAGACTACTGGGGCGGAGCAAACAACGGCGTCATCCAAGGGCGGATCAAGGAAATCGCGGTTGTTGTTGAAAGTACCGCAGGACGCGTCGTCAGCGGTACGGTGTCGATCGACGCGGTGACTCTGCTGCAGAACAAGCCGGCCGCGGCAACGCTGGACTATGTCGATGGTCGTGCAACGCTGGATGATCTTGAGCTTGCCGGCTTGCCTGGCTGGGCCGCCTATCGTCCGTCTGTGACAGGCGTGTCGGTGTCCGTGTCGTCGACGGCCGGTCACACCGGTTCGCAGGCGCTGGCGCTGAATTACAGCTTCAGTTGCACGACGGTGGGCAGCAATTGCGGCCAGTATGCCGCGGCGACCTTCTCGCTGCCGTACCCGCTGACGCCCGGCGTGGGCATTGCCTTTATGACTCGTTCGTCACCGGAGCTGAAGCTGTTTGCCCGTGTGATCGACGAAAGCGGCCAGACCCTGCAGTACCGCGTACCTCGACCACTGGAGGGATTCGACCCCGCCGCCTGGCATCAGGTCGCCTTCGAGCTGGCCAAGCCGACCAGCTATTGGGGCGGTGCGAACAATGGTGTCATCCAGGGCCGTATCACGGCTATCTGGATCATCGCTGACAGTCGGGTGGGTCGGGCAATCAGCGGCGCTGTCGCCATAGACAATCTGGTGATGCTGTCGGTAATGCCGCCGGCGCATGTGCTCACCTATACCAGCGGACGTGCGCTGCTGGATGCATTCGACAATCGCAGCGTCACCGAGCCGTGGGCGTTTGTGAAGAGCTCTGGATCAGGCACGAGCGGATCGCTGACGACAGCGACGGGTTATACGAGCACGCGCAGTCTGGGTCTGAAGTACGGCTTCACCTGCACGACGGCGAGCAGCACCTGTGGGCAATACGTAATGGCGCGCCTGCCCTTGGAAGTGCCGTTGCTGCCGGGCAAAGGTCTGAGCTTGGCCACGCGCTCTCCGGCGGACATCCTGCTGACGCTTCGGGTGATCGACAGCGGCGGGCAGACGCTTCAATACCGTCTGACACGCCCGCTGGAAGGTTATGACGGCGTGACCTGGTATGTGGCCAACGTCGATTTTGCCAATCCCAAGGATTACTGGGGTGGTGCGAACAACGGTGTCATCCAGGGACGGATCAAGGAAATCGCTCTCGTCGCCGAAAGCAGGGCCGGTCGCGCGCTCACCGGTACGGTGTCTGTCGATGCGGTTACGATGTTGCAGGCCCTACAGGCACCGCTCAGCCTCGGCTACACCGACGGACGTGCGACGCTCGATGACCTCGAACGACCAACTCTTGGTCCGTGGAGTGCATATCGTTCGTCGGTTAACGGCATGAGTGCATCGGTTTCGGCGGTGACCGGATACGCAAGCCCTCAAGCGCTGGCTTTGAACTACAGCTTCAGTTGCACGACGGTGGGCAGCAATTGCGGCCAGTATGCCGCGGCGACCTTCTCGCTGCCGTACCCGCTGACGCCCGGCGTGGGCATTGCCTTTATGACTCGTTCGTCACCGGAGCTGAAGCTGTTTGCCCGTGTGATCGACGAAAGCGGCCAGACCCTGCAGTACCGCGTACCTCGACCACTGGAGGGATTCGACCCCGCCGCCTGGCATCAGGTCGCCTTCGAGCTGGCCAAGCCGACCAGCTATTGGGGCGGTGCGAACAATGGTGTCATCCAGGGCCGTATCACGGCTATCTGGATCATCGCTGACAGTCGGGTGGGCCGGGCAGTCAGCGGCGCTGTCGCCATAGACAATCTGGTGATGCTGTCGAAAATGCCGCCGGCGCATGTGCTCACCTATATCAGCGGGCGTGCGCTGCTGGATGCATTCGACAATCGCAGCGTCACCGAACCATGGGAGTCTGTGAAGAGCTCTGGAGCGGGCACGAGCGGATCGCTGACGACCGCGACGGGTTATGCGAGTACGCGCGGCCTCGGCCTGAAGTATGGTTTCACCTGCACGACGGCGGGCAGCACCTGTGGGCAATACGTGATGGCGCGCCTGCCCTTGGAAGTGCCGTTGCTGCCGGGCAAAGGTCTGAGCTTGGCCACGCGCTCTCCGGCGGACATCCTGCTGACGCTTCGGGTGATCGACAGCGGCGGGCAGACGCTTCAATACCGTCTGACACGCCCGCTGGAAGGTTATGACGGCGTGACCTGGTATGTGGCCAACGTCGATTTTGCCAATCCCAAGGATTACTGGGGTGGTGCGAATAATGGCGTCATCCAGGGGCGAGTGAAGGAAATCGCGCTCGTTGCTGAAAGCATGGCGGGTCGTTCGCTCAGCGGAACGGTGTCGATCGATGCGGTAACCATGCTGGAGCTGCCGCCGCCGCCGGCAGTCACTTCACTCGACCAGGGTATGCTTTCGCTGGACGATTTCGACAATCGCATGACCGTTGCGCCCTGGGTGGCCGAGACGGGCGACACACTCGTAACGGCTAGCCTAGCGACGGAAGCGGGTTTCGACAGCACTCGCAGTCTTGCGCTGAATTATCAATTCCGGTGCAGCGCCTCGGGACAGTGTGCGGGCTTTGCAGCAGCTCGACTGTCATTCTCTGCACCGCTCGAGGCAGGTGGAACCGTAACGCTGCGGGTGAAGCATCCGGGGAATGTGCGAGCGAAGCTGCGCGTGCGTGACGAGACGGGGCAGATCTTGCAGTACCCCCTGACACGTTCGATCGAGCTAATGTGGGCGGGCGACTGGGTCCTGGCGCGTGCGGATTTTCTAATGCCTGTATTGTCCGGGGGGGGGGGCCGCTAGTGGCGTGCCGGAGGGTCGCATTATGGCAGTCTGGGTCATGGCGGCCAATAGTCTGAACTTTGCCGATCAGGGAAAGCTGCTTGTCGACGAACTGCGGATGTACCGAGATATCGACACGCAGTTCGCTCTAACGCCGACTGTGCGGCTAATTCCGCCTCCTGTCTCCGCCGCGACGCTGAACGCTCGCGTCGGCGTCACTATCCGCAACCATGCGGATCGGGTAGCGCTCGACGCGGCGGCCGAGGCTGGGGTCGGCTACGTCCGCGTCGATCTGGTCTGGGAATCGGTTGAACGAAATGGCGTGCTCGATTTTTCGTCCTATGAGAATGCCTTAGCTGCGGCGGAAGCACGTGGCTTGGGGATGCTGTTTATCCTCGACTACGGGCACCCGGACTATAACGTTCTCATGCCGAGCGGACGGGCTGCTTTTGCCCGGTTTGCAGAAGCGGCCGCGCGCAAGTTCGCCGGAAAGAGTGTCCGTTTCGAGGTGTGGAACGAGCCGGACCATCCAAGCTTCTGGCCGGGCAGTCCGGACGCCAACAGCTATATGGCCTTGTTCCGCGAAGCGGTGCTCGGCCTGCGCAGAGGTGATCCGACAGTCATTGTTTCGACGGGTGGCTTGGCAAGCTTCAACTTTGAGTATCTAAACGCGATGCTCTCAGCGGGTATTGAGAACGCCGACGCAATCGCGCTGCACTCCTACCGCACCAGCAATCCGGAAACTCTTGTGGAGAGCCTCGCGACCGCGAACTGGCTGGTGAACCATCGTATTCAGAAGACCGTGCCCATATGGATTACGGAAGCCGGATATTCCGATGTACAAATCCCGGGGAGTGCCAGTGATGAGACTTTGTTGCAGTTGCAGGCGATGTTGCTGTCACGTCAGGCACTGACGTACTGGGCACTGGATATGCCGACTGGCGTGTGGTTCAGCATGACGGACAAGGATGAAGCTGATCAGCAGCGCGGCCACAACTACGGCCTGCTGCGAGCAGATTACACACCAAAGCCGGCGTTTTATGCGATGCGGACTTTTCATGAACTTCTGTCGAGAACGACCTTCTCCGGTTTTGTCAGGGATACGCCTGCGGGCTTGCACGTAATGCAGTTCGAATCGGAGGACGAGCGCATCTTCGCCGTTTGGCATGACCCTACCGTCGGAGCGTGCTCCGTGCGTGTTCCGTCGAACACATTCGTCGAGGCAGTGGATTATCTGGGCGGCGCAGTATTTAGTGATGCCTCGGATGCTGGCGAACTCATCTTCCGTATCGAGGAAAGCAAGGGGCCGATCTATCTGAGATTTCGGAAGTGAGATTCAGGGCACTGCGTTGCTTGCTCGGGTTACGACTGAGTCGGGTGCGAGCGGAAGATTAAAAGCCTGAGAGTGCTCAAGTGCGCATAGGGAGGTGCCGGTGATTAATGCGCTGTGGCGCGTCCGCGCCGAACGTTTCGGCGAGGCGCGCCCGGTTTGCGCACGCTGCGGTCAATCATCCGGATCACCGCTTTCCACTCCGCCCGACCGGTGGCCGGCGTACTCCCGACATCGACGACGAGCCCGTTGCGGTTCTCCGACAGCGCGTGCATCAGTGGTGCAGCTTCGCTTCCGCGAACTCGCCCTTCTTGTATAGCCGCGCCCGTGGGGTGGTCGTGCTCTGGTGTGCGACGTTGGTATTGAGCAGACGGTCGCGATTGATGCTGAAGACAATGAGGTCCCACACCGCATCGTCCATGCCCAAGCCGACGAACCAGCGGAACAACAGGTTGTAGTGGATCTGCTCGGCGAGCTGGGGTAGTGGGGTTGTCCGACGAGCTGGCGCTCGCTGCGGATCGTGAAGAGCATCTGCACGAGCAGCCACGCAGCAGTTGTTCGGGCGGAATCGAGGGGCGCCCGGTACGCGAATAGCGTTCTCCGAACCGCGTACTCGTGTCGGCTAGAATGCGGTCGACCAGCGTGCAGCGGGCGGTCCTCCGGCACACGTTGTTCCAGGCTCACTTAGCAGAACATCGACGCCCTGGGATTCTCTTGGCTGCGCAAGGGAAATCGAGAAAAGAAGGAAGACGAGCCGGGGTGGGAGTCTGTCTCAAATCCCGCGACAGGAGCCGGGGCCGGGGTTTCTCACCAGCCAGTTAGACCGAGGCGGATTGCGACGCACTAAAAATTCAAGATTGACCGAATGATGATGGAGGGTGCCGGTTCCTCCGGGCGTTTGTGCGGAAAAGAATAAATTTGTCTTCCACGGCGAAACGGTTGAATGCGATTTCCAAACAGCGCTGTCAGGGCTCGAATGGCTGTTTTTAAAATAAAATAAAAATCTCTTGCGCGTGGACTGTTGATGCGATATGTCAAAGTGATGGTAGACTGTGTTTCTTTACCATATGCCCTGACATTGACGTGCACCTCGTGACGCTTCAAATGCTTCGGTGCTGCGGAGTCTTTTGCAAATAGAGAGATATATGGGTGCTAGAACCGATTGGGTCGATTATGCCAAGGCTGTGGGAATAGTTCTTGTGGTATATGGTCATGTCGCAAGGGGGGTTTTTAATGCGGGAATTAAAATACCTGGAGGCATGTATCAACTATTTGATGGCATAATTTATAGCTTTCATATGCCGCTTTTTTTCTTTCTCTCTGGTTTGTTTTTCCACCGTTCTTTTTCAAAAAGAGGTGGTGGTAAATTTATACTGAACAAGATTGATGTTATTGCATACCCCTATTTTCTATGGTCGATTATACAGGGGGCTGTTGAAGTGGTGTTTGCTAATTACACTAATGGAAGCCTGGCGTTGCCAGATGTTTTTATGTTATGGGAGCCGAGGGCTCAATTCTGGTTTCTTTACGCGCTGTTCTTTGTTTTTGTATTTGGTTCGATTGTGTTTTCTTTTGTTTCGGAAAGATATGTTATAAGAGCTCTTTTTTTTGCTCTTATCTTGTATCTGGCTGATCTTGGTTTTCTTGGTTTCAAGCCCCTTTCTTTTGTTGCAGATAGTTTTGTTTATTTTGTTTTTGGGATGGTGTTTACGAGATTTGATTTTGAAGAAGTATTTTCCACTGGTGGTGCATTTTTTGCGTCAATGGCGGCTTTTGTTATGTCTCAGTACCTGTTCCATGATTATTTAAATTATTCGCCTTTAAGCAAAAGCGTTTTTGGTTTTTTTCTGGCGATTATTTCAATTCTATTTGTTGTTTCGTTGTCTATCTTGATTTCTCGATTTGGGAATAAATTTATCGCATACATTGGCGCATCGTCAATGTCGATTTATATTTTGCATATTTTGTCGGGCAGTAGTGTTAGGGTTGTCTTGAGCGCGGTTTTTGGTGTTAACGATTTTCTTGTTCATTTGATATTGGGTTGTCTTGCTGGCGTTTTGGTGCCTTTGTTGGTTGTTAAGTTTTTTGAGTTTTTGAAGTTTTCGTATGCCTTTTCTGCGCCCATAAGTAAAGTTCTTGAGTTTTTATATAAGAAGGCGTCGCAGTGGGTTATCCGCTGACTGAGGCATCTTGAGTGCGGAAATAACGGAGTTTCTGGGGCTTCTTCTGGATAGAGTTTCCAGTGTCCTCTTCCATTTTTATCGTCTTCGTCCTTAGCAGCTTGGTGTGAAACCCTGGCCCCTACTCGAAGGGACCCTCTCGTATTCTTCACATCACACGGAAAGAACTCCGTTCGTCGAGCTTTACGCCGATGGGACGTATGCCCATGACCCATATAACGTTAGGCGATCTATGCCAAACGCATACCGTATCTCTGGCGAAAGGGGCCTCAGTTGATCGTATCTCCCCGCGGCGGTGGCCCCAGCTCTTCCAGTTCGGCCTCCTCATCCGGCTCATACAGCCGCGATCGGGTGAGAAAGCGTATGCCTTCCGGCGATTCGATCGAGAAGCCGGATCCTCGCCCCGGCACGACGTCGATGATGAGGTGGGTGTGCTGCCAGTACTCGAACTGCGACGCGCTCATGCAGAAGGGCATGCCGCCGATTTCGCCGAGGTACACGTCGGAGCTGCCGAGTATGAATTCGTTGCGCGGGTAGCACATCGGGGCGCTGCCGTCGCAGCAGCCGCCGGACTGATGGAAGAGCAGGGCGCCGTGTTTGGCGGCGAGCCTGGCGATCCATTCGAGCGCTTCAGGGGTGGCGCTGACGCGGGTAACCATGGGTTCTCCTCCTGCGTGGGTTCTTGTGTAATTGATGACCGTGCTGTGCCGGGTATGGTTGCCGGCGCAGGGCGCGGTCGGACGGATGCTGGATGCCGATTGTTGTAGGAGCGGTCTTCTGACCGCGACAGGGCCGGCAACGATGCACCGACGCTTCCCTTTCCGCCGCGGTCGCGGTCAGAGGACCGCTCCTACATGGTCAGCGCTGTCGACGAAAAAAGGGGCGCCGGAGCGCCCCTCTCTCATTGCTGCCTCAGAAGAAGCCCAGCGCCTTCGGCGAGTAGCTCACCAGCAGGTTCTTGGTCTGCTGGTAGTGGTCCAGCATCATCTTGTGCGTTTCGCGGCCGATGCCCGACTGCTTGTAGCCACCGAACGCGGCGTGAGCCGGGTAGAGGTGGTAGCAGTTGGTCCACACGCGGCCGGCCTGGATGTTGCGGCCGAAGCGGTAGGTGCGATGCACCGAGCGCGACCAAACGCCGGCGCCAAGGCCGTACAGCGTGTCATTGGCGATCTGCAGCGCGTCGGCTTCGTCCTTGAAGGTGGTCAGGGCGAGCACCGGGCCGAAGATTTCTTCCTGGAACACGCGCATCTTGTTGTGGCCCTTCAGCACGGTCGGCTGGATGTAGTAGCCGCCTGCTTCCGATTCCTGACGCTTGGCGCCGCCGATCAGCACCTGCGCGCCTTCCTGGCGGCCGATGTCGATGTAGGACATGATCTTCTCCGCCTGGTCCGAGCTGGCCTGGGCGCCGATCATCGTTTCGGTGTCGAGCGGGTGGCCGCCACGCACCTTGGCAACGCGGGCGATGGCGCGCTCGATGAACTGGTCGGCGATCGATTCCTGCACCATGGCGCGGCTCGGGCAGGTGCACACTTCACCCTGGTTCAGCGAGAACATCGCGAAGCCTTCGAGGCACTTGTCGAAGAAGTCGTCGTCCTTGTCCATCACGTCGTCGAAGAAGATATTGGGTGACTTGCCGCCCAGTTCGACGGTCGATGGGATTATGTTCTGGGACGCATATTGCAGGATGAGGCGGCCGGTCGTAGTTTCGCCGGTGAAGGCGATCTTGGCGATGCGCGGGCTGGTGGCCAGCGGCTTGCCGGCCTCGATGCCGAAGCCATTGACGATGTTCAGCACGCCCGGCGGCAGGATGTCGGCGATCAGTTCGGCCAGCACCATGATGGAAACCGGGGTCTGCTCGGCCGGCTTCAGGATGATGCAGTTGCCGGCGGCCAGTGCCGGGGCGAGCTTCCATGCGGCCATCAGGATGGGGAAGTTCCACGGGATGATCTGGCCGACAACGCCCAGCGGCTCGTGGAAGTGGTAGGCGACGGTGTCGTCGTCGATTTCCGACAGGGAACCTTCCTGGGCGCGGATGCATCCAGCGTAGTAGCGGAAGTGATCGATGGCCAGCGGGATGTCGGCGGCCAGCGTTTCGCGGATCGGCTTGCCGTTGTCCCAGGTTTCGGCGACGGCCAGCATTTCGAGGTTGGCTTCGAGGCGGTCGGCAATCTTCAGCAGCACGGCGGCACGACCGGCCGGCGAGGTGCGGCCCCAGGCGTCGCGCGCCTTGTGAGCGGCGTCGAGTGCCAGTTCGATGTCGGCAGCCTGCGAGCGGGCGGCCTGGCAGAAGACCTTGCCGGTGACGGGAGAGACGTTGTCGAAGTATTGTCCCTCGACAGGCGCCACCCACTTGCCGCCGATGAAGTTGTCGTAACGGGGCTTGAAGGTGATTTTCGAACCAGGTTGGCCGGGGTCGGCGTAACGCATGTACTTTCTCCTCGTGTTGTCGATTGCCCCTGCGGTCGGCCACAATGCATGACAGAACAACACAGGGTCGCCGCGCACGCTAATACGGCGCAGGTAGGTATCCGGTAGGTAGCTTGTGGGTTGAGTGGTGGAGCGAGACCAATGACAGCTTCAAGTGCAAGTCTGGCGGCACGCCGGAAGCGCATCGAATCGATCCGGCGCGGCGAGCGCACGGTCGGCGAGCGCATCGTGGTAGTCGGCATGGACATCGCCGGCTCGTGGCAGCGCTCGCGCGAGGCCGTGTCGGAAACCTGCTCGGCAGCGCCGATCGACGCCGACGCGCCGGACTGGACGACGACCCCGTACGGTGAGGCGGTCAATTCATGCGTCGACGAACTGGAAACCGTGGCCCGCGAAAGCGGCATGGTGGCGGCGGTCAGCGACGCTGACGGCCGCCTGCTCTGGACCGGCTGCAGCCGCAGCATGCGCACCCGGGCCGAGCGCGTGCATTTCGTGCCCGGCGGGCGCTGGGACGAGCGCTCGGTCGGCACCAACGCGCTGGCGCTGGCGCTGCGCTACCGTCGCCCGGCCAGCGTGTTCTCGGCAGAACATTTCATTCCGGCCGTGCAGGACTGGGTGTGCTACGCCGCACCGGTGCGCGACGCCGGCAGTGGCGAGGTGATGGGCGTGGTCGATCTGTCGACCACCTGGAACCGCCATTCGCCGCTGGCGCTGCACGCGGTCGAGCGCTTTGCGCAGCGCGTGTCGCAGGCGCTGCAGTCGTTGAGCCACGCACCGGTGCTGCGCCTACGCATGCTGGGCACGCCGCAGGCTTTCCTGCAGGGCAGGGCGCTGGCGCTGTCGCCGCGCCAGCTTGAAATCCTGTGCCTGCTGACACTGCACCCCGAAGGGCTGGATCTGGAAAGGCTGCACGCCGCGCTGTACGGTGATCGCCCGGTCGGCGTGGCGACGCTGAAGACCGAGGTGTCACAGCTGCGCGACCGCCTGGGTGGTGCCATCGGCTCGCGGCCTTACCGGCTGCTCGTTAACTGGCAGGCAGATTTCCGCGACCTTGAACAGGCGCTGGACGCCGGCCGCATCGAAACCGCGCTCGCCTGCTACCGCGGCGCCTTCCTGCCGCGCACCGAAAGCCCGCTGCTGCGCGTCTGGCGCGACTGTCTCGAATCCCGCCTGTCGGACGCCATCTTCCGTGTCGACGACCCCGATGTGCTGCTGAATCACCTCGGCCAGTCGCCCGAGGCGGTCGACGCACTGCAGCGCCTGGGCGAACTGCTGCCACCGGACCACCCCGGCCGGCAGTTGCTGGCAAGGACGTTCGGCGAGGTTTGAAGGCGTCACGCCGGGATTCTGTGGGAGGGGTCTTCTGAACCCGACGGCGGCCTGGATCGAAGCCTGCGGACTGCGACCGTCATGTCGCGGTCAGAAGACCGCCCCCATAAGGGCGTTGCACCTGATCCACGACCTGCGCCCGGATCGGAATTCTGTGGGAGGGGTCTTCTGACCCCGACATGGCCGGTGATCATCCACCAACAATCACTCTAGCGCCCTAATCGCGGTCGGCGCTCGGTTGGACGAACGCAAAGAAGCTTGCTTGGTTATATGATGAACGCATGGATCAGAACCATGGTTATCATCGCCTGCGCGACGGTCGGGTCTCCTTACCGGGTCAGATCTATCACGTGACGCTAACCACCCAGTACCGCCAGCCTGTTTTCCGCGACTTCGGCCATGCCCGGGCAGTCATCCGCGTCATGCATCGCACGGCCGAGCGCCACCGTTGCCGAAGCTTGTGTTTCGCACTGATGCCCGATCATCTTCACTGGCTCGTCCAGCTCGGAGAGACCGGCACCTTGCAGACCCTGATGCGAACGATGAAGAGCATCAGCGCACATCATGTGGGTCGGCCGATCTGGCAAGACGGCTATCACGAACGGGCTATCAGAGTAGAGGACGATGTCCGCGCCGTTGCGCGTTACATCGTCGCCAACCCGCTGCGCGCTGGGCTTGTCGCTCGAGTTGGCGATTATCCGCACTGGGACGCCGTCTGGCTCCTTTGAGGCCCCACATGCGGGAGAAGGCTGGTGGGTGATCAGACGGAATCGTCGGGGTCAGAAGACCCCTCCCACAGAAGCCCGGCTCCGCCCACGGCCTGGGCATGATCCCTGTGGGAGCGGCCTTGGCCGCGACGCGGCTTATGCGGGCCGTTGACCTCGATCCATGCCGGCACCGCACGAAGAGCGCGACGCCGTCGGTTTCCGTACTGCGAGCGGTCGACAGGAGCCCTGTATACTTCGCCCGACTTCACGCCAGGAGCCCTGATTTGATCCGCATCAGCAGCCAGTTCGACAGCGGCGCCATCGAGGTGCTGGACTGTTCGGACGCGTCGAACATCCGTCTCGCTCTGCCGGCCGACAATGCGGCGGATTTCCGGCAGTGGTTCCACTTCCGCCTGCAGGGTGCGCGTGGTCAGGCTTGCGTGCTGAGCTTCGAGAACGCCGGGCAGTCGGCGTATCCGAGTGGCTGGGACGGTTACCGCGTGGTGGCGTCCTACGACCGGCGCAACTGGTTCCGGCTGTCCGCCGGCCAGTACGACGGACAGCGTTACAGCTTCCGTATCACGCCGGACTACGACAGCGTCTATTTCGCCTACTTCGAGCCCTACGGCTGGGATCGTCACCTCGATCTGCTCGGCGCGGCCGACGCGGCGCCGGTGGCTTCGGTCGACGACCTCGGGGCAACACACGACGGACGCGACCTCAACCTGATCACCGTCGGCCGCCCGGCCCCGGGCAAGCGCAAGGTGTGGATCACCGCCCGCCAGCATCCGGGCGAGACGATGGCGGAGTTCTATGTCGAGGGGCTGCTGGAACGGCTTTACGACACGTCCGACCCGGTGTCGCGCCGGCTGCTCGAACGCGCCTGCTTCCATATCGTGCCGAACATGAATCCGGACGGCTCGGTGCGCGGCAATCTGCGCACCAATGCACGCGGTTGCAATCTGAACCGCGCATGGCGCGAGCCGGACATGGATTTCAGCCGCGAAGTGGCGCTGGTGCGTGAGCGCATGTTGGCCACGGGTGTGGATGTTTTCCTCGACATCCACGGTGACGAGACACTACCGTTCGTGTTCATCGACGGTAACGGCATGGTGCCGGGCTTCACCGAGGCGCAGGGTGTGCAGGAGAAGCGTTTCTGCGATGCGCTGCTGGCCGCCAGCCCCGATTTCCAGGTGGGCGAGGGCTATGCGCCGGACCGCTTTACCGACGAGTTGCTGACGCTGGCGTCGAAATGGGTGTTCAACCACTTCGGCTGCCTTTCACTGACGCTGGAAATGCCTTTCAAGGACAACGCCCATCTGCCCGACGGACTGTTCGGCTGGAGTGCCACACGCAGCCGCCGCCTCGGCGCCGCGACGCTGCAGGCGCTGCTGGCCGTGCTCGACCGCGACTGATCCGTCTGTGTCCTGCTTGCTTTCCTGACCGCAGCATTCACCTCAGATTTCACTTTTCGCCGGAAACTCCTGAATGAAAATCACCGTAATCGGCACCGGGTACGTAGGCCTGGTCTCTGGGGCCTGCATGGCCGAGATGGGCAACGACGTGCTGTGTCTGGACCTTGATCCGG
>VFQN01004503.1_pt1 | contig 18341 bp, 24 predicted proteins | sample 3512371 | NCBI WGS metagenome assembly VFQN01 (sample SAMN10412370, study PRJNA504923) | tailings metagenome | isolation source: Replicate 2 from Balatoc abandoned mine | place: Philippines: Itogon, Benguet | collected 2017-08-28 | reverse complement strand
CCCTTCTTCCCTCCCCCCAAAGCTACCCCCCTCCTGGAAGGTGATGGCGCCCTTAAGGCCCCCCTCCCCCCCCCCGCCCCCCGCCCCCCGCCCCCCCCCGGGTTGCCCTCACCCTGCCTTGCGCCCCAAGCGCTCCTTGCCACACTTTCCTTTCCCCCCCGCCGTCCGCCACCCCCCCCACCCCCACGTCACCCACCTCCCGGAAGGTGACAGCTCCCTTGAGCCCCGGCCACACCGCGTCCAGCCGCGCGCACAGCTCGTCCGCCACCCGCTCCTTGGCCGCCTCGTACTCCTCCACGCTCATGCCCTGGGGGCAAGGAAACGCGAGGGGCAGTGAGTGCATGCATAGAATGATACAATATGGCAATCAAATAATGCGGCACTTTGGCTGCATGTGCATGATTCGCCACCTGCTCGTTGGCAGCCCCATACTCCCCTACACGCACGCCCGGGGGAAGCAGACACGGGAGCATGATCTATATGGCAGAAATAATTGAGACGCCGGTAGACAGGCATAGAGAAAGAGGCGTGTATGTGAACTGGTCAACTCCTTACGTGTCTGCACGTTGGAGTTTGGATCAGCCTAAAAGCACGCATGCACGCATGTTGCATGGTTCACCACCCCCGCCTTGGCCAACCTACAGCTTGGTGCCAACTTGGCTATGCGCCCACGCCAACCTGCCGGTGGCCAATCCGGTCGGGCGTGAAAGCGTGCATGCTCCTTACACAAACGTAAATATTGTGTGCGAGTAGTTTCATGCAACAAAACATTGCTGCCCACCTGCCAGTTGTCAATCCAGTCGGGCGTGAAGGCGTGCACGATGTGGTGCCCGGCGGGGGCCAGGCTGGGGTCCAGGATGGAGGGCAGCGACACGAACAGCGTGCCCCTGCGGGTGTGGGTTAAAGGGGAGGGTGTGGGTTAAGACACACGTCGTGGGCGGGTGGCAGCCGGGCTGGGGTCCAGGATGGAGGGCAGCGACATGAACAGCGTGCCCCTGGGGGTGTGGATTAAGGGGGAGGGTGTGGCTTAAGGGAAAGGGGCGAGCTGCAGAGCGACAAAGCAAGGAGGAGAAGGTGTGCAACCGACAGGGTTGTAGCCCGATGTCATTTTACCGACCGGCCATGGCGTGGGGTGCGGTACTCATTGAACCTGTGGCGGCAGTCCTGCTCCCCACAACGCCCATCCCTATCACTCTTACACATGTAACGTACAGCAACCAGCCGCCTTGCTCCGCTGCTCCCTAGCTAGCCCACCTGGCCGCCTCCATCGAGTCCCAGCTCTCCCTCCCTGTTAGCTGAACGAAACATCGATGGAACACACATCAGGCTGCGTGCTGACCCACCTGGCCGCCTCCATTTTGTCCCAGCTCTCCGAAATGATGTGGTGGCAGTTGTGCCCCCAACTAAAGCCGTAACACGCCGTAAAGCACAGTACCGGTGACCAGTTGGCATCTGGTGGGGACCCCACCTGGCCGCCTCCATCTTGTCCCAGCTCTCCAGCACGATGTGGTGGCAGTCGTGCTCCCCAGCCAGCACCTCCGCCTTGACGCCCATGTGCAGCGACAGGAAGGAGGGAGACTTCTTGTAGCGCTTCCTGCAGACAGCAATGGGGCAGCGCAGTCCGATAATAGTGTTATCATTATTGTTAGGTACTGATCGATGGGGGCATGTGCAGCGACAGGAAGGAAGGGGACTTTTTGCAGCGCTGCCTGAAACCAGCAAAGCACCACGTTTCAATCACCATGCCTGATACTGAGTTACACAAGCTTTTAAGCTGTACAGGGAGAGGTGTTTTAGCGTCTTGACCACACCACCACTTGGACCACATCCCACTCACCACGCACACCTTCCCCGTCTGGACAGTTTCTCGCTCCCGGGTAGCAGCTTGCCATCCACGCCTACCAAGTGAACCACCAACCCGCTAACACAGCTGCCCCACCTGAACAGCTTCTCGCTCTCCGGCAGCTTGTCCTCCCCGATCATGTTCTCAAAGGTGTCCCACCGAGTGGCGTTGGAGATGACGGTCTTGCCCCTGGCCGCGAACGCGAGAGAAGGGCAGCAGGACACGGAGTTTGTGGATGCTTCCATAAAAAAACACCTCACGATCAGCACCTAGCACCCGCCAGCGTCACGGCCGACAAATAACGTTACGGACGAGACAAGACTTCAGAATTGGTGGCATTCTGCATATACGCTGTGAAAGTGTTGGAAGCCGCCATGCTGCCCCCACCTGAACACGCGGCCGTCCGCCAGCTTGACTCCCGTGGCCCTGCCGCCCTCCACCACGATCTGCTTCACGTTGGCCTTGTACACGATGTGCCCGCCGTGCTCAGTGATGCCTGCACGGGTGTACGACGTACGACACATGTGCCGCTTACGGGGTCAGAGGGACATTCAAGCGGGCGTGGATGTGGGAGGCCTTCGCCTTCACGTTGCCCTTGCACACGGTGTGCCCGCCGTGCTCCGCCTGTACAAGTGCACGATGTGCAGTGTACGACAGGGCACTACCCATGGGGTAAGAGGGATGGTGCATGGGGGGTAGTAGGCAGCGTTGCCGGGCAGCATTCCTAGACCTTCACCCTTGCCCATCCCCACCTCGTGCGTTCTACGCGTACCCACTTCGATCCCTTCTCCTCTTGCGCCTTTACCGCGCGAGCGACCGCATGCCATTACATGGTGCTTGCGTGCATATTCGCATTGCCAGTGTACCTACGGATGCAGGCAACCCACCGTCCGCCAGCTCCTCGGCGATACGCCCCACGCCGCCCTTGGGGTAGTTGATGCCGCCAAAGTGCCTGTGCGTGTGTCGCCAAGCGGCCAGGAAAGAAGTGTTGAAACGCAAGTACTGGTCAAGGTAGTGCACCTGGATGGAAATCCAGAAAACCTCACCTCTCCCCGTTTAAAACCCGCGCACCTACCGCAGACTCACACGCCCCGGTCACCGTTCACTGTAGACAGTGACGCCGATGATGGACTACTGCTAGTACACACACATCTCACATCGCTACACACACCTCGCCCGTCTCCTGCTAATACACATGCCCCTCACCTGTCGCAGAACACCATGCCCGAGTTGATCATGGGCGTGAGGTCGGCGCTGACGGTGGACCAGATAAAGCACTCGATGTCGATGAAGCGGAGCAGCTCAGGGTCCTTGATGTGCCGCCGGGCCACGTCGCCTGCAGGTGGCGCGTGCATAAACGGAACAGTGTCTTCAGGTGCATGTGTGTTAGCTTCAGGAGATCCCAGGTCCCCGGTAAGCCGATACGCCGCCGGACCACGTTGCCTCCTCCGTCTGCAGTCTACGTCGTGTCGTAGCAGTGACCCTTAGCGCCAGGTTGGAGCTCCACGCGCCACGTGCCACACGCATGCAGGCCGCAGGCAGGGCGTCCCACATGGACACGCCACGCACCCCCTTTTGCCGTGTTTAGACCCGGAGTGGTGTCGGTTAGGATGGATACCAGCGTCGGGCCAGAGTGCGCGGTGCTATACATGTAGCCCACGCAACGCACAGCAGCACAGCGCAGCGAAGCATAGAGCGGCGCAGCGTAGAGTCGCTAACGGCCGCCCGCCCACCGGTATTGGTGGTGAGGAAGAAGGCGAGGGTGACGCAGCCCTTGCCCCTGCCCCTGCCTGACACCCCGCAACACACAGCCCAGCACGTTCCAGCACGCACAACCGACCTATGCACCGGTGTTGGTGGTGAGGAAGGGGGCCAGCGTTGAAGCACAGCAACTATACTGTTTGATTGAAAACACAGCGCGTTCCAGCACGCGCGCACAGCCGGCCCACCTGTGTTTGTGATGAGGAAGGAGGCCAGCGTGAGGCAGGCCACCGGCTGCTTGGCGAACTCGCCCAGCAGGTAGCGCGGCTCCTCCAGGGACTTGAGTTCCAGCACGTTGAGGCTGCGGAAATACACGGAATAATAAGCAATATAATAATATATGCAATTCTGTCACGGTATGTGCATACGTAATATCTCGCCCAGCAGGTAGCGCGGCTCGTCCAGGAACTCAGCTCCAGCACGTTCAGGCTGTGGCGGGTGCACAGGGGTGGTGTCGGAGACACGTGTCATGTCTCTTGCGTTCAAGTGCCACACACCAAAAAGCCCAGGCAGATAGGGCGGCTTCCTGAGAGATGGACTTGCTGAGCTCTAGGACCTTTGCGCTAAAGGACAGAGTTGGGCACGTGGGGGAAGGCAGCAGCGCTGTGCACCAGCTTACGGTACCTGTCTCCGTTCGGTCGCAGCTAATCGCAGCGATCAAGTTAGTAGGCACGTGCACACCTGCCGGACAACGACAGCAGTCCCATTGCACTGGACTGCGCCGTCCGCTTCACCGTTTGTGCTCGTCGCCACTCCCTCCCAACAGCGCTCGCCCCCACGCCCCCCAACGGGCCGACAACCTGTACCAAGATCAGCACCGCACCTGTTGAACACGCGCCAGCACTCGTCGTAGAACTTCTTGATGCCCTCCCGCTCGTGCGGGAAGCGGGCGGACAGCTCGGCAATGAACTCCTCGTACTTGCGCCACACCTGCACGTTGAGGCCCTGCGGAGGGAAAGGTAGCTGGCGACTGTCATTGCACCCGCCCACCGTCACGGCGCCGATAGCGTCTGTCAGAAGTCCGGCGCGGGGGTCGTTCCAAATATTTTTGATAATTATCGGCCCTGCGGTGACTGCATTCTCATATCTCTTTCGCCTTTTACTAAAGAGATCAGTGCTTTCACCGCGCGAAGGGGCATATCATTGTTTTTGCGCAGGCTATTGCCTGTACTATAGAAAATGAATCCGAAAAGGGTAATACGATAATCCTAATCTGATTATTCGATGCATCCACCTCTATAGCACTAATGCACCGTGCGGCCTCACGGGGCTTCCAGTCGCCTCCCGCCGCCCCCGCCACCATCCTCCGTGCCCCTCCTGTTGTCGACAGACCACAGCCCCTTGTGTGCCGTTCTCCAACCCCATACCCTTCCATACGCCTCACCTTGGGGTGCCGGTCCGACTTGGGCAGGTGGTAGTGCACCTGCGGGGGTTAGAGCAGCAGTTGTAACAGCCAATTGGTGGTTTGCCCCCCGATCTGCTTCGGCGTGACTAAGAAGTGACACCTGCTGCTGCTGCCCTACATAGCATACACACCCTGCTTGCGAAAGCCCCACCGACGCCTTCATTCACTGGGCTGTCACGGGCCCTGCATCACGCGGCCACATGCCACGTGCCACGCGGCTCGTGCCCCACGCCGCGCGCTGCTGCCACGTGGCGCCTGCGCGCGTCGCCACGTGCTGTGTCGAGCGGTATCGCTCCATCGGACTGACGGAGCGAGGGCCTTCCCTTCACCGCAGCACGGTACTTTGCAGATGGCGGCTGAACACCCACCACCCCCGCTCGGCAGCACCCTGCTTGCGCCGCTCACGAGGTTGACCGGGCAGCGCGAGAGCGCCGCATGGGCCGGCCCACAGCACGCTGCTGGCGGCGTGCCGGTGCCGGAGGGTGCAGCCAGCCGCAGCCGGCCAACCAACCGCACACAGCGTGACACGTGGCACGTGGTCGCACGTGGCCGCGTGGAGGCCACGCCTTCCCAGCTGCCCGTGGCCAGGGACGAGCTCGGGTGACGCCAGTACCGTACACAGCAGTGGAACCGCTGTGTCCCGTACCGTTCTGCCGTGTGCGTCCGCAGCGTCCCCTGCGCCCTGCCCCCACCGCGCGCTCCCTGTCCCTGCGAAACCATTCCCCGCCGCGCCGCTGCCCCCCTGCCCCCTTGACCCGTCCCGTGCCCCTGCCCTTGCCCCGCATGCAGGGGTGGCACCCGGGCGGGCGTGGGGTCAGGCACGCGCAACCACCATGCAACCCCACACGGCCTGACCCCAATGTACCAGCATGCTGCAAAGAGAGTGGTACGTAACGCGCAGGTGTGCACACACGTGCCTGCGTGGGGTCGGGCACGGTGTCGATCTTCTTGCCCACCGCCTCCAGGCACTTGGTGATGAGGTTGGTGGTGCCCTCGTGGCCTGGGGATGGAGAAAAAGGCATTGCAGTGGTGTACGGCGTGAAGCAACAAGTCACGGCGCTCGATTACCGTGCGGAGCCGCTGAACACCCACGGTGCGACGGGAAGTGGGGCAGGATAGAGAGGTCAGGGGCGCGGAGGGGACGGGTGGATTGGAACAAGGGCGGTGGTAGGCAGCGCACTGTGGGCCGGGGCCTGAATCAATAAACATCATGCAAGTCGCTGTGACTGCATGTTTGCTACCCTTGTTTCCTTGCGCCTCCACGCACGTGCTACGCTCCAGAGCGACAGCGGCGTGCTGCAGGTATGTGCCGCATTCTCCTCCCATTGTGGGTTAGATAACCTCCAGCAACGAGCACCTTGCCTTGCCCTGCCCCATCCCCACCCACCCGCAGCGTCAAATCCACCCGCCCCACCCACCCATGCCAAATCATGGACAATCCCACAGCGTTTTAACCACACTCAGAGTGGACTATGCCTGCCTTCCAAATGCATAGGCTTCCCCACTCACCCATGCCGAACATCATGGACGACCCCACGTCGAAGGTGTACCCCTCGCGCTTGAAGTGCGCGGCGCTGCCACCGGGAAGCAGGTACCTGCGCGCACGGGGCGGCGTGGACGGTCTGAGCTCAAGCAGCAGCTTGCGCAACCGAACACGTGTAAGTGCCAGCATGGATATCAAAGCACCGAGCCAGGATAGTGGCAGACCTGACAGCTGCTGCAAGCAACTGGTGCGACAGGGCACTTGCACTTTTGCCTAGCGTATGGTCCAAGCCACCCAGCTGACTCCTGCCCAGGACACGCCAAGGTGGACCCACATCAAAACCTGTTGCATTCAACCCACGACACGTCCCCCTCAACCTACTTCTCCAGCACCACCACCTTGGCCCCCTTGGCCACAAGCTTTGCGGCAGTGGCCAGACCGCCCATGCCTCCGCCCACGATGACCGCGTCATACTCGACATCGGTCGGAGCCTCCGTGTTGATTACGCGGCTAGGAGGGGGGTAAGGAGTTTTTGTTGCTTGCGCGCGCACTGCACGACGCTGCGACCTCGCGTCGACCTGCGCCAGCGGTTGCCATGCAAGCGTGTAAGTCTTTCCGCCGGGTGTAGTTTCAATTATACTGATCAAGATAATCTTACTCCATCTGTTGCGCTCAGGGAGGAAGAGCTGCAGCCAAGAGCTACCACAGGTGCTCGGTGAAATGGCACCCTGCAGCAAAGTGGGTTGCCAAGCGTCAGCCCTTGACAAATCACTATTTGTAACTGGATTTGGGTTTGTGTGACATATCCTTACACGCTCGCGGTCGAGGCGCACTGTCGGGACGCCACAGAAGGGCCAGCGGCCGAGCGAGTGAGCTGCATGGCTGCAGTGCAACGGTATCAAGGCAGAGCTGGTAGGGCACCAATAGACTGCAGTCCTGGTGTGGCAAGCGCGCGAGCGGATCGTCGTAGGCGGTTGGGTCCGTTGGAGCCGTAGCAGGGGAGGTCTGCCCTGTCTGCGCTCGAAGGCAACGCCGTGCGGATCAAGATAGCCGCAGACACGAGTGCACAGCAGATGAAGTGGTGCAACATACGGTACCAGGTCTAGGAGGTGCAGGACGTGCGCAACGGCAAATTGGAGTGCGCTGCATGCCGCAGCTGCCGGAGCACGTGCGTGCTTGCACCACGGAGTCCTGACGTCGGCTTTGGAATGCTGTAGAGCAAGCAGGGTTGGAAGGAGAGGTGGGTTTTGAATAGCATGAAACATTGCCAAGCATGACCTGGTGCGCAGCACAGGTGCTCCTGGCGAAGCACGTGTTAGGGTGTCCGCCTCCCAAGTCCCGGCCTCACTCAACACGTGAGGGGGCCTCCCCTGGTTGACGTCAATCTCTCGCAGGCACTAGACGGGTCTCCATGACGCCTCGCTATATGTGAATATTTTAGTTGTTGCAAGCTGAACTGCAGCTGATCCTCTGAGTGAACATGCGTTTCAAGGCCTCGTTGCCTCCGACGCAGGTTGTGTAGGGCCGAGCTAGGCAGTGGCACAGCAGGCGAGCTTCGCCTCAGATCACACATGTTGCTTAACTGCACTGGTGCTTACTTGCAGTTGCACAAGGGAGGATAGGACACGACGCTTTCATAGGCACCCCCGCGAAATGTCGCACAACGTTTTCGACGGGTGCCCTGTCCACTGCCGCACAGCGACACAAGCTCTGTCATGTTAGGAGCGACAGTTCGAATCGATCATTGCATGCGGTAGGTAGCTTAGTGGGGCCTTAACCGTTCCGACGCGGATGCCACAACCCCCGGTTCTCAGAAACCAATTTCTCTTGCTGCTCTGCCTTTCGGCATCAATCCCTACATACAGAAAGATAGCCTACAATGCATAGACAAGATGCGCTTCTCCAGCGCCGCTCGGCTCTCAGTCGAGCGAGCGGTGTCTTGTTGGCCTGCTCGCCCACGAGCGGCACCGCTGCCTCATCATGGCGGTCCTCCCTCGGCCCCAGCGGCCCTGCCACCCTTCTGGGCACCACCTCGCCCCAGTGCCCCCTCCGGCCCAGCCTCCGCAGGCGGCCTGCCCACAGCCACGCCCCACAGCCCCCTGCTGCTGCACCTCGCCAAAAGCAGCCCCGGCAGCCCCCGGCGACCCAGGAACCCACGTCCAGCCGCGAGGTCCAAGAGCTGCTGAAGAGGCTGGTCCGCGCGAACACGGCCATGACGGTCATGGAGGACCTGAACGGATGGCGCGAGACCGCACCAGGGAGTCAGCAGCGGCACACGGCAGTGGTGGTGGGCGCAGCAGCGCTGCAGGTCCTCACTCGTGTCCTGGGCCCCGGAGCCAAGCTGCACCCGCAACAGTGGCAGGAGGTGCAGGTACGAGTGCGGGTGGGGCTGGGGGCGAGCGCAGAGCCGTGAAGCCCTCGTGTGTGCAGCGTTAGAGCTTACGCGCTTGCGTTCCATTTGGCGAGGTGTCGCTAGGCGCAGTTAGGCTCTCCTGCGTTGCAAACACCCCCCCTCCGCTGCTATGGTCCCGGCCCTGGTACGCAGGCCTTCGTGCGGTCGCTGGTGTCGGAGCTTCATGGCCTCCGCGAGACCCTGAGCCTGGAGCACCTAACCGCCGTGGCTTCCAGCCTCGTGGTGCTGCTGCCGCTGCTGGAAGCACACAGCGGGGAGGTAGCATGGGAGGCGCAGGGCGCGCCAGCGATGGAGGCCGACGGGCGCGACGGGCAAGAGGTGGTGCAGGGGGAGCAGCCCCGTAGCAGCTGCAGCCCCCAGCAAGCGCGTGAGCTAGTAGCTGCCTTGCCGGAGCTGGTGGCAGGCATTGTCTCCCGTCAGGAGCTATCGGCGGTCCTGGTGCCCGTGTGCCAGGCCTACGGCTCCATGCTGCAGCTGCTGCAGCTAACCCACGCCGATGTACAACGCCAGCAGCCCGACGCCCTCACCCATGACGTCAAAGCCCTCCACGCCTCCCTGTCACGCACCGTGCTGTGCGCCCCGCGCCTGGCCAGGCAGCTGGGCCACGTGGGCATGGCGGACCTGGACGCTGCCGTACAGGTTGCCGTACAGTACCGCTTTGCTCTACCGGCAGGCATCCTGTCCGTGCCGGCGTCGTTCTGGGAAGCCGTACGGAAGCGGGTGGACGAGTTGGTCTGGGCCGCACGCGAGGGCGCAGCGGTGGCGGAAGGAATGCCTGCAGAGGGGCCGGCAGCAGCGGGGCAGGCCAGCAGGGGGTCTGAGCCGCTCGATGCTCGGCCGCTTGTGGCGATACTGGAGGCCATGGGCCGTGACCTTGCAGCCAAGCAGCGCGAGGCGGAGCGGGCTCCCGGTGGGACTGACAGAAAGCCCAAGGGCCCTGGGGGTGCGGAGGTGTGGCTGGTGGACACCACAACCCTGCTGCTGAGGTCCCACCAGGCGGACATGCAGGACAAGCGGAGGGGGCTGGTGGCGGCTTTGGCATCGGCGGAAAGTCAGTTGTCAGAGGCCAAGGAGGACCTGCATGCCGCGGGCAGCAAGCGCCGGGCGCTGCAGGCGCGGCTGCAGCAGCTGCAGAAGCAGGTGGGTAAGAAGAAGAACCCCAAACCCAAGGCGGGCCAGCAGGCGGAGGGGCAGCAGCAGGGCGATGGGGAGGAAGTGGAGGAGAAGGCGTCGGAAGAGGAGTACAAGTACTACGAGGAGGCGGTGCATGATGCGGACAAGTTGGTGGAGGACAGGAGGAGGGAGCTACAGCAGCTGGGCGTCGCGTGTCTGCGGCAGCAGCTGGGCGTGGTTGTGCTGCTGCAGCTGGCGGGGGAGGCGGCGGAGGCGGCTGCGGGCGTGGCGGCAGCAGCTGGTGGTGGGGGTGCGGGCATGGGTGCGGCGCTGGAGGGCCTCATCGAGGGGCGGCTGAGGGAGCTGCAGCTGCCGCAGCTGGTGCAGGTTGGTGACAGGGCTGTTGAGGACAGGGTTCGGGGATCGGGATGACGCAAGCCAGGCGCAAGTATGAGTGCGCTGCTATGAAAACGTTGGCATGTGCTGTGCCTTGCCGTGCCGTAAAAGTGCCGCCTGGTCTTGCCCCTGCAGGCGCTATCCGTGCTGTCCACAATACACCACAAGGCATCCCCAGAAACGGTCGGCGCCGTGCTCCAGGCCCTGGCCCCTCACCTCAGCGACTTAAGCCACGTGCAGCAGCTGGACCTGCTGAGTGCGCTGTCGGGTTCGGGCAAGCAGCAGCAGCAGCAGCACCTTCCTGAGCCCATGGCTGGGCGCTTCCTGTCCGCCCTCACGCGGGCCGTCGCCAGCGGCAGCCCAGGTGGTTTGGATGCTGCCCCTGCTGAGCTGCTGTTTGCGTTGATGGGTGCAGCAGCCCGGTGGGGTGTGTCCATGGACCAGGAGTGGGTTAGGGAGGTGGAGGAGGCGCTGGTGCGGGGGCTGTCGCGCGAGGGTGAGGGCAAGGGCGGGGCCGCTGCCGGTGGTGGTGCAAGTGGTGTGACAGGTGGAGGGGCAGGCGCAGGTGCCGAGCGGGGGGCGCCGGCCGCGGTGCGCAGCGTGGGGGCGCTGCGTCGGCAGCTGATGAGCGACGTGGTCCTGCCCACCGTGCGGCGAGGCCAGTCCTTCAGCAAGGTGCGCGCCACGCGTAGGGCGCGCACAGCGAACTCCCGTATGCGTCATTCGAGTAATGCACGGGCACTGTGATGCACGGGCACATTGCATGTTGTAGATCCTCAAAGTCAATGCACAATTCCCATGTCCGCCCCCCTTGCTTATTGCCTGCGTTGCGCCCTTTGTCCCTCACCCTGGTAAGGTAACCCTGAATTGAACGCGGCCTTACCCCACCCCTTTGGCCCTGTGCCGCAGCCCGACCTGGTCGTGTGGGGGCTGGAGGAGTGGCGGGGCCGGGCCGCCAAGCCCTTCCCGGGCCTAACCATCGACACCGCAGCTTTGCTGCTGGGATGGTTGGCGCGAGGGCACGGCTGGCCGCCCTCAGCCACCCTGCACAGGGTGCGTTCGTTTGCTTGTGGCCCAGATGCAATGCCTGCTGCTGTTTAGCCCACCATGCGTTGCGAACAGGCGGGATGTGGTTCGGGCAGTGCGGGATGTGGTTCATGCTGACAGTTTCTGCCGCATGCATGCGCACGCCGTGCTGTGCCCGCCCACAGGCGGTTGAGGCGCTCGCGGCGGCCGCATTGCGGCTGCAGCTCGAGACCTCGGGGGAGGTGGCCAAGATGCTGCTGGTGGCAGCAACGGCTGTCGAAGCTACTGTGCCGGCGGTGGGTCCACGGCTCCTGTGCCCTCCCGTTTCCCTCTTTTTAGGATCCGGGTCTAGCCGCGGCTGTGCACTTTCCGTACGGGTACGGTGTTGCATCTGTGAAACTGGTCGGGCAGCGTCATGCATGCTCCCCCATTATGCTGTTTTCGCCCTGCCCGCCCTGCCATTCTTACCAACTGTACTCGCTCCTTCCAAAATGGCGCCATCAGAGTCGCAATGCAACCTCAAGCAGCCCCTTCCCGTGCTCTTGCCCCCATCCCAGGAGCAAGAGCAAGGCGGCGGCCCCGCAACCGTGCCGGACTTCCTTGTGTCCGCGGTCAACCAGCTGCTGTCCATGAAGCCAACCACCAACGACATCGCCAGTGCTGTAACCGCCCTGTACGGCAAGCCACGCCCCAACCCCGACCTCGCGCTCCTCAAGCGCATGCTGGACATGGCCCAGCCGCAGATGGCGGGCGCCCGCCCCCTGTCGTACGCACAGCTCCTGGCGGGCTGCGTGGCGGCGGGCTGGCGGCCGGACGACCGGTGGCTGGCGGAGCACCACGCTGCAGCCGCCAAGGCGCTGCGGGCCGCTGACGCAGACGTCCTGCTGCAGCTGCTCAGCTCCCTGTCAGAACCCACACTCGTTGCCCAGGCCGGCAGTGACCCCACCTACGTGGCAGGCCGTCAGGCGCTGTTCCGCGAGGTTGCATACGGCCTGCTGCAGAAGCCAGCCGTGACGTCGCTGATGGCCCAGCCGGACGTGCTGGTGGGCGCTGTACGGCAGGTTGCCGTACAGGGCGCCTGGCCGGACGGGCAGTGGGTGGCGCGGGTCGTTGAACTGACGCAGGAGCTGCTGCCGTCCCTGTCACTCACGGGCCTGGCGAGCGCGGCGGAGGGCCTGGCGGAGCTGCGCGCAGCTCCGCCAGTTTCCTTCCTGGATGACCTGCTGATCCTGGCTGGCGAGTACGGCACAGAGTTGTACGGCGCGGGACAGCTGGGCCTGCTGCTGGGCGGGGTGCAAGCGCTGAGGCGCACGCTGCCCTCAGATAATGGTGGCGATGGCTTGCTTTCGCCGGAGGCGGCGGCGGCATGGGGTCGCATGCACCTTGCCTTCCTGCCGCAGTGCCTTGACGAGCTGCCGACCTACACGCCAGCCCAGGCGGTGATGGTGGCGACAAGTGTGGTGGCGTTTCAGCTGGCCCAGCCCACAGAGGGGACCACGGGCACGGATGCGCCCTGGCTGTCCTGCCTCCTGGACGTCCTGCTGCAGCGCCGCACGTCTGCCGCCCCGCCCCCGCCCGCCCTGCTGCTGGACCTGCTGAGCCTGGGCTCACAGGTGCTGGGCGGCACGCCTGACGCCTACAGTTCCCCCCAAGAGGGCCATGCGTGGTCCCTGCTGCGCAGCTACGTGCAGCAGTCCCTGTCGGACCTGGCCGCGGCGGCCACGGAGGACGTCCCCTGGCCGCAGCTGCTGCGTGCGGCGCTAGCGGTCGGCGTCCGCCCCGAGCCCGGGGTACTGCAGAGGTACGCCGCCTCGCTCGCGCAGGCTCTGTACGACACTGTCAAGTCCAAGGCGCCTTCTCAGGAGCAGCTAAGCGGCGCGGTGCGGACCCTAGAGGATGCCATCACGTCTCCGCTAATGCCGGCGCTGCCGTGGGCCCCAGAGGGAGACGGCGGCGCGCTGCTGGTTTCGGTGCTGGGGGACCAGAAGCTGCTGCGCGCGTGCAGCTCGGGGCAGCTGGCGCTGCTGTGCACGTACGCCACGCAGTCGGGGCTTGGCGCCAAAGCGGCTCCTTTGTGGAGAAACGTGATGGCCGACATGCAGACGCGTGGTGCGGCGTTTTTGCCGGCAGGAACGGGGGAGACTGCCGCTTCCCCTGCCGCTGCAGCAGACAGCTTTGCGGTGTGGTACGCGCTGGAGGTGGCTGGCTGCACCGTGGCGGCGGGCGGGCAGCGGGACAACATTCGCACGTGGCTTGGGCAGAAGCTGCAGGGGCTGGACGAAGGCGGCGGCAGTGGCGGTGGCGTTGCTCTGGCAGCACAGCTGCAAGCGTTGCATGCGCTGTGGGTCGCACACCGCCTGGATGCCTTACCTCTGGTGCCCCAGGGCGCGTGGGCCGCCCTGCACGCCTGCTCGGCGAGCGAGGAGCAGCTGCGGCTGCTGCTGCCGTACCAGCTGGTGCAGCTGGTGGAGCTGCGGGCGGCGGCGGTGGCGGCAGGGCTGCCGCTGCCTCCCGCCCCGGGCGGCTACGCTGTGCGGGTGCTGGACGCTTTGGGGCAGCACGCGGAGGCGCCGCAGGAAGCAGCACGTGGAGCTCGTGGTGCGGCCGCTGCTGCGGCCGCTGGCGAGGCACGCCTGCTGCGGGCGCTTGCTTGCGCCAGGGCGCTGGCCTACCTGCCGGCTGAGGAGCTGGGGGGCAGCTGGGGTTTGCTGGTGTCGCTGTCGCTGCCGTGCTTTGCGGAGGGCACCACCGCCGCCAACACCGCCGTCTTTGGCGGCCGCGCTGCAGGGCTAAACGCGGCAGACGCGGCGGCGTGGGTTAGCGCGCTGGAGAAGCAACGGGGCAAGCTGGGCGGTCCCGCTCTAACACTGACGCTGCAGCAGCTGCAGGGGGTTGTTAAGGCCCTTGCGGTGCCTGCTGCTGCCCACACGGCCGGGACCAAGGGCACCAAAGATGCAGCGGGGGTGTCGGGCGTGGGCCTGCTGGGACTTGGGGGGGTCGTAACGGTAAGTGATGTGCAGTATTCACTGTTCTGCCTTGATCCCAATTGTAAGCCAGCCAGGCGCCTAACACTGCACGTCCTGCGCCCAACACGTGCAATAACTGCAAATATTCAGCTCTGTCAGACACACTTGCCCGCCTTGCTCCCGCTGCCATATGTCTCCTACTTCCTTGCGTAAGCCCACACTGAGCAATTGCCGATCTGCCCGTTCCCTTGCATGCATGCATGCATGCAGGCAATGCGTGCGCTCCTTCCCCTGTCGCCCCCGGGCCCGGAGGCTCTGGACACCCTGGCACCGCTGGTGCAGCGGTTAGCGGCCGCGGGCGACAGCAGCCTCCTCTCGGTAAGCTCCGTGGCGCAGCTCTGCGCCCTGGCATCCGCCATCATACAGGCAGGGGACAACCAACCGCTCCCTCGCGCCGCTGCAGCTGCGCTGGTGCAGCTGCTAAGCTGCGCGGGAGTGGTGCAGCAGCTGCCGTCGGAGCGGGTGCTGCAGGCGGTGCGGTTCAGCCTGGCGGGGCGGCGCCAGCTGGGCGACGAGGCACTGCTGCCAGACGCACTGGCCGACGCGTTGGTTCTGAAGCTGGTGGACGAGGAGGGCGTGTCGCCCTTATACGCTAGCGTAGCGGTACTGAACTGTGGCGCCAGCCCCACCGTTGTGTCCCGGGCGGCCGAGTTTATGCTGCAAGATGTGGAGTTCGCCCCGAGCAGACGCTCCCCGCTCAACCTCGTGGGTGACCTATTGCTCCTGCATGCCACCGCCTTGAAGGAGGCGGTGCCTGTGCTGGACATGCAAAACCCGAATCCTCCGCCGCTGGTTGGCGGTGCTGGTCCCATCAACCAGGTGCACAAGGCCGTCAGCACGCCCTTGGCGAACTACACCCTGGAGGCGGTCAAGGGGGTGGCGGAAGCAGCCCGGAGGGGCAGCACGGAGCTGTGGCAGGAGCAGCATGGGAGAGGCGCGATGGGGCTGGTGCGCGTGGTGGAGATGCTGTTCCGGCGCTTCGACGGCCTGCACATGCGGCGGCGGGAGGTGCTGGGGAGCCTGCATGCCTTCATGGACAGCATGCCGGTCCCTGCCGACCAGCAGCTGCATGTCGGTGCAGCCGATGGTCTGTGGTCTGCACCGGGTGGCGGGGTCGAGGGTGGAGAGGACAGCCTCGTCTGGGGTATCCTGCTGGCGGCCTTTGCCCTGGGTGAGAAGGGCGCGCGCGGGAGTCCTTCTGGTGTCGTGAGGAGTGCCAAGTAGCTGCCCTTCCAAGCATTGGGATAGCGGTTTATAGACATTGTCATCCTCAGCTCCTACCCTTCCTATCTATCTTGAGGCACGCTGCCCGATGCAGTGAAGGCATGCCGAAGTCGTCCCGTCCACCCTTGACAATAATACAATCATGCAATGTAGGCTGCCCGGAGCCGGGCACCTATCGGTACGTGGGCGGCACCAACATGGGCACCCAGAGCGGCGCCGCCACCGCCGCCGCTGCCGTCGCTGCGGAGCCATCGTACTGGCAGCTGCTGGCGGCGCAGTACGGCAGCACGGGATGTTACCAGCACGCCGGCAGCCCCCACGGGCCGTTCCTGCTGTCCCCCGCTAAAGCGCACGAGCTGGCTCTGCACCTCGCAAGGAGCACCCTGCTGTACTGCAGCTGCGGGGAAGCCGCGTCGGAGCCTTCCGCGCCGCTCGCAGCCAGCCTGCGCAGCAAGGGCGTGCCGGTTGAGGACATTGTATGGCACGGACTGTACGGCAGCAAGGCGCTGTGCGCTCGGCGGCTGGCGCTCGTCATTGGCCTTGCGCTGGACTGCGAGAGCCGCAGGCACGAGCTGGGGCTGGGAGGCATGGACATGTGTGTTAAGGCACCTGATCGGCCCCTGTGTACTAAGGTGCACGGTCGCTTGCTTACGTACATGCTGCTGGCCGCCGCGCAGGCACGAGCTGGGGCTTGGCAAGGAGGCGGCACGAGAGCTGAAGGCTCTGGTATACGAGGTAGGCGCTGCGGATCCGGCCGTTGGTTGCTCGGTGCAGTACGGCGCAGTACGGCGGAGCAGGAACGACTCAGTCAACCCATCGACCCAGTCGATAAATCGAGCAAGTCTTGACTTAATGTCCCAGCACGTTGGCGCCAGGGGAACGGGCAAGCATGTTGTGCTGCGCAGTGGGGCCCCGTTGGATGCCGTACTGACTCATGCCTGCTGGGTCCCTGCCGTGTCTGTCGCAGCTACAAGAGCTGTGGGCGTTGCAGCTAAGCGACGCAAGGGGGACATGCGTCACGGAGTTTGCGGAGGCGCTTCACTCCCACGACCGCACGGGGACCTCCCTCAAGCTGCTTAACATTGCCATGGACGCCTTCGAGCCCATCGTGATGACCGCACCCCGGAACCACGACAGCTACCGGCTGCTGTTCGAGCGCTTCCGCCTTGCCGCGTCAGACCTCAACTACGGACTCGTGGCAATCATTACCAGCCCGCTACCTCCCCTGCCAGACGGCGTTACGCACTGGGACGACCTGGCGCTACTCATCTCGCCGTACAGGGTACGTGGTACAAGGGTGTTAGGGAGGGAAAACTGCGTGCAGGGGGCGAAGACAGCGCCGTACACTGTTACTGTTACTGCCATCGCACACTTCCGTATTGACCCTGACCGTGGTCCGTGCGCTCCGCCGTCACCCCTACCATCCACGCAAATACCCCACATCGCCCCCCATTCAGCTCGACGAGGCCTCCCTCCTGGACGACCTGCACCGGCCCCCGGAGGCCAGGCTCCACCCCCTGGTGCTGCCCACGCACCTGCGCAAGCCCGCAGGCGGCTCGCCCACCCCTGCCCAGGAGGCGTACGTGCGGTCCATCACCCCAGTCTTCGTGGCCCTTCGCCGGCTGCTGGCGCTGGCGGCAGTGGACGGCGGGGTGATGCTAAGGGCCCGGCGTGATATTGAGGAGAAGGTGCTTGTGGTTCGGCATGCCTTCCTGGGCATCCCGCCGCCCTCAGCCCGCTGGGCGGTGCTGCTGGCCCTGCTGGTGCTGCCACAGCGCATGTGTCGGTGGCTGGCGCAGCGGGAGGTGGCTAAGGCCAAGGTGGGGAGCGTGGAGGAGGGGGAGGCGCGGGTGGAGGAGCTAGCCACGGAGCTGTTGGCTCGCGTGCCGTGGGCGGGGCACACATGGGAGCCGCTGCAAGAGCAGCTGAGCGACGGGGAGAGGGAGAAGCTGGAGCGGGAGCTAGAGCAGGAGCGAAAGGGAATGGTGGTCCGCTACCGCATGGCGGCACGTGTAGTGTGGCAGTGCTGGATGGAGCAAGACCGGGAGGGGCCGGTGCCTGGCGCTATGTAGGGGGCGTGGGTGGTCGGCTGGGGAGGAGGTTGGGGGCGAGGGACGGAGCCCGCATGACACGTAATGCTGTGTGCTGATGTGCCGCATGCACTTGGACAGTAATAAGGAACATACATTGATACAAAGCCTGGTGCTGCATGTATGTGCTGCACTTTGCGCCGTGCGGCTCTGTGTGCGGTTGGCGGCTTCGTTTGACGAGGGCAGATATTGCTAACGCTGCATGCGCGGATGGCGTGAGGCGGAAGATTCTTGGGGTGGTGACTGCCCTGGGTGTCAACGACATGGTCAGTGGTCAATGGGGACGCCCTGAATACTAGATCCTGAACAGGTTGCCAGCGTGGCATGCCGCTTGTGGCAGCACATCCGTCCTCTTGGCTAGGTACGGTATTTATCGGGGCCCCAGCACTGCAGCTTGAGCATACCGCCGCTGCAGGATCGGTGCCTGCAAGAAGGTACTGGCATGGCTGGAGTTGGGCCGTCCTCAAGCGGGTACCACTTGGCCCAGGCACTGAGTACACCGCAATGGGTACCTGCCAAATGCAATAAACCCCCCCAAATACCAAAAAACAAGGACACCAC
>VFQN01004502.1_pt1 | contig 18341 bp, 18 predicted proteins | sample 3512371 | NCBI WGS metagenome assembly VFQN01 (sample SAMN10412370, study PRJNA504923) | tailings metagenome | isolation source: Replicate 2 from Balatoc abandoned mine | place: Philippines: Itogon, Benguet | collected 2017-08-28 | reverse complement strand
GCTGGAGCATGATTCCGCGGAAGTCGCGGTGCTGCGAAGCAGCGCTGCGGGCGCCAGCGGCGAACCCGGCGGCCTTCTCGAGGAGGTGGCGACCGCGCGGATGCAGTGTCATCACGCAGCCTCCCGTTCGTCGGCGGCTGGCGCGACCTGCCCCGGCAGAAAGCCGAGAATGAAATCGGCCGCCTTGCTCGCCTGACTGGCGGCACGGACGATCGCGCGGTTGTCGTCGCGCAGCACCTCCAGCCATGAGCCGATATAGTCGGCGTGACGCACAGTCGGGATGATGCCGAGAGAGGCACAGCAGAACGCCGCGTTCATTTCTGCGATATATCCTGACAGTCCAGCCCAAAATGGCGGTTGGAAGGTGAAAACCATCGGTTGCCTCCAGCACTGCCCAAAAGCCCCATGGCCTCCCCCGAGGCGGGGGTGGGCGGCGAGAGCGACCGGAGAGGCCTGCTGAAGCGGCGGGCTGCACCCGCAGGGGCGAAATGAAATGGAGCAGCCCGGCGAAGCCGAGGCTTGCAGCGCGCCGCGGCGGGCCTAGCAGGGAGCGCCGACCACTCCCGCATCGAGGGAGAGGCCAAAAAATCGGAGCCGCCGCGCAAGCGGCGTCCGCTTAATGGCGGGCGACAGCCCGCATCGACATGCATCGCGAAGCGGCCGATCGCGCGAGGGATCGGCCGCCATGGCAGTGGCGCTCGTGCGTTAAGTCAGCATGTAGCCGACGTCGGAGGCGCCGGTCGGATAGGCGAACATGGTGGAGCGAAGATCGGCCGCGGTGAGGCCGTGGCGGATTGCCAGACCGAAAACGTTGATTACCTCGTCGGCGTTCGGCCCCACGAGATGCGCGCCGAGGATGAGGTCCGTGTCCTCGTCGATCAGCAGCTTATGGCCGTAGACCGGCTCGGCGAGGCGGCGGGCGGTGAACCAGTCTGGCGTCGAGGCTGCGTTGACCCGGAGCGCGACGCCGCCGCGGCGCGCCGCCTCCTCTGACAGTCCGACGGCGGCGATCGGCGGCAGAGTGAAGGCCACGCTCGGCACGCCGCGATAGTCCGGCTGGTGCGTCGGGCCATCCAGGAGGTTGGCGGCAACTACCTTGGCATCGTGGCTGGACACCGGCGTCAGCCGCGGCCCGACTCCGGCAGCGTCGCCGGCGGCATAGACCCGCGGGTTGGAAATGCTCCGCAGATGCGCGTCGAGCTGCAGGCGCCCGTCCTGCACGGCCACCTCGCCGGCGGACAGGTCGAGCGCCTTGAGGTCAGGACCGCGCCCGGCGGCATGAACGACGAGATCGGCGGCGACGCTGAGATCAGGCTCGCCCTGGCGCTCGGCGTGGACCAGCAGACCGCTCCCGCTGCGCTCGACCCGGGTAACGGTGGCACCGGTCTCGACGCGGATGCCGAGCGCCTCGAACCGGGGCGTCAGCCAGCCCACCAGGTCGGGATCGAAGTGCGGCAGGAGCCGCTCGGCCCGCTGTAGGATGGTGACCTCTGCGCCCGCTCGGGCCGCCAGATGCGAGAACTCCGCAGCGACATAGCCGCCGCCGATCAGCACGATCCGGCGCGGCAGGGCCTGAAGCTCCAGGAACGCATCGCTTGTGCTCACCAGATCTTCGCCCGGAATGCCGAGCGGGACTGGACGCGCGCCGCTGGCGATCAGGATATGGCGGGCCCGCAATGTCCGGCCTTCCACCACGATCGTGTCTGGGCCGGCAAAGCGAGCAACACCGTGTAATGCGTCGACACCGAGCTCGGCGTAGCGGTGCGCCTGCTTGGCGGGGATCGGATCGGTGAAGGTCCGCTTGAACGCCATCAGGTCGGGCCAGTCGATCGCCAGCGTGCCGTCGACGCCATGTCTGGCCAGGCGCCTTGCCGCGTCGATCGCTTCCTCGCCGCTGACCAGCATCCTCTTGGGATCGCAGCCACGCAGCGCACAGGTGCCGCCGAACGGACGGTGATCGATGACGGCGACGGACCATCCAGCGGCACGGACCCGGCCGACCGCGACCTGCGCTGCCGTGCCACTGCCGATGACGATCAGGTCGTAGGAAGCCATGGTCGCATCTCCATCCGCATCGGCGCAAAAATCGCGCGCCCAACCTCGAGCGCTTCGGCCAGGCACAGACGAATGCCGTCATCGGCTCCGACCGGACCGCTCGCGCACCAGGCCGCCAGATGATCGTCATCGCAGAAGAAGGCCTGCAAGGTGCAGAGCGACGATGCCGCGCAGCCACTGGCATAGCGACGGCCGGACCAGACGACGATCGCGCCCGGCTCAACCTCTTCCAGCTCGCGGCCGCGGCTGGGGGTATGGATGGCGAGCGTGCGCCGGCACTGGCGGCAGGCCGAGCGGATCATGCAGTCCCGCTCCAGCATGGCGCCGATCCCCAACGCGTCGATGGCGCACATGGCGCTCATGGTCACTCCGCTGACTTCGACTTGATGTTCGCTGGGGCCGTCGGTGAACGGATAGGCGCCGGTCACCCGGCCCGCGCCGTCGAGGACCACGAGATCGCGCCCGGCGAGCCGCTGCAGGGCCGAGCCGACCTCGCCGGAGGGGAGTCCCGATGCGGCGGCGATCTGTGCCGGCACCGGCGAGCGACCATCGGCAGCATAGGGCTGAAGCACGGCGCGCCGGACCCGCTCCTCGACGCCGTCCATCCCGCGCCACTTCGAACCGATGAACGCCGCGAACAGTGCCGTCAGGGCTGCGCGGGCGCTGGGTGTTGTGACTGCGCTCCAGTCCGGGACAACGGCACCGCCGGGAAATGTAACCGTCGATCCAAAGGCGGCTTCAGCGGATGATGCGCGCGCCATCGCCCGCCCTCCTCAGCCGCAGCACGCCTTGCCGCCGCTCTCCTGGATCGGCGGACAGGGCACGTCGCCGTAGGAGCAATAGACGCAGCAATCGCCCGGCTTGGGCTTGAGGACCGCGCCGCAACCCCGGCAGTCGTAGAAATACTGGCAGGCATTGGTCGGCATGGTCTCCGTCGCCCGATGACCGCAGTGGGGACAGGTCAGCGTCGAGCGCAGCTCGGGGGTGGCATCAGACATAGCGATAGCCTGCCCAGAGCAGGGCCGCACCGAGCAGCAATCCGATGAGCGTGAGAACACGCATCCAGCGCGGCGTGCATATGCCGCCCGGCCCACAGCGCGCCGCCGTAACTTGCTGGCGCAACAGCAGCGCCGCGCCGGCAAGCAGGCACAATGCGCCAATGAGGAGAAGCGGCGTGCGATACGGCGCGGCGACAATGGCCACGCCGCCGAGCCAAGCTGCGCCGATCCCGGCGGATGCGAAGAGGATCGGCAGCGCACAGCAGGCGGCGACGCCGAACGCCGCAGCGATCCCCGCCAGCGTGAGCGTGGCGGTGCCGATCCCCTTAGGCGGGCTTGGCGTCTGGGTCACGGGCGACTCCTTGTGGCGGGCATTGAGCTGTCCTAACATCTGTAGCGACTACAGACTCAAGAGGTATTTTGGGGATGGCCGCAACCGGCGCGATCCAGATCGGCGAACTCTCACGCCGCACCGGATGCAACATCGAGACGATCCGCTATTACGAGCGGATCGGGCTGCTGCCCGCTCCGCCGCGGCGGGGCCGCTACCGCAGCTATGGCCGGGAGGACGTGGCTCGCCTGGGCTTCGTGCGCCGCGCGAGGGAGCTGGGCTTTACCCTGGACGAGGTACGCGCCTTGCTCGGACTCGCGGTTGGCGGTCAGGCCTCCTGCGCCGAGGTGCGCGAGCTCGCGGCGTCGCACCTGAAGGACGTACGCGCGCGGATCGCGGACCTCAAGCGGATGGAACGGGTTCTGGCCGACTCGGTGCGCGCCTGCGATGCCGGTCGGGATCCGGGCTGTCCGCTGCTCGACACACTTGGCGCCGAAGTGCGGGTCGCGTGAGCATTACGGCTGTCGGGCGTGCATCCAGTCGGCTGCCGCCTGCGCCTTGCTCGCCGCGGTGAAGATCGCCCGAGGCTCGTCCTTGAGCAGTTGCAGCCAGGAGGCGATGTAGGCCGCATGATCGGGTCGCGGTTCGTGCGCGATCCCGAGATCGGCAAGCAGGAACGATGCGGTCAGCTCGGCGGTTGCTTCCTCCATCGCGAGCGCGTGCCTGGTCCACTTGGCGCTGAAATCCCGGTCGAGCCGATGGACTGCGCCACTGGCATGAGCCGCTTCGTGAATGTGGGTGGCATAGAAGCCGTGGGCGTCGTGGAAGGCGCTGAAATCCGGCAAGTGGATGCGGTCTTCGGCGATGTGATAATAGGCACTGGCCGAGCCGTAGACGGTATCGATGCCGAGCGCGGCGATGAAGGCTTCGGCGGCGGCGAGGCGTTCGCTCTCGGGCAGGACCGGCCCCGGTTCGGGCGCATAGCCATCGACCTGATCGGCGTTGAACAGGCTGAATGCCTTGGCGAAAAGCCGTCGGTGGTCGTCATCGTCGCCGGCGTCATCGCCCTTCGCGCGAAACTCCTTCCAGAGGACGCCGAGGCTGGCGTGCTCGCCCTTGCGGACCTGCGCGCCGAGCGCCTGCCACTGGCGATAGGTGCCCCAGACCCCGCTCGCATAGCCGCTGCCATAGGCGGCCGCCCAGAGCGAGACCGTATTTATGCCGCGATAGGGCTTGCCGCTGGCGACGTTGGTCGGGCGGGTGACGTCGGCGCCGGAATGATGCCATGGCATGCGCCAGGTGCCGGTGCCGGCTTCGATGGCGTCGACGATCGCTTGCGTGACGCGAGCATAGACGTCTGAGCGTTGTGAGGCTGACATGATCTGTTCTCCGTTCTCGCGCCGGGGACCATCCCCGGCGGCGGAGGCCCGTTCGCGCCGGGCACAGGGGGCTCGCGCACCCGTCAGGGCCGCAGCGAAGCGGAGGACGGCGAAGCCGTTGCGCGGGTGCGCCGACCGGCGCAGGACTCCGCCAACAGCCGGGGTGGTCTACGGCGCGGGAGGGTCGATCCCGGCAATCACCGCGGTCAGGCGATCAAGCTCGCGCTGGAGAGCCTGACGCTGAAGATCGGAGATGCGCCGTTCGCGTAAATGCGCCCTGGCATCGGCCGCCGCGCGTTCCCACGCCGGCCTATGGCGAGCGGTGATGCAGGCGTTGGGACAGCGGGTCGGTTCGCACAGGGCGGTGAGCGGCTGTGCCGGATCGGGGGTCGTCACGCGCTTGAGGCAGAGCGCGGTCGCGGGATCGAAGAAGCAATCCGCAAGCGGGCCGACATGGAAGGTGCGCGCGACGCTGGCGAGCATGACGCGCAGGCGGGCGCGATCGGCGATCATGGCGGGCAAAGGCCCTTGTCTGACGGCGGCATCGTCGAGCGTCCGCGCGATACGCGGACCCGCCGGACCGCCGAGCGATGCGCCGCCCTGCCGCCGGTCGAAATAGTCCAGCAGATCGTCAATCTGACCGAGCCGGCGCTGCGCCTCGACCTCGGCGCGAAACCCCGATGCGCTGGTCCCGGCATAGCCTTCGAACGCGGCGACCGAGGCGTGCTTGTACTGGATCATGCCGGCGATGGTGCCGAACGGACGGTTGGCGATGTGCCACGCGATGGTGCGCCGGAACTGCCGCGTCGTGATGCGCCACGGCTTGCCATCGGGGCCGGGTGGGATGACCGGCGCATCGGGGCTGCCGAAGACGGTGTTGAGGTGGTCGCGGAAGGCGTTGAGCTGGCGGACCACCTCGCTCGACAGATGCGTCTTGGTGACAGCGCGGGGACGAAGCACCGGCCAGAGCGTGTCGCTTCCAGTCTTCCGTGCCGCGTGTTCCGACAGCCGTTCGAGCACCGTGATCGCCTCGGCCACCGGTTCGATCGTCACCCAGCTCGCCGACTCACCGGCGCTCGATCGGCGCTTGTAGAGGGTCGATCGGACGCGTTGCCGCTCGATCAGGCCGTCTTCGCTGCGCGCGATCGAGAGGCAGCCGCGCCGCATCGCCTGGACCTCGCAGTCGCGCATGCCGGTCAGATAGGCGCATACGATATAGGCGGCGGCCTGCAGCATCCGCTCCTCGATCGCTAGGGTCTTCACGTCGAAGCGGGCACGCCATGGCCGACCGCTCTCGGGAGCGATCGAGATCGGCGTGTCCATGCCGCCGACCTCGGTACCAAGCGATGCAACCGCTTCGCGAATGACATCCGGTGCGCCGGTAGTGAGCATGAGATGCATGGCCGGCTCGGCGACGGCATCGATGCCGGCATGCAAATGGAGGAGATGGGCGTTGATCGGCGGGGTTGCATCCCCGGTGAGGGGATCGATGCGCGTGGCGCCGTTGTGTGCCGTCGTCCAGATGGGCACGCCGCGTCCTTGCCGGGCTCGGCGCGCGAGATAGCGCTCGAGGCGCGCGCGCTGCCGCAGGCGGCGCTCTGCATCAGGCAGTCCGCGTTCGGCGGCGAGCAGCCGAGCGCGGACTGCCTCGAGCCGATCGAGCGCGACCCGAGCCGCCAGAATATCGGTCGCGAAGGTCGTGACATAGCGCAGCGACCAGGCGAGCAGCGGCGTGACAATCTCCTCCGGCATGCGTGGGGTGCGGTTCTCGCGCACATGCCGATATCCGGCGACGCGCGCAGCCGCTTGCCCGGCCCACGGCTCGAACCCGAGACCGCCTCCAGGCAGGTGATCCCGGAGATGGTAGAGATCGGTGACCACCTGCAAGAGCTGGCCGACGATGACGGGGCGCCGCGCTGAATCATCCCGCAGGTGGCGCGCATAAGCGTCGATCAGCGCCTGATCGATGCGGCCCAGGTCGAGCCGCCCAAGCCGCTCGCGCGCGAAGGCGAAGAACCGGCGAGCCCGGTTGAATGCCTGTCGGATGCTGGCGGGCGGCAGCTTCGGGTGGTAGCCGGGAAGACCGACGTTGAGGCGGGCGTAGAGATAGGCGCGCATTGCCGCCTGCACATCGGCATGTTCGAGCACGTCGAAATGCACGGTGACGTGGCAGCGCCGAGCGTTCTCGCGGAAGACGGCGGGACCGAGATCCCAGGTCGGGTCGCCGACGTGCGACAGCTCCTCGCGGGCATGGCCCGCCTTGAGCGGCGCGCTCGCCAGCACAGGGCGATCGTCGAACGCGGGCACGAGGGCATGGACGGGCGTGGTCATGCGCGTGCCTCCGGCGGCAGATAGAGCCGTTCGCTCCCCATCTGCCGGCGCGCTTCGGCGATAACGGCATCGGAGAAGACCGGCAGGACCTGGACCGTGATCCGGGTGTGGACGCGGCCGAACTTGGCGGCCCAGTCGCTCGCCGGCAGGCTGCATCGCTGCTCTTCGACGAACGCGAGAAAGGCGAGGATCGCGGGGAGCTTGCGCGCGGTGATGACGGCGTTGGGACAATCGAGGCAACCCCAGAAGGGCTGCGCGCAGGGTGATCCGGCCTCGGCGAAGGGGCTGCTATGGAAGCCCGCGCAGGCGGCGAGCCAGACATCCTGTTCGCCGTCGAGCACCGGACCCACCGTATCAGCCGACATCAGCGACGCGACCTGTTCGGGCGCTTCGCGCAGCGCCTGCTCGGCGGTGGGTGGAAGCACGGTCGGCATCGCCGCAGCGACCGCTGCGCGGAAGGCATCGGCGACGGCCGCCTCGTGCAACGGCCGGAGCGACGGCAGATCGGCATAGTGGCGCGCCGCGACCTCGCGGGTGTGACCGACCGCGAAGCGGGCCATATGCCCCTCGGTCTTGGTGTACCATAGCGCCTTGTGGGTCTTGCGCAGCCGGGAAAGCAGCAGATGGAGCGGCTTCCCATCATCGCCGGCGATACCATGGCGACGAGCCCAGGCGGCGAGTTGGAACTTGGGATCGACGATGCCGGCGCGAAGGCCGCCAACGTTGTGATAGAGCCAGAGGCAATCGTCGGTCAGATGCTCGCGTGCGACGGCGGTGACGTCGATCAGGCGACGCATGAGGCCGCCGGGTGTGCCGCTACCACCATCGCGGACCCGCATGCTCTTGTGCTCGGCACCGCGGGCGCGGCGCTTCAGATAGCGTAGCTCCACCGTGCCGGCATGCGGGTTGGTGAGACAATCCACGGTCAGCGTCTTCAGGCACTCCGGCTCGAGGCCGGTATCGAGCGTGAGCAGCACGAGCAGCGCCGGCAGATCGCGCGCGAGCAGATGATGGCGGCCATGCAGGTCGTCGATGAGCGTGCTGATCGGCAATCCGCGCCGCATGCGCATGAAATAGAGGCGCTTCAGCGCGGGCTGGTCTGCGACGATAAAGCCCTGCCGCGCGATGATCGCTTCGACATCGGCGCGCGCCCTGGCGACGACAGGGTCGCCCTCATCAGTGCGGTCGTCGGCGCCGAGGCGGCGAAGCATCGCTTCGATATCGGCCCTCGCGGCGTCGCGCAGCGCGCGGGCGACGAAGGGGCTATAGGCATCGCGCGGGGTCGAGCGGCCCGCCGAAGTGGCCAGCGTGTAGCGCAGCCGCTCATGCAGGTCGGGCGCGATCCGATCGGGCCGGTCTGCCTCGATCGCGCGCAGCGTGTTGATGACCTTGCCGACCGTTATGTGCCGGTGGATCGCGCCCATCCCACGCCGTTCGAGCGCGGACGCAAAGCCATCGATATGGACTGCGCGCAGGTCGTTGACGCCGGTCACCTCCGGCGCATCATCGCCAAGCCAGGCGAAGAAGTGGCGATAGACCTGAACATACTGCTTGATGACGCTGGCCGCACCGATGGGGCCGCCGAGCGCCGCCGATCGACGCAGCGCACCGGCGAAAGCGATGGCGAGTGGGCGAGGATCGAGCCCGGTCATATCGACTAGGACCGTTCCGCCATGCCGCGCCTCGATGGTGAACTTGAGGCCGAGCACAGGATCGGGCTGCGATCGCTCCGGCGTGATCGGCGCAAAGGCGACAGGCCGGCCCTTGCGGGGACGCCCGCTCATACGCCTTGCGGCCCCGGCAGTAACGCCAGCAGCCCCTCGACGGCCGCGTCCACCGTATCGGCGCGGGTCGCGATATGGTCGAGGTAGATATAGGTGGTGGTGAGGCTGGCGTGGCCAAGCAGGCGTTGCACCTGTTGCAGCGGGTCGCCCAGGATCAGCCGATAGCTCTCCACCGGCCCCACCGGCAATGCCGCTTCGCGCAGCCGCTGCTGGATCAGCAAGGCGAGCATATGGACTGCGAAGGCGTGGCGAAGCTGGTGCGGGCTGATCGACAGCGGGAAGCCGTTCTGTGCGCACCGCTTGCAGGCGCGGGTGAAGATCACCTCCCACGAGTTGGGGCGGACAGGCTGGCCGACCTCGGTCAGCCATAGCGCCGCCGGCTCGCGGGGCGTTCCATCCTCGTCGCACAGGATCAGGCGGCATCGTTCCTCCGGGGTGCAGATATCGCGCATGCGGTCGAGACCGGCGCGGGTGACAGGGATCGGTCGGTCGAAGCTGGCCGCACCGTCGCGCGCGGCGAACTTGGCCACGCCCGCGGCGCGCTCGACCGCGACATAGGCGGCGATCTGACGAAGCAGCCGGCGTGGGACCAGAACGCTGCGTCCGCGGTCGCCCTTGGTGAGCGGCGGCGGAAGGGGCAACCAAAGTTGTTGGACGTCACCGTCCTCGCGGTCGATCGCCGCGAGCTCGGCAGTGAGCAGGCCCGACGCCTCTTCGAGGCGCAGGCCGGTGGTGACGAGAAGATCGGCGAATAGCGCGTTGCGCAGCCCGTTGCGATCGCGAGCGCCGGGGCGCTCCGTGCCGTCAGGGGTGAGCCCGCGCAGGCCGAGCTCGCGGAAAATGCGGTAATCGTCCATCGTGACGAACCGGACGTCCGACCGCCTGGCGACGCGCTCATAGGCGTCGTTGCGCGCCGCGATCATGCCGCGACGGCCACCCTGCGCCGGTCGCCAAACGGCGCGGCGGCTGAACGGCGCGTCGGCGATCAGCCCTTGCTGCTCGCCCCAGCGGTAGAGGCGATCGAGCCTGGCGACGGCCCGGTTCCAGCTTGCCGCCGTGATCCGGTGATCGGCCTCGTCGCGGCGTCGCTCACGATGATAGGCGCCGACATCGTCGCGGGTCGCAGCCCACACGGTCTTGCCGCAGGCATCGAGAAAGCGAAGCCAGACCGCGACATCATAGGCGTAGGCGCGAAGCGAGTGCCGCGAACGGACCCCCGACAGCGGCAGGTCGAGAAAGAAGCGATCCAGATCGGGATGATAGAGCGCATCGCCACGCAGGATCAGCGGCACATGCGCATCGAGGCCCCTGGCCTCGCGCCGCTCGCAAACAGCAATGATCGACACCGGCGCGAAGCCCTCCCCCCGGACCCCCCACCCGGAAACTGACCTCGCACCGTTGCGCCCTATGGCCCGGCAGCTATCAGGCTGGCCTCCGCCAGCTCTTGGGTCAGCGCTACGGCCAGCCTGATAACTGCCTACCGTGGGCGTCCATCGCCGACCTTACTGCAATGTTGCGGACGGCGCAGACTGTCCAGATAAGGCGATCAATTCTTCGAATGCATATTTCTTCGATCCGAAGGAGCCGGTCAGATCCCGGTGCAGCCGGTGGGGTGCGCCCGAGGCGTGTCCCAGCTCGTGCAGCGCGGTGCGATGCCAGTTGATCGGCTCGAAGTAGGCCTGGGGCGGCGGGACCTGCACGTAGTCATGCGCCGGCACATAGAAGGCACGATTGCCGCCGATGCGGAAGTCGATGCCGGTCGCTTTGATCAGCGCCTCGACCTTCGGCTCGATTAGGCCGGGCGGCGGTGGCGGCGCGACGACGGCGATGTCTTCCGGAAGGCCGTCGCATTGGGCGGCATTGAAGACGGTGAAGCGCTTCAGAAACGGGATGGCCTGGGCGTCCTCGCCGGTTTCGCGGGCGCGTTTCTTCTCCTCGTCCGGAATGAACCGGTCGGCATAGACAACGGTCGTGCCGCGCTCGCCCTTGCGCACATTGCCGCCGAGCGACAGCGCTTGGCGGAAGGTCAGCCAGCTCTGGCAAGGAAAGCCGTGCTCAACGACGGCGCCCCATAGGATCAGCACATTAATACCGGAATAGCCTCGGCCAGTAGCGGCGTTCTTCGGCATGGCGAGCGGCGCCTTCGCCGCCGCCGTTCCCCAGGGTTGGACCCAGGGCACGCGGCCGGCCTCCAGCTCGGCGATGATTTTCGAGGTGATCTCGTCGTACAGGCTCGCCCGATTGGAAGGGCCATTGCGATAGTGTCTGGACATCGCGGGTCTCCGCGACGGGCGCCGGGAGCCTCTCTCCCGATCCTCAACCCGTCACGGCAAACCCGTCCGCACTCTCACTCTCGGGGCGTTGCGGGGTGTCCCCGCAGAAGGGGTCGGCCGAGACTTGGGGCTCGGCCGCAGGGGAAGGCTTTCCCCTTTCAATGGCACAATCGAATGAGGTCGCTTCGCCTTAGCGCAATAGCGTTTGCAGATTGGTCCGAACCGCTCTGGCGATCGCATCGTTGGTGAGGTTCCGAGCGCGGGCGACGGCCTCGATCGCCATCCGTGCGTCCGCCGGTTCGGTGGGGCGTCCGTCAATCTGGGTGAAGGGGCCGTCCGTCTCGGTGAGGAGGCGATCCATCGGCAGGTCGGCGACGAGCGCGCGACCGCGGTCGGAACGGGTCATCTCGGCGTTGACTGAGAAGTAACAGCCGAGAGCCGCTGCGCGCCGCGCCTCGGCCTTGCTTCCCGTAAACCAGTGCAACACGACGATGCCCCGATCGCGCGGCAGATAGCGTTCGACCATGTCGAGCACCATCGGCACGCTGCGGACGCTGTGGACAGTGAGAATCTTGCCACCGGCTTCCGAGCATCGTTCGAGGACGGTGCGAAACACCTGTTTCTGAGAGTCTAGGGATTTGTAGAATCGCGGACCGGCGTCGAGGCCGACCTCGCCGATATAGCGGGTCTCCGGCAGATGGCGTTCCCACAGCGGCAATTCGCCGGCTCGCTCCGCGACCAGCTGCGGATGCAGGCCGAGCGCCGCCCGCACGTAACGGGTGCCCCGTGTGAGCTCATAGTTGCGCGGCCATGCCTTCGGGGTCGTGGTGACGGTCAACGTGTAGATGCGCGCCGCCTCCGCTCTTGCGATTGCGACTTCCAGGTCCGGATAGAGATCGAGATGGCAGTGAAAATCCACGCCGCCGATCGTAAGATCATTGGTCATCCAGGCCGCGTCCTGACTCCGGCCAGCAGCACGCCCACCTCCTCAAGGCCACGGCGATAGACCTCGGCGAGCGCGGTTTGGCGGGCCGGCGACTCATCGAAGAGCGGACCGGGCTTGTGGATCAGTATCGGCGCCAGTGCGGGCCTGGCGCGAAGCCGCTCGATGGCGAGCTGGAACGATCGGATCTGAACGCCCTCAGACTGTCGGGTATCAAGCGCCCGGGCGGTGAGATCGTCGACGGTATAGACGGTCGGGTCAGTGTCGGGACGCAAACCGGTGACGAGAGCCGCGCGTCGAATGAGGCATGGCAGGCAATAGCCGCAATGCTGAGTCCCGAGACCCTGCCAGCGGCCCTTGGTCGGGGAAGCGCACGATAGAGAGGTAGGAGTGAGGCGGCGGAGCAACGCGCCGTTGGCGCACCCGGCCACCATCTCGCCTTTGGTCTTGTCCCAGTAGGGATTCTCGATCCGTCCATTGACGCCCAGGCCCGCGAGAGCGTCGTTCCAACGCGCAATATAGAATGGATGTGTCGTGCGCGTGCTCAATGCCCCGAGGCGGAGGGGGTCGAGCGGGACATTGACCGCGATTAGACCATTCTCGGGCACGTTCAGGGTGAATGGTCCATCGAGGCCGCTGCCGGCGAATACGCCCAGCGCGAAGAAGAGGAAGGACCGCCCACGGGTGGTGTTTTCTCCGGGCGATCCACGAACGAAGCCGTCCGGGAACGCCATCCAGAGTCGCAAGCGTTCAAAGGCGCGGCCACGATAATGCGCCTTCAACGCGTCGAAGATCGTGGACTGTGCGTCGCTTGTCGCACCCTCGCCGGCGTGACTGATGAGAAGCGGCGTCCGGCCCGCTTCGAGGGCGTCGATGGCGCCGACCAGGCTATCGAGACCGCCGGAGAAGAGCGCCAGATCGTCGAAGGGAGGACCAATGAGTCTGCCTGCGGGTGTCGGCGCGACCCGTGCGAAGCGGCGCGGCCGAGGGCGAAAGGCGATCGACCAGCGATCGCCGGTGAGGAAATTCAGCATCCGAACGAAGGTCGGCGCGGCGGCCGTCCAGCGCGCGGGATCGGAGACCGGCACGACCAAGCGGATTTCGCGTGTCCAGCCATCCTGGGACTCGCTCGCGCGTGAGATGCGTGTGTCGGCCGCATGGACATGCGCGGCCAGCACAAGGACATCCACGCCCATCTCCGATGGATGAACGCCAAGCCGTGCCAAACCTCGAAGCGCACGACCGATCCCGTGGTCTAGCGAGCGTTCTCCGATGACCAGGTCGAGGCGAGTTTCGACTTCTCCATCGCCGAGCGGCAGCCGGCTGCGGTCGCCCGGGCCGTAGCGGCCGATAATGACGTGTCGTCTCATGCTGCCTCCGCTTCCGCGTCGCCCATGATCTGCAGGATGCCGAATGCTTGCTCATAGATGCGTCCGACGAATCCGAGCACGCGATCAGGCGTCAGCGCCGTGGCGGCGGCGCGAGCGGAAGTGAGCGCATCGGCCACGCCGCGCCGGATGAAGTCGTTCAATTGCGCTTGCACGCGCGCGGCCGCCCGGCTGTCGGAGGGCAGCGTGACCGTTTTCGCGCCGATGTCATTGCACAGCCGGGCCTCGATCGCGTTGGTCGCGTAAAGCTCAAATACGGTCTGCATCTGGTCGGCGGTCAGTCCGTCAAGATCAGTGATCCCGGCCCCGGCAAGATCGGTGATCGTCTCGATGAAGGCCTCACGTGCGATACCTTCATCGATCGAGCCGCCGTCTGGGCACACGTAGTCGGTGAGCCCCAAAAAGATCTCTTCGATTGGCCGACCGGCGAGAGCGCCGAGATTGAGCGCGCGGAGAGCCTCAGCTGCGCCACGTGTGACGGCGTCCGACAGGAAGCCGAGGAGGCGGCTGCCTGCGCCGCGCGCCGATCCCATTCTGGCGGCCGCCGTGCGTGCGCCGCCCGAGGATGAGCCGACATAGTGCGACACGGCCCGGCCGAGGCTCCTGCGGTCGTCGCCGCCGGAACCGGCGAAGCGGGAGAAGTTGTTGCGGGCGGCCGAGAATCGCGTTGGATCGGCGGCCGGCGGGATAGGTGGCCTCGCCGGCGGCGCGCCGGGCGGGTTCGTGCCATCTGCTGGAGCGTCGGGAGGCGGGCCGCCCGGTGGTGTCCCGTCAGGGGGCGCTCCGTCCGGTGCGGCTGGTGGCGCGCCGTTATCGCCAAGCCAGCTCGGGACAAGCGGCGTACCTCCCCCCTGGCCGCCGAATGCGCTGGAGGTGCCCATCAGCGAGCTCCCTGGCGGGTGCGGAGCACGCCGGTGGCGGCGACCTTCAGCATCGGGCCGCCATCCTTGCCCCACGCCTGAAGCAGGCGGTCAAATCGCTGAGCCGCGTCGGGGTCTTTGAGAACGCCTTCCCAGCCGCTGCAAACCCATGGCCCCAGCCGGTCTCGGGGAAGCGCGTCGAGGAAGTCGACGAGGTTCGCCTGAAGCGTTGGATGCGCCTTGACGAGGATCGCCAAGCCGGCTGTGCCGGGCGGCTCGGTATCGAAGCTGTCTCCTCCGACGATGCGGCCGCGCACGGCCTCGAACACTTGGGCGGCTTCGGGTGGAGCAAGTCGCTTGAGGTCAGGTTCGAGGCCCTGCACCGCAAATTTTCCGCCGAAGAGCTGTTCGACGACGGCGGCCAGGTGACCGAGCACCGACGCGGCGCCGAAGTAATCCTTTCGATCCTTGGCGACGAAGAGGTAGGGGCGGAGGTCCTCGTCTCCGATCGCGGTCGGTACCGAGGCCCACGTCTTGATGGCAGGAGACGAAAGCCATTCGCTCAGGAGCGCGCTCTCGGTCGTTTTCACGGCCTCCAGCTTCGGCACGGCCTTGGCCGTATCGCCGCTCTTCCCGCCGGGGGGCGCCTTGTCCGCCTTGGCCGCGCGCTTGGGCTCTTCCTTTGCGGTGGCGGCCGCTTCGAGCGCGGCCAGGTCCGGGCACTTGCCGTCCGGAGCAGCCGCGGCGGCAGCCGCGATCTGATCGAACAGCCGTGGGATGAAACGCTCGGCGAGCATCAGCTTGGCGAGAACCGGCAGCTTGACGTCATCGCCGAACCCGCGCGCTTCGGCCGTGCGCTGCCGCAAGACAAGCGTATTGAGGAATCGTTTGATCTGGCGAGGGTTCCCCTTGGTGCCGCTGGCCAAAATCGGCCCGATCTGATCGCTGAGCGCCAGGGCGTTGTTGGCTCGTGAGGCCTTGTCGCCGAGCGCAGTTTTCACCGTCGCAGCATCGAGCGCGCCGGATGTCCAGGGTCGCTTTAGCCGCTCTCGGGCGACGCCGATTAACGTGTTGAAGGCCGGATCGTTGTCGCCAAGCTCGGCCCCCACGAGAAGGAGCGTCACATAGATGCGCGTTTCCGTGTCGCCGAGGGCCGGAATGCGGAAGGGCACCTGGATCAGCTTCTCCAGATAATTGCGCGCATAGGTCTGCGGACCGGTCGTGTCCGGCAGGTCGGGAAAATGCTTGCGCACCGCGTATTCGATCATCGCCTCATCGGCGGCGACGACGAAGGCGGTCCGTGACGTGAAGAGGAAGAGGCGCACCGCTTCCAGCGTTTCGATCGCGGTGTCGGGCAGGCAACGATCAAGATCGTCGATGAGAACAACCAGTTGCTCGACGCCTGCTTTTTCCAGGAGATCGTCGAAGGCCTGTCGGAAGGCGTTGATCTCCTCGGGTACGTTGGTCGAGTCGCCTTCACCTTTGGGCTTCAGCAGACCTCTCACGCCATCTATGGCCGCTTCGACATTGTCCTTGGTGGCGAGCTTTGCCGGATCGGCGACAAAGCCCTCCAATGTGCCGACGATGGCCTGGATCTGGTCGGGGGTCGGGATTCCGGTGAACGCCGTGAAGGCGAGACCGCCGCCCTTCTTGGCCAGCTTGAGCCAATCGATGCGGCGGAAAATATCTTTGACCGTGTCGCCCGCCTTGGTAAGCGCCGGGCGCTTTTCGATCAGGCCGGTGACTATGCCCTCGATGAGCGCGATCTTGGCGTCTTCGAATCCCTGAAAGCGCCAGCCGTTGAATTTCAGGCATAGGACCTTTGCTTCACCCTCGAAGCCGGCCTCGATCATCTCCAGCACGCTCGACTTGCCCGCGCCCCAATCGCCGTGGACGCCGACGGTCACTGGCTGATCGGGCCGGTCGCGCAGGAGTTTGATGATCGTCGCAGCGATTGCCTCGTTATTGAGGAGGTCGACCTTGGTTTCGTTGTCGGTCAGAATCATCGGTATCCCCCCGCGGTCTGTTGGCCGAAGAGGTCCTTCACCGTGATGAAGGCTTGTCCTGTTTCGGCGGCGCGCCGCACTTTGCGTTCGAGAACGGCCTTTAACGGAATCTGACGCTCGAGCGCGTCGTATATGTCGCGACCGTCCATGCAGATGAGGCGCTTGCCGGCTCCGAACGCCGCCAGTCCTTCGGTCGTGAACCCGTTGTAGCTGACGAACAGTCCGCGGGCCCAGGCCGCCTTCTGCTCGAGTTTGCCGTGGAATACGTGCAGGTCAGCCACGCCCGTCGGAAGCGAGTGCCATTTCGCCTCCAACAGATAGGTCTCATCGCCCAGCAAGAAGCTTCCGTCGATCTGCTCGCCAACATTCCGGAATGGCTCGCGCGCTGTCAGACCGGCCATATCGAAGGATCGTTTGAGGAACGCCTCGAAGGCGTAGCCTCGCTCGTGCGGCTGAAGCGACGCAATCTGGACCAGCTGTTCGCGTAGTTCGGCGAGCAGCCGCAAATCGAATGCTGGACGAGGCGGCTCTCCGCCGGAGGCCGCTTGGCCAGACAGTTTTGCCACGAGGGAGCGATATCGACCTTCCGCGTTTGGCACGGGATCGGGCTGTCTGGTCTGGGTCAAAAATTGGGCGCGGTGCTCCCAGAGCGCCTGGAGGGTTCGGACGGCCGTGGCGTCATCGACCTTCTGGAGAAAGCAGCGCAGACGCTTGCCTTTGGAGCCTCCATGCTCGGCATAGATCGGATCATCGATATCGACGTCGAGTTCGGTCGCGAAGAACTCGGCAAAGCTCGGATCGGAAAAGTCCAGCACATAGCCGCGCCCTCGAATGAAATCGACGAGGTCGTCTACGAGCTTGAGATCGATGGATCGGATCGAGCTAATGGCGAGATCCCTTCCGGGATTGAGCCGGTCTACCGCCGGCGCTTCTGATTTGCGTCGCCCCCGCCTTGATCATGGTCACTCCGCAGCTCTCAGCGGATTGATCACCTCGACCCCTGCGAAGTCCTTTTCATTGTCGGTGACGACCACGCAGCCGTTGGCCTCGGCAACGGCGGCGATGATCGTGTCGAGCGCGCTGCGTGGCCGGCCGGCGGCGGTGCCTTCGGCCATCAGCCTCGCCCAAGCGAGACCTGCCTTCTCGTCGAAGGGGAGGACACGACCGGCGAAAAGGGCCGATGGTCCTTCCGGACCGGCGAACCACGTTTCGAGCTGATCGCGCTTGCGACCTCCCGGCTTTTCCAGCACGCCGCGCCAGATTTCCGCGATGGTGAGAGAGGCGATGAAGAGGTTCTCGTCGACCTGTTCGGCCATCCACCCGAGCAGCGATTCCGACGGGACCGGCTTCGTGATGTTGCTGATGATGTTTGTGTCGAGAAGATACCGGCTCACAGGTCAACCTTGCGGCCGGGCTCGAATGGACGGGCGGGGATAACGTCGGCGCCGACCAGAGGCGAGCGCCGCAACGCTTCGAGGATGCCGCCCTTTCGCGGCGGCTGGCCGGCGATGCCCTGGCTGACGGCCGCTCGCAAGCGCTCGGCCTCCGGGCCGTCCTCGGCGAGGCGCTTTGCAAATGAGCGGATCAGCTCGCGATCGGAATCGCGCCCGAGAACCTCGAAACGTGCCATGCCGCGTTCCACCAAGCGGTTCCGGTAGTTCTTGATGGCGCGCCTCTGAGACGTGTCGCCCATGATTGACCTCCGCGCTATTGCCAGTAATATATCCAGTTGCCGGCCGAACGGCAAGGTGGGCTGGAGCAAAGCTTCGTTCCGGAAGGGAGGCGAGGATGGCCGATGTCGTCGAACACCGCGCGCGTCCGCATCGCTCGGCCGCCGATCATAGGTATTTGCGCTTCGCGGCGACGCGCCACACTTCGCCAATGGAGCCGAGCGCCGCCGGGAGCATCCGAGCCTGCGCTTCAAGTGTAGCCGATAAACCACTGACACTGTTCAATATTGCAGGGTTGGATGCAACAATGGCGGCATGTCCGC
>VFQN01004501.1_pt1 | contig 18348 bp, 30 predicted proteins | sample 3512371 | NCBI WGS metagenome assembly VFQN01 (sample SAMN10412370, study PRJNA504923) | tailings metagenome | isolation source: Replicate 2 from Balatoc abandoned mine | place: Philippines: Itogon, Benguet | collected 2017-08-28 | reverse complement strand
CCCACACCAGTAAACTCCTGAACAGGGGAATGGGAGTCATCCACCAGCTGATGCCCGACAGTTCATCATCCACTGGCAGGCACCTACCACCATACATCACACCTTCCCTGTGGATCCGGGCAGACCACACACCCACTTCCATGTGCCATGTCTGGCACGCACAGCGCGAGCACACACGCTGGTGTACGGTTACCCTGGCCATACATGCTACGGCAATTTATGCACCCACACAGTCAACTACCGGTACGTACTGCTGCTACATGATCATGTATGCTGTGGTGTAGTGTTGACCTAGCTAAGTACGGTCGGTGTGCGTAGTGAGCTCCGTGGTCAAAGCCAAGTGCCGTGGTTAGTGGTCAAACTAACCCAAAGGTTCATCAGTGGCCAAACACAGCAGTGCCCAATCATTATGAACGGTAATCAACACAGATTACCGACTTTGTATACACCCATCAGCGCATGCGAGTCCTAGTGCGGGGCAAACAATCAGAACATTAGAACACAATGGCCAGGGGAGCTCCCCTGCTACACTGGCAACTACATACGTACAGCACCGACGCAGGCTGGGCTCACACAGGGCAGCTGGGCAGGCCATCATGCTTTCAATTCTGCCACGGAGTATCATGAAGCATCCAGCCGCTGTCTTGTATGTACGGTATGGCTCACAGGCTACCGTAATGCCACATCTAGCCTCGTCTCGCCGCCACACTCCTCTACACTGCAAGTAAATAAGAAGACGAGCGCGAGAGGACGAGGGCTATACTATGGCCGCGAATGCCTTGGTCTGCCCGCCCACAAGTACGCAGATCTGCACCAACGTACATACATGGCCTGAAACGTACCAACCAACCAACGTACATACACTGCCGCTGGAGCCGAAGACGGGCATGTCAACCCCTCCTCCAAGACCAGGTTCCGTCCTACACCGTCACGGCTGTGGTCTTAGACTGGTACATATACATGGCCTGAAAGGCCTTCACAGTCCCACCAAATGCCTCACAATGCATCATAGCCACCCTTCCAAATGTAAATGCAACGTGCGGCCGTCGTCGTGATGCTGCCTAGAACGGAGGGAAGGGCGGCGGGCTGGGGCTGGGCGGCGGCGGCGGCGGTGGGCTGGGGTTGTTGGGCGGGCTGGGCGGCGGCGAGCGCCTTGGCACAGGTGTGTACGGCTCCCACACAATGCCCAGGGCCCTGGTGTTCTTGTCAGCGAGCTGCCAGCCGAAGAAGTAGGCTATGCGCAGCGGGGTGTCTGTGACGCAGGGCGTGGCGTTGTGGGCCTCTGCCCATATACTGCGTCTGCTGACGCCCAGGTACCAACTACGGCCCTGGTCGGTCCACACCTCCAGCGCCATCACCTCCCCATTGGTCTTGCTGCCCTCCGTGTACACCTGCATGGCCAAAGGCGCGCATGTACAGCATACTTACACTTGCATACATTATGTTGCGTGTAGTTGTTATTGTTCTGGTACCGGTACGCATGATTGGCGCTATCAAAGTGGTGGAAACTACCAACTGAAGCCAATAGCCCAGCTCATACTGGTAGATAGATAGTTCCCAAGGAACCAGGTAGCTAGGTGCAGCCATCCCGCCCAAATACGGTACCCGAACCACGTGAACAAAGCAAGGCTCAATCCGGCTGGGCTGTGCGGGGCCGGAAGGGAGTGCATGAGCGCAGCAAAAGTCACCCACAGGGGCCACCCCTGCTGCTCCATGCGTGCTCATGGGGAGGATGTGCATGCAGCTCTGCACCTACTATGGCGAGACTTGTGTACCGTAGTGGCACAAATATAATAATACAATAATAGGATCTGTGCCACTATGGCACTTGCCAGGGCATGTGTGTTTCGCAGTGGGGCCCAAACTGCTGTGTAGGGCAGGGTTTCCGACTGTGGCTGCCACCACGGCAGTTGCAGCAAGTAGTTTTCCTTTCCTTTGCACAGCCCTCGTCACCAACTGGCGCGCCGTCTGACCTCGTGCTCTGGGCTCAAACCTGCCCAAACGCAACCCAACATCACCAAAAATTGTACGTGCACGTGCGTCGTGACGTGCGTGCCATACGGTACGGGTATGGTAGCGACAGGTGCGGTAGCTACCGCGCATACGGTACTGTACTTGTACTCACCACAGCCCTGTTGAAGCTTTCGCTCGGCCCAAGTACATCCGTCATTGCCCTTTCAGGACCGTAGTCACCGTGTTGGTCGCTCCAACGGCCGTCAGCGTGGTTGGTACGTATGTAGTTCATGGCGCGACCATACTGCATATCAATCCTGCGGCGATGGTTTTAGCAACTATTAATATTATAGTATTTAGTAATGGGCATCTTGCTTTCAGCCTGCAGCGGAGCGACGCCAAGGCAAAACAAGGAGGGCCAGAGGCGGCTGGGATGGGCGCACAATGAGAGTGGTGGGTCGCGTGCAGTGCAATGCCGTGCGTCTGCATTTCTACCCTTCGTGTTCACACATACGTGATCCTGCAAACACAGCGTGTTTTGCTGCCGCCCGTAGCATCTGAGGCGACCGTGCCAGAGGAAAAACACCACGCACCTTTCAGCACGGTTTGCAGTTGCCTACCTGGCTGCCACGCGCAAGCCCTGCAACCACAGGCCATACATGCACGCACGCTCACCTTGTGACACGGCCGCCCGCTCGGTACGTGCCTTCATCGTCCCACCAACTGCCGTCGTACACCATCTCCGTCGTGCCGAACGGCCCGATGCGAAGCGAGGCGCACGCCGGCGGGGGGCTGGGGGGCGGGGCGGGCGGGCTGGGCGGCACCGGGCTGGGCGGCGGCGGTGAGGGTGGCGGCGAGGGCGGGCGGGTGTAGGTGGTCCATACCGCTGTGAGCGCGATCACCCCACCGAAAAAGCCCTGCGAGTCATACCCTGCGAAGTGGTTTAAGCGGATGGGGTTGTTGAGCGAATCTGGGCAGGGCGTGGCGTCGTTGGCGGTTCCGGAGGTGTCGCCCAGGCCTCTGTACTCCCCCCCGGAGTACGTGGTGATGAAGGAGATGCCGGTGAGATCTGTGGCGCTGCCCCGTCTCTGTGTGTGTATCCGTAGGGACGTGATGAACTCGCCGGGGCCGAATGTATACGCGTCACCGTCACCACCTAAGGTGGAGCCGTGTGTGGCGGATACAACTCCGTACGTCACCTGCACGCAACAGCGAGCGAATATGCAGATGTAAGGAACACGACCAGTATCATGGCTGGACGTAAATTGCTCATACGAACACTCACTTGGCCTCACTCGGCTGGGTACGGTGGCCCGCAGGCACGTAATGCACAGTTGCACTTTTGACACCCGGGTGCACGCTGGTGCGTGCGTCCGCGTAAGCAACACAAGCACACACAGACAACGGCGCAACGACGTTAACCCACACACGCCTGGTCTGCAACCCACCCGGAAGCTCCCAGCGTCAACCCACACGCGCCTGGTGTGCCACCCACCTCGAGACCCCCAGCGTTAACCCACACGCGCCTGGTCTGCCGCCCACCTCGAGACCCCCAGCGTTAACCCACACGCGCCTGGTCTGCCACCTACCACGAGACCCCCGAGCGTCAACCCACACGCGCCTGGTCTGCCACCCACCTGGAAGCTCGCAAAGCCTCCCAAAAACCCTCGGCCGACCGCGATCCTGGTTTTGAGCGGCAGGGCATGCACAAAAGAACGGTTAACGTTAGCACATGGCCCCTCGGCTGCACCGAAGCATAACCTACGAGTGACGTACGACGGGCACTGCGTGCGAATTGCACCGTACGCGGCAACGACTTTGCATACGTGGCTCCCCAATACACGTAATGGCCACCACTATTACGTTGCTGTTAGCGTGCCACCCATGCCTGCCCCCAGACCGCGTGCCACCCATCCCTGCCCCCAGACCGCGTGCGCATCCCAGCTGCTCCGCATCACTCACTCGGGTCCCATGCGACTAAATGACATATGTGCAGGCCCCGTACCGCAGCCAGGTGTCAGTGTGGTTCAATGCACCACCCTTGCGTTCTCACCTTGAGATTGGCGAGGGGCCCGACGCAATCCAGGTGTTGTAGTCGTTCCACGCAACTCCACTGGCAGTGTCACCGTACGGTCCTTTGACTGGGTCAGCGCAGGCTGCAGAGGGCGGCATTGGCGGCGGCGGGGGCGGCGACGGCGGCAGCGGCGGCGACGGCAGAAGCGGGGACGGTGGCGGAGGCGATGGCGGATCGGGTGACGGGGGCTGGGGCGACGGCGGGGACGGCGGCAGGGGCGGCGGGGATGGCGGAAAGGGCTGCTGTACATACACCAGCCCCAGCCCACTGACTATCGTACCCATATCTGAGTCTTGGCGGTTGAAGCCTGCAAAGTAGGCGAGAACGGGGAAGCCCTCTGTGCAGTTGGGCTTTACGTCGGAGGGCGACCTGCCATAGCGGACGAAATCATCATCGCCGATGAAGACTGGATTATTGTCCGCGCGGAGGTTGGTTTTTAAAATGAGGGTGCCCACGCTGTTATCATCAAAGCCTTCGGCCAGGGCGACGTTGGTCACCACCTCTCCTGGCTTGAAGTCGTATGAGCTCTCGTAGCCCCTGTCGGTCACTCCATGCGCGGGCGCAGTCACATTGCCGTACGTGACCTGCAATTATGAAAATCAAGGGAGATCATTTCCTCCCCTGATGAAAATATCGTACATTCCACATTCCCTTGGCGCCAGGATAAAGGATCTCCCCCATCATTTCATTTTTTTACATGTCGCTCAAGGAAAACCTCGGCCAGGAGTATGGGTGAGGGGGAGGGGTGTGCACGCACCAGCATGCTTTGAGTAACACCTGAAGTCAAACATGTGTAGTTTTAAGCTTTACCTACGTACGGCAGGTCAGGCACTCTCACAAACCCCACTGCGTGCTGGCACCAGGGGTGTGCAGCACCTGGACATGACACGTGCTGCACACGTGGCAGAAACGCGACACGTGCCTTTGTGGTGGACGGTGCAACTCGGGGCCCGCGCCTTGGGTGTGTAACATAATAAAAGAGTTCAATTATTCTAAAAGTATTCTCATAATATGACAATAAAACTATCAGCAGGTAATGGTGTCACAGTGGCCTGCTGCTTGGGTGCTCCTTCACGGCTGATGGCACCTGGGCGAGGTCTGCCACCCTCGTACCGTACGGTACGATAACGGCCGCGCCGCCAACTGACACGCCGTACGCACCTGCATGCCGATGATGCTGCCGATGCGCCAAACTTTGATCCTGTTGGCGGTTGACGGTTGACGGTTGGCGGCGGTGGGACACGGCGTCTCAAGGTGCTGGAGCAGGGGGTCTACGCTGGTGAAGGCACGGCAGTAAAGCGCTTTACAAACCAAGGCAAGGCAAATTACCGTACATCTAAACATGCATGCCGCGCAACCCATCGCACCACTGCCCAGATAATGGAGCTGGCGGAAACCATCAACCCCACCAACACCCTTGTGCCGTACACGTGGGTGGTCGTGTTGCCCACCTGGTAATGGGGGCGCGGCCGGATTCCAGGTAGTACTGACGGTCGGTCCAGAAGTCCCCGGAAGTCAAACCAAAAGGCCCCGCATTGCACAGCAGGGCCGGGGGGCTTGCTGCGGAGTTCGAGGGTTTCAAAGTTGGTCATCCAGGTTGGGGGAGAGTACTCAACGGGCAACCTGGCAAGGGAACTAACAGCAACGCATTTAATGGTGTGGCCTCACAAGTTGGCTCGGAGGTGCATATGGCAGTTGTACAACGACTCACATTGTTGTGGCGGTGGGTAAGACGCCAGAGGCGACGGTGAGGGGGGCGAGGGTGGATACGGCGGAAGGTAGGGTGGCGGCGGGGGGTAGGGTGGGGATGGAGGGGACGGGGTGTAGGGCGGCGGCGCGGGGGGCGAAGGGGGCAGGGGCGGCGAGGGCGAAGGGGAGGGCGGAGCGGGCGGTGGGTTGGGTGGATGGGGCGGCGGAAAGGGCTGCAGCTCAAACCCCAAGGTTAGGCTGCAGATTTGCAGGCCCGCAACGTCAGAGCGCAGGGACCCTTTGACGTAGGCGAGTACAGGGAGGCCGTCGCCGCAGCTGGGTGTGACGTTGGAGGGCGGGTAGGGCGCGGTGTTGTTGTTGCCGAGGATGATAGTCTTGTCCTCCCCGCGCAGGTTGGTTCGGAATATGAGGGCGCGAGGGCCCTTGGGCGTCACAGACACGGCGATGTGAGTGACGACCTCCCCTGGCTGGAAGTCGTACACGCTTTCGGCCGCCTTGCTGATCCCGTGCACGGGCGCGGTTGTGTTGCCGTACGTGACCTGTGGGTGTGCAGTAAGGTTTCATGCGACGATGGGGGGTGAGGCTGAGGTTGGGCAGGCCACGGGAAGGAAGGGCCCAGTCCGAGGCTCACAGCATGCTGGGGTTTTAAATCAGTGGGTGACGGACCATGGAAAGCAGAACAGTGAAGCGCACGGTCCATGATGCAAGGCAGACAGACCGTCATGTGAAGAGCTCAGTCCTTGGTGCAGCTCTAAGCAGGGGAGTAAGTGCAGTGAAGCAGGGGAGTAAAGCGCTGAGTCCATCTGAATCGAGTGCACCAAGCCAGGCACGTGCTCCCCGCCACTCCCGACCCACCTGCAGGCCCTCAATCACATCAGAGTACCAGGTGGTGATCCTGGAGGTGGGGGGGGCGGCGCAGGGCTAGGGTGTCCACTGGCCGCGAGGCACGTGCTTGGAGTTTTTAAGCAACACGTCCTACAATTTCCGATGGCATGTTGGTGCGTTACTGCGGCGCAACCTGCCGGCGCCAAGTGGCCCAGACTGGGACGCATGCACGTCCCCTGGCGTGTACGTGCCATGCAGCGGGAACGCAAGGCAGCCTGTGCGAATGCTGCCCACAGCGTGACCCACACACGGTGCAGCCCACAGCGTGACCCACACGGTGCAGCCTGCACCATGACACACACGGTGCAGCCTGCACCATGACACACACGGTGCAGCCCACAGCGTGACCCACACGGTGCAGCCTGCACCATGACACACACGGTGCAGCCCACAGCGTGATCCACAGGGCCTCGCTCTGCCCCTGAGTGGCCCTGACCGGGTCGCACGCATCGTGTCCGTGCTTGACACGTGCCCGTGTCCGTGCCAAAGCGGAAGCCCAAGGCAGCAGACGGACAGGTATGCTGCCTGCAGCGTGACCCTGCATGACCTAGGGAGTGGCCAGCTTGCTAGCGTTTGATGTTCGCCATGCTTACTTGGTGATCGGCGCGCTGCCGGAAGCCAGGTAGACGTCCCGGTCGGTGAAGGTGTCCGTTCCCGCCGGGCCGTATGGCCCGGCCTCGCACAGCCCCGCTTGCGCCAGCCTCCTTGCTGCTAAAACGGGGCCGAGCGCTGCGAATTCACTGTCTGAAACAGGGAATAGCGTAGCGAAGCCACCGGTGCCTTTGCGACCCACCATGCACTGATGTTGAAGCCATGCACAGCACCAGCAGCACGACCCGCCATCCCAGCGCTGTAGGCCGCGGGCTAGCCATGGCCCTGTTCAGCGCACCGCAATGTTGGCTCCCACAAATAGGTCCCGCGCTCAAGTTAGCCATTTCAAGCAATATGTCACACCCTCATATATTGCCTATAATGAACAGGACTGCGCGGGAGGGGCCGAAAGACCATTTTCGCCGATTAGTCATCGGAATGGGGCCACGTGGGCCAAGTTGCATACCCCTCTCCCCTGCTGGGCGCGCTGGTTCTTGCCTGCTCTCCCTCATCCATCCACAGCATACCGCCACGCCCATGAGCGGCATGTACGACACGCGCGTTGCATGGGTACTGTCGCCTCAGCCCACCTCGAGAGTGGCTGGGGCCAGGGTAGCTGGGGGCTGGTACCAACCAGGTATGACGAAGACCCTGGGTATGACCGTATGACAACGGAGACCCTGGGTATGACCGTGAGGTATGACCGTTTCCTGCTCCCTCGTTCCCTGATGCTGCATGACGCTCAAGGCAGGCAGGCAGCAAACGAGCAGCAGCCGGGAGCTTTCAAAGATTGCACAGCTTACAACGAAGCCGCCTTCCCAAGACGTACACCACTAAGACATACCCAATCTGGACACAGGATGAACATCATCGACACAGCAAAGCACACAAACAGAAAGAATGAACGCGCCGTCCGGTGGCACCGTAACCATCCCGTAACAAGTGCATCACTGTGCTCCCAGAGCTGGTTGATACCGTACTGCTGCCCAACCACCGGGCAAAAGGTCTCTGAATGGGGCTGGCCCCAGCCGGACTGCCGGCCGCTACCAGCGCCACAGGGCCAAACCATCACAGGGCCAAACCATGAAGAAAGACGCTGCCCTCTTTTCCTCAGCGAAGGTGAGCAACAGCAGAGACGGACACAGGGCAATCCCATGCCACGCCGCCGTACTCCATGCGGGGCATGATGCCGTACCGTGCCTCTATTGACACGTGCCGTGCCGTACCGTGCCTTGGGGGTGATCCATATACTCAAAGCAAGCTGCCACACACCGCGACCCTGCAAAGCCCGCCCGCCGGGCACATCAGCCATTGCCGCAGCCCCACCGCAGCCGGACCGTCACTGCCGTCCGCCTAACGCAGCCGACAGCTGCAGTCAACAGCGCCCAACAGCCAGACGAGAAACCACTGCAACATACCGTATGCCCCCTTGGCCCCCACCACAAGAGTGCAGAGCTGCCTACTGCTGCTGCACATCCTTCTCCTCCCATAATGCGGATGCACCATCCCTCACATTGCACGCCGCAGACACCCACCCACCCTCAAGCCCCTGTCCCCGTGCAGCCCATGCCGAACGCGGCAATCGCCCCGCCGAACCCCCGCCTTCCAACAGCGTCCAGCAGACCCCTACCCCGCCCCATTATGCTGGATCGATGCTCACTGCCTGCCTGCCGCGCCCTCGCCGCCTCCAAAGCCGGTGCCAAAGCCGTCTCCTAAGCGGCGACCTGCGATTCGCCCACACCGCCGCTCTATGGGTCTTCTTGGCCCTGTAGTAGCCCCACCAGGCGATAGACACCAGCTGCCCACTGGTCGCTGCGTGCCGCGCCCCCCCGCAGGCCCGCCGCTCCATCACAATGCCGCTTGAACCCACCCCCGCCCGCCGAGCGCGCGCCGGCCCCCCCGCAGGCCCGCCGCTCCATCACAATGCCGCTTGACCCCCCACCCCCCGCCCAAGCCATAGCTCCGATCCCGCGCCCGCAGCCGCAGCCCAGCCGATGCCACGTGGCCCCTGCGGGCCCCCGGCACGCCGTACCTCCCGCCCCCGCCGCACCCCGCGCGCCGTGTTGCGCCACCCCTGGCGGACCCCCTGCCTCCACCAGCTGCCCCAACAACCAGCAGCTCGCTGCGCGTCGACCCGCCAGCACGCCCGCAGCTCCAGCACACCGTTGCGTGGGACACCCTCCCTTGCTGCGCCCCGCCCGGGCAAATGCTCTCCAGAAGGCCGGTAGCGGTCCGGCGCCAGCGCCCTCCTGCACCCCTGCCAAGCCCTCCTCAGCTCCTTTCTTGCTGCATGTCGTCCGCAATGACGCTGCCCGAGGGTCGCCCTGCCCGTGCCCCACCCTGCCTGCCGTCCAAAGCCGCCGGACTACTGCGCGCCGCCCACCCACACGTTGCCAAACGCACGGTGGCGGTTGAGGGACAGTACGGCATCACCCCATGCGGCCGTAAGCAGCGCGGCCTCCCTTAATCCCCCTTCTGCGCGTCGTCCACGAACACGCTGCCAAAGGCGTAGTAGCGGTTGAGGGCCGCCACCAGCGCCGTGCAGATGCAGGAGCGCAGCTCCTCCGACACGGGGGCGCTGTCCAGCTTCCTGCTCGAGGGGTTAACGGACGGGAGGCGAGCAAAATAGGGTAAGGCATTAGAGAAACGTACAGCAAGCTGACACCGCATAGGCCGAGTGACGGGAAGGCGCGGAGGTGCGGACGGAACAGATGCGGTCAAGGGAGCAGCCGGCAGGTTCAAGCACCTGTGCGAGGTGTGGCAGGGCAGCAGGGCAAGGGCCGGCGGAAGGCGATCGTGTGCCGGGCAGGGCCCCACTCGCGGCGGCTCATGGGTATGCCCGTCTTGAGCGATAGGGGAAGCTGAGCCAAAGGGCGCGACAGCATGCTAACAACTACTGCACAATCATCACCGCATTTCGCAGGTGATCTGCCCCGACGAGCCGGGTTGGATGGTACAACAAGGCCCTGGAACCCACTTACCCAGCCGCCGACCGCCCTACGGCACACCGACAGAGGCAGGAGCAAAACCTTCCCTGCACGCCCCACCTCGACACCCTGGTCCCTGCCCCTGTACGTCCCAATGTCCCCTCCTCCCCTACATTCCCCATTGCTGCCCCTGTATTGTGTCAAGCCCGCTCCTTACCTATGCCCGCCGTCCCTGACACACCACATCCCAATGTTCTTTTCGGGACCACACATGCTCCCTCACCTACTGCCCCCGCCCCAACCTCTGTGCTTCCCTATTTCCGCCGCCCACGCACCAGATTTTGATGTTCTGGCATGCCCCAGCGACGTGCCGCCATGCGTGACCGCCTCGGGGTCCTCATGACGCTGTAGCCCTTACTGTAGCCCACACATCCAGGCGATAGAGATACCGCTGCACGCCACCCCGCCCGCAGGCCCGCCGCTGCAGCAGGATAGAATAGATACCAGCTGCTTGCTGCTCACTGCACGCCGCCCCGCCAGCAGGCCCGCCGTTCCGTCACAACGTCGCTTGGGCCCCAACCCGCGTCCAAGCCACACGTCCGATCCCAATCCACCCCTGCAGCCGCAGCCCAGCCCATGCCACGTGGCCCCTACGGGCCCCCCGAAGGCCTCCCCCCCGCCCCCCCCCCCGGCGCGCGCTGTTGGAGCTGGAGTAAAAGGCGGACCGCAATTGCAGTGGTTCGTCTTCCCCCTTACCGTACTGCTGCCACTACTGCTACCATTCCCACCTATTCGCGTTACTGCTTTCTTCTTCCCCCTCCTCCCCCTTCGTCTGTCGTCCTACCGCCAAACCCCCCTCCCTACGCCGCAACCTGCGCGTCGCCATGCGCCGCCCCCGGGGATCCCCTGCGTCCGCTGGCTGCCCCAACCAGGACCCCGCAATGCAATAAAACCACCTGCTCCCCGACTGCATTCTCCCCTCCGCCAGCACGCCCAGCAGCTCCAGCACTCCACTGCGCGCCCTGCTCCCCACCCCCGCCGCACACGTTGCGCCCGCCCCTGGGGGACTCACTGCCTTAACACCACCCCTGGAGGCCCCCCTGCGTGCGCGGGCTGCCCAAACAAGCACCCCGCAATGCAGTAGAACCAGCTGATCCCCGACTGCGTGTGGCCACGCCAGCACGCCCGCAGCTCCAGCACCCCGATGCGTTAGACGCCCTCCCTTGCTGCGCCCCGTCCAGCAGCAGCGATCCAACCCTAGAACCTGCCTCCCCCGTCCATGCAGCGATATCCTTCCTTGCTTGCTGCGCGTCTCTTCCCCGAGACTGCTGCCAAAGGGCCCGCCCGCCCTGACCGCCTGGGCCTGCACCGCCCCCGTCTAACCTGCCTGCAGCAGGCAAAGACGTGCCCCTCCCGCGTTACTGCGCGTCGTCCACGAACACGCTGCCGAAGGCGTAGTAGCGGTTGAGGGCCGCCACCAGCGCCGTGCAGTAGGCGCGGATGCAGGAGCGCAGCTCCTCAGACACGGGGGTGCTGTCCATCTTCCTGCTCGCGGGGGCCACAGAGTAGGACACATATAATTGATAGGCTTGTGATGAGGTGGTGTCCTTAGGCAAGGGAGCAAAAGCGTAGAGGGAGCGGGACGGGGAGTCAGGGCGCCCATGGCGCGGGCAAAGGAGCGAGAGGAAGATATCGGCCCGTGGCCGAGGTGAGGAAAAGAAGCAGGCAAAGCGCCGGCGGGTGGCGCTTGATCGCGGGGCAGGGCCCCAGATGCAGCAGCTCATGGCCATCCCTGTGTTAAGTGACGGCTTCTGTGGGAGCTGCTTACAAGCATGCCGCTGCATGCTTTATCGCCTTGACGCCAGGTGCATGAATTATAAGCCGCATTTTGCAGACACCCTACACCACGAATGCGCAGGGTTGCATGGTGCATAAAGGCCCCGGCGCCCACTGACCCCGCCACCGACCGCCCCAAAGCATACCGACAGGGGCAGCAGCAGCCCTCCCCTGAACGCCCCTCCCCTACACCCCTCGTCCCTGCCCCTGTGCGATTACGGTAAGTGTCCCCTCCTCCCCTTCACCCCCCATCGCTGCCCCTGTGCCCCTATCAAGTCCGCTCCTCTACTTCCCCCCCTGCCCCTGGGCCACGCACCAGATCTCGATGTTCTTCCCGATGACCTCCTGCGCATTGCCCTCCCCGACGGGGAACCCGTCCTCGCCGCGCCCAATCCACTCGTGCTTGTTGACTGTGTCCTTGTCAAAGAAAATGCCCAGGTCCGTCAGCTTAACGCCCTCCTTGAAGATGGCGACGTTAAAGCCCCACAGCTTGTCCTCCCAGTACGTAGGCTCGATCGTCATCGGCAGCCCGAAGTTGCGCTGCCCCGACTCGCCGGCCTCCATCAAGGAGAAACGGTACAGCTGGTCCATCATGTCGTCGCGCTGAATAAATGCTGGCACCTCCGTTTTGGAAATGAACTTCCCGTCCGGAACGGAACTGCAAGCTAGGGAGGAGCGGCGCGGAGAAACAGGCACGGGTGCCAAGCTTGCGAGACGGCTGGGGCGGGTCAGCGACATGCCCGGCGCGCCGCTGCTGATGCGCCGGGCGCCCATTGCGCTGCATCGACCTGGTAGGATTGCTTGCCGGGAGCTTCGCACGAGCCCAGCGGGCTTGCACAGCCACAGGCCGCTACTCAAGGAAGCCTGCATTGTTGCCGAGGCGTACAAGGACTTAAGGCACGAACGGCGTCAGAGTTTGACGAAAAGCAAGCCTAAGCGGAATGTGAATGAACACGCGTGCGGGGTGTCGCGAAGCCGAGATTGGCGGAGACGCGCCGGAGAGGCGGCCGTAACCGATGCCGATGTTTCGGGTGCGGAGTCCCCTCCGCATGCTTCGAATCGTGTCCTTTCTGCTAAAGTGCGTTTTGCATTGCTTCTCCACCTCAACGAGACGGACGTCTTGGACTTCAAATTTCTAACATTGGACCACCCGATCCAGGGCTGTTTGTGGCCCATCCTATCTTGGCATCCCACCCACCCAACTGGGTTACTGGTGCTAGCTGACAAGGACGCCCAGGCAGCATGCCTTGCTGCGGCGGGCACGGGGGCCCTCCCCCATCAAAGCCGTCCATCCTTACGTCGCACTTCTTCGCTGGCGAGCAGGCTACCGATGCCCTGCAAAACCTGTCCGTTCTAAAGACGCTCAGCGAGCACGTTGACCGGGCCACGGCGGTGCGATGCTATTCGGTCTGTAAGGCCTGGCGCGAAGCCTTCGGCTTCTCCTGCACCAACGTGCCGCTAAATGCTTCCACGCCGGTCGATGGCGTACGGGCGCGCTTCATTGCGGGACTGCACGGCAGCGGTGCGTTCGTTTTGCGACCTGCGGCTTACGAGGGGCTGACCTCACCATCGAGCTTCCCGCGTGCGCAACGTGGCTCACCTCACGCCCCCCGTACCCGCACTCCTCCCCCAAGGACGCAATAACCCCAACCCAAATCACACATTGCCCCGCAGTGACGCTGGAGGCGGGCAGCCCCGGCCCCGCCACGCAGCGTGGCGTGGACTGCCACGTGTCGGCCCTGGCACGCAACCGCCACGTGTCGCAGCTGCGGCTGCACGTGCCCGTGCGCTCCAGCGAGCGCGAGCCGCAGCTGCGGCTGGGCGCGCTGACGGCCCTTAGCCCGCTTACGCAGCTGACCAGCCTGGTGGTGACACGCAACCCTGTGCTGACAAGCACGCCGCACGTGTTGACGGCCGAGGACGTGGACGCCATCGCACAGCTCAAGAGGTGAGGGGGGCAGGAGCTGAGGGTGGAATGGGGAGGTTTGGGGTGGGTTGGGTGAGCAATGTAGCTGTGTTGACGCACGTCGGAGGTGTCGTTGTTCAGCGGGCTGTGTGGGGAGGGTCGAGTTTCGGTCCCTCGGTTGCGTCGGGCGCTCAGGTCAGTACGGGATGCAATGCCAGGAGGGTGCAATGTACTGCTATGAGGATGGTGAAGGACGGAAGGCGTGAAGGCCATTGCGAATGTGAAGAGGTTGGGTTTGAGGAGTGGGGGCGGGCCGGTCAGTTACTGCAGAGCAGGCAGAGAAGCGGAACCCGGGGGTGATGGACAAGGAAGAAGGGGTGAGGATGGGCCATTGCGCACCCCAAGAGGTGGGGTAGGGGGCAGGTTTTGGGGGTGAGAATACCGTCGTAGAGAGGTGCCACCCGGTGGTGCTGGGATGCCACTCGTATCTGCCGTACGGGCAGGGGCCATGGGGGATTGGGTGGTCGGGGAAACGTAAATTGAGAGGTACAGTTAATTGGTTGTTGCATGTGCAAGCTGTGGCATGACCATCCCCTCCCATACCCGCACATCACACGTTGCCTCCCCCTCGCAAATTCACGTCAATCATGGTATTGTGCTTACGACTTGCCACCGGTCACAATGAATCAACAAGCTCTCTGCCTCCTACATAACCCCCAACCGCCTTTCCCCTCACTCGTCCCTCTCGCAGCCTGACCTTCCTGGAGCTGTGCACCGCCGTGCCCCCCTCCCTGGGCCTTGGCCGCCTCGCCTCCGCCACCGCCTCCCACCTCACCGCCCTTCGCACGCTGGCCTTCGGCCACACCTCCGCCCTGTGGCGCATGCACCACATAGCCGCCCTGTGCGCCATGCTGGAGGGCCCCTGCCCGCTGCTCACCGACCTGCGCCTGCGCTGCTGCGTCCCGCCACGGAGCCCCAAGCAGCTGCCCGAGATCCTAGCAACGCCCCTCGCGCAGCGGCTCACCAACTTTGCGCTCACGTTCGCGCGCAAGATCGCGTCCCAGTCGGGGAGAGGTCCCGGCGAGGGGGGAGGGCCCGGGGGAGGCGGCGGCGGCGGCGGCGGCGGTGGCGGGGTGCCCGTCGTTGTCGGCGGGGGCCTGGTGGCGCTTGAGCCGGCGGCGGCGGCCGCCGCCGCTGGCGGCGCCGCCGGTGAGGATGACGACGACGCGCAGTACGGCGAGTACGAGGAGGCGGAGGAGCCGTGGGACTCGGTTGACCACCTGGCTCCGAAACCAGGCCTGCACGTGATCATTGTGGAGAAGGGCACACGTGTCACGCGCATGGACGTCAACGTGACCGTCAGCGTGCCGGCGGCCAACCTGCCGACGGTGCAGGTGGCGGCGCAGGCGCCGTCGCGACGGCGCCGGCGCGGCGGGAAGCGCGGCGCGGCGGCGGCGGTAGAGTACGACAGTGATGACGATGTGGCGGGCGGTGATGGCGGCGACGGCGGCAGCGCGGAGGAGGACGTGCCGCCGTACGACGTGACGCCGCTGGTTCTGGCGGAGTACAACCGCATGCTGCAGGAGGAGCTGGGGCTGACGGTGAGGGGTAGGGGCATGGGGATGGGGCAGCGAAGCTGTGTCAGGGGACAGAAGGGGGTGACTCGGTGGTGCCGGGGCAGATTCGGCGGCGGCATCTGGAGTACCTGACGTGCTCATATGTGGCTCGTTCGAAGCAGAACCCCTGCGTCTGTACATCCCTGGCCATCCCCGAGGACCTGCGCCTGGGCGTGCGGCTGGACTGAGGGCACAACTGGTTCTTCCCAAGTGTGACATGTATGTTTTCCTACATAACTGAGATCTGTCCTGCTTTTTCTCCTGCCCAGGGCTCGCTGGCTGACCCCGAGGACCTGCACCTGGGCGTGCGGCTGGGCACCTTGTACAGCATTTTTGATTGTTGTATAACTATATTTTGCCTCCACACATCTCTTTCAGGGCTCGCTGGCCGACCCCGAGGACCTGCACCTGGGCGTGCGGCTGGACATCCTGGAGAACAACGAGGAGGAGGCAGCGGCGGCGGCGGCAGCGGCGGCCATACAGAACGCGGCGGCTAACAACCCCGTCATCGCGCAGGTGGGGGGCCTGGTGGTCGGGGGGTGTTGGGCCGGGGACGTGGCAAGGGGGCATCATGGCTCAGACCCCGTCATCGCGCAGGTGGGGGGCTGGCGGGTGGGGGGCGGGGGGAGACGGCTGATGGCGATGCCAGGGAGCAGAGGCAGGGACGCTGCGAACACACCCCTGAGTCAAGGTCTTCCGGGCCAAGGCTGAGCCGGGCCAAGTTGGAAAAGGTGTCGGGAACATACGTACGCTGGCATGTCGCGCGAGCTAACAACGTTGCATGACCCGGCGCGACATTCATGTCATTCGTCCTCCACGTACCGCGCCCGGCACCCCACGCACTGGTGGCCCAGCAACTGCAGCAGCCCATGGCCACCGTTGCACCCTTGCGGCACCTCGCCGTGCCATTTGCCACGTGCTGCCTTACCGACGCGTCCGCCCCACCACGTGTCGCCCCCCGCAGGTGGCCCAGCAGCTGCAGCAGCTCATGGCGGCCATGGCGCCCGACGCCGCCGCCGCGAACCCCAACGCGATGGCCGGACCCGTGCCCGTGCCGCCGCCGCTGGCGGCGGCGCTGCAGTGGGCCATGGGGCAGGGCGGCGGGCTGCCGCCGGGGGCAGGGGCAGGGCCCGGCGGCGCCGCCATCAACGGCTTCCTCCTGCAGCAGCTGCTCCACATGGGCCCGCTGATGCAGGCCCAGGTCGCTGCTAACGCGGCCGCCGCCGCCGCCGGAGGCGGCGGAGGCGGCGGAGGCGGAGGCGCGCCGCCGCCGCGCTGCCTGCAGCTGCAGCTTGCGCCCCTGTCGCAGCACATGTGCTACATGAACGTGGCGCTGGTGCCCATGGTGGCGCAGCTGGCCATGGTGGGCGGCCCCGGCGGCGACGAGGTGCTGGGGCTGGGCGGCGGCGGGGACACGCGTGTCGCGCCCGTGCTGCTGGACGTGCGCGGCGCGGGCTACACGCAGCTCAAGTCGCTGGCCATCACTGGGTTCGTGGACCAGGACTGCAAGTGAGTGCCCGGCAGCTTGTGTGCCAACGGTGTGCAGCGAGTGCATCGCACCTGAGGGCATCGCATCTGCGGACGGCTAGGCTTACTGAATGTCCCCCGAGCGGCTGCAGGCTGGTGTGCACTGCACCCAAAGCTTGCCTTACAACAAGCTGTCACAATGCAGTTCATGTTCGCCTCCCGTCTGCCCCCGCCTTCCCCCCGTCACCAACAGGCCCGGCACGTGGATGTCGCGCGGCTGGCTGGCGCACGTGCCCACCGGCATGCCCTCCCTGGAGTACCTGGCGCTGTACGACACGCTGCCGGCAGCCGCCAACGACCCAACCGCCATCCAGGTGGGCGGACGGCAGGGGTCGTAGGCCACGGGGCGGATGCAGGCGGTTGGGCACGGGACGGATGCGGGCGGTAGGAATGGGGATAGATGTGGGCGGCAGGGCGCTTGCCCAGGATTGGCATTGTCCAAGGTGGCGCGTGCAGAGAGCCTTGTCGATGCGATTGCGGGGCTGCTCCCTAATGCCTTTGCAGCCCGGCCCGTACGCTGTTGCGCTCCGCCCGGCAAGCGGGTTGACGGACTGTTTAGCTACACAACGGGCCATGTTGCAGGGCCAGCAGCTGTCGCATCATGTGGCAAGCGCCCGAGGCTGCTCGCGGCGGCGTGCGTGTGGTGGCTGCCGGTCAAGGTGCGCCACGGCCTGGTGCTCAAGTTCGTGAGCGTGCTGCCATACATGGTGGTCACCATGGCTGCGCACTACAAGACGCTGGCCGCCTTCGCCATGGCGAACGCGGACTGCGTCTCGTAATGCACGGCAATGGTGGCCACCATATATAGCACCATGCTCACAACTTCAGCACTAGCCCGTGGCGCACCTTCACCGGCAGCCACCCACACGCACGCCACCGCGAGCAGCGTCACGTTGCACTTGCACCCGGGCCTCCACGTTGCCCGCATGCCTCCCGCCCACATGCCTCGAGCTTTGACCCCAACCCCTACATCCACGCATCTCCTTAACCTCCCCTTGATCCTGCCCCGTCGGGGCTGTATCAGATATGCACCACTGATTTCATCCGCACTTCGACCCTCCTTTCCTTGCAATCCTGCCCCAGGGCCTCCGCGCGCTGACCCCATCATGCACCTGGAGCTCCACCCCCTGTACCTCCGGTTCACAACCCTACCAGATGACCATCACTAATGTGCCTTATATCGCCGCTTTATCACCTCTTTCCTTACCCTTCCCCCGCAGGGCCTCCGCGCGCTGACCACCCTGGAGCACCTCGAGGTCCGCCCCCCTTACCTCCCCCTGCCAAGGGGGATCCCCCCGCCCCTTGCCCCCCCCCCCCCCCCCC
>VFQN01004500.1_pt1 | contig 18348 bp, 32 predicted proteins | sample 3512371 | NCBI WGS metagenome assembly VFQN01 (sample SAMN10412370, study PRJNA504923) | tailings metagenome | isolation source: Replicate 2 from Balatoc abandoned mine | place: Philippines: Itogon, Benguet | collected 2017-08-28 | reverse complement strand
GAGTTTACTGGTGTGGGCAAGCTTGACGAAACCTGTCTCCTCAGAGCCTCCTGCGGCGTCAGCTTCAAGCCAAGTGAAGAGACGACCTTGAGGACCTACCCCCAAAAAAAAGGTCCCCGATAATCCCATACCCCTTCCCCTAAAAAAAAAAAAAAAAAAAAAAAAAAAAACCATGGTAGGGCACCTAGCCCCCACCGCAGACCGCATGCATGCACGCTCGTTGCTCCTCCATGTCATGGGGAAGCTGAAACAGTGCGAAAAGCGCGCGAAGCCAGGCTCAGAGCCGAGAGCCCTGCGCCCGTCCACGCTGGGCCCATGCATCGCGCTGAAAAATGGAGGGCATGCCACCTTCGTGTACACCAATTGCATGCAGTGCAATTGGTGTACACGAAAATGTGGGTACAACTGTAGGAACGAAGGCCTCCTGTTCACTTGCGTGACCTTGCTTGCCTCAGCTTGCCTCGCACGGCCACGTGACAACGTGCGACAAACAGCTGAGTGACTCAGCATACATCTGGTGACCAGCATACATCTCGCAAGGTGCGCGTCTGTACGCGTGAGACCCATTCTGGACTACTACTGGAAGGTAACGCATGCCCCTGCTCCCAACTCCAAGGCCTGACATGTGCCATAGCCAGGAAAGGTCGTCCCTGGCCAGATAGAGCTGATGCAAGATGCCTGCCTGCCGGCGGCGGTGCAACCACGTGAAACATTGTCGTTAAGCCACCCGCGCCGATCATGAACACAGACTGCTGCTGGTCTTACGCGGTTTGGTCCTTTCCGCTTGCCGTACGCGATCAGCGCAGGTCCCGGGGTCGTCATACGTCAGGTTCGTGCACGCCAGGGGACGGAGCTCCCTTAGCCCCTTACCCTCCCCCACCTCGTGCAGGTCCCAAGTTTCTGACCAAGTTTCTGACCGTTCTTCAGCCAACCGACCGAAGCTTAGCTACGCCGCGTACATCTCAATTCAGCTACCGGTATCATGCTTCATGCATTTCAGGATTGAAGAGGACACACGGATGCATGGCGCCATGCTGCAAGCGTGCCTTCTGTCCACCACCTGCGTCTGCTTTTATTCCTTGACAAGGTTTACAAGAAGACGGGACGGGACCAGGCCCGCGGGAACACAAGGCCCAACCAGCACAAGCAAGCACCAGCACCACCGAACGCCTGATGAACCTGCCTGAACCCAGTGAACCCCAACCGCAACAAAGGTCCCACCTAGGAAAGGTGTGTGTTGTGCAAGGGGCCGCCGACCATGGACAACACAGTGGGACAACGCTTTGAAGCACTGCTTGCCATGCGGCACCAACATGACTATGGTGGGCAAGCAATTGCACCGGTCAAATGAAACCGTTGGAAGGGGACCAGAGGAGCACAGATTTAAGGAGCATGGCAAGGGGGGGGGGGCGCCTTGCTTTGGTGGCAGCGATGCTGCAAGCTGCATGAATGAGCTGGACGGACCTGGGCGGACTCCCTTGTAGTCCTACAGGCTGCAAACGCCACGTCACAGCTTCAAGTTGTGCGGTTGACAGTCACCCCCACAGGCCTACCACCTGCCGTACCGACCGTGGCACATGGCCCTTTGCCCCATTGGCCCCGGCCTGATGCCACGTGCCATGCAAGCGTGCCCGCCCAAGCATCCATGGGCCATGGCCGTCCGGGTAGTCCGCTGTTTACGCGGCGCGGCTTGGCTGTTGTATGCTTGTGCTCTCAGTTAGTTTGCCTGCAGTCTCAGAGGCCCGCGGGAGTACCTTACGACCAGAGGTGCAACATCAGGTGCACGTGCATCGGTAGGCCTGCATTCTGTAACCCACTGCCACCACCATTACGGCTCAGGATACCGTCCGTTAGACACAACTTGTAAAGCTGATGTATAATTATTATGCAGTATGACGCTCCTCAAGCTGCGTGGATCTCCTGCTCAGCGGCAAGCTAACTCACAACATCCTGCCCCGCGACCGTCGCAAGCGCACCCGGGCTCTGGGTCACATAGGCTACACAACAAACCGGCAACACATAAAAGACAAACTACTGCAGCCATAAGGGCTGCCGCGAAAGAAGCCCCGCTGGGCTCGCCCCTCTACCTGGGGCTCGACTTCGGGACGTCCGGTGCTCGGGCTGCCGTCATCGATGGTGGGTGCAATGTGCTTAATGAGGCTCATATGGGGCATGGGGAGGCGGAGGGTTACATGGGGGCAACGTGTGCGCCACGCCTGGCGGGGCGCGTTGTCCCATTGGTTTGACCTGGCATGTGCCTGCCGCAGCTTAGCGGCTTTAGCAAGGCGCATGCCCCGCCGTATGAGGCGCGTCACCCCACTGGTCGAGCTAGCAGCATTTCCCAGCGAGACGTCTCCACCACGGGGTCGCAGTGGTGAATGGAAGAAGCGCAATACCGAGGATCTGCACCTTCTGTTTCAAGCGGCGGAGGAGTGGGCATGAGCAAATTGCCTTCGCCTATCCTTTTGACCAACACCCTTTCTGCGAGTGCAGACGGGGGCCGGTTGGTCCAGGACGTCAAGATGGGGTACGGGGACGGCGCGGCGGCCGACTGGGCGGGCGCATGGCAGAGGTGCGTGTGCTGTACGTGTACACGCAACTGGGTGAACTGCTGGGTTGTACGGCGGCTGTCGTATGCAAGCGCCCAGGTGCAGCAGGGGGAGGGCTTGTACATTGTAGGGAGGCCTGAGGGGTACGCAGGGACAGCTGTTCGTGGGGAAGGGTCTGCTGTGCGATCCCAGCAAACCGTGGCGGCCTCAGGGAAGCAAGCCTTTGTTAACCGTTGGCAGAAGCCGTCCAGGGTGGTCCATGGTGGTCACAGAACGTCAGGGGCACGCGTACATGCGTGCAGCCTCCTTTGCTTTGCGGCCCTCGACTTGCTGCTCTCGCGGTGTGGCTTCACCTGACCCTTTCGCGCCCCCCAGAGGCTACTCCAGGCGGTGCGCGCGAGCCCGTCGCTGTCCCTTTGCAGTGCACGACAGCACGACACAAGAGTTTCAACGCCGAACCTCCTCCCTGTGCCGTGCGCGACCGGTCCCGCAGGGTGCTGTTCGAGCTGATCGGCTCCCTGGACCCTGCCGTACGCGCGGCGGTTGCTGGCGTGGCGTTTGACGGCACCTCCGCCACCGCCATGCTGGTGGACCCGCGGGTCGATCCGCTGGCGGTGAGCAAGGTGGTTTGTCACATGTTGTAGGGCAGTGGTCGACGGTTGGCGGTTGGTGGTTGGCGACGCTGGGGTTGGCGTTGCAAGGGGGTGTGCACTGCAAAGGTGCGGCACGGAAAGCCGACGTGCGACCTGAACCACTGCCGATGTTAAATGATGCAGTTTTCGAGTTTGACGTTGGAGCTTAGGTGCCTACTATCACGCAACGGGCATTGCTGCATCGGTGGCAGCGGTCAACACGTCACATGCGTCCACCGCACCCCCTACCGTAGTGCGGGCTTACCAGTACATTCCCTTCAGCCGCCCATTGGCCAACTAGGCGTAGAGTACCATACTCCCACCACACCTTCCCATCCACGCGCCTCCACCTGTATGACGCTTTTGGCCGAATGGCCGGCACCATGTCACTCCTTCCTACCCTCATGTTACGGTAACCGTACCTTCCAGGCCGGGAGGGACTCGCGGGTCGGTGGTGCCCCCGGCGTGCTGGCCCCGCCCAAGCTGTACAACGAGGCACAGGGCAAGGAGGCCGTCGCTGCAGCAAAGGTGAGAGTAGAGGCAGGGCCCTAATGGGGCGTGAGTCGGAGGCTCGGCCGTGTTTGTGCACTTTGTTGGGCCCACCGGTACCTCCCGTGCCGCCAAGCAGGCATGCGGGCATGGTTGGAAAGGCTGGACATCACTGCAGTTTTGTATGAACCCAGCGCTGCAAGGAATAAAAGGAGCTTGATTTGTACGCGCGTCAGGTGCACTTCCTTGGCACGTTCCAGTTCATGCGCGGCTTGTTTCCCTTGTCCTTGCTCCCCTGCTGGCATAACCTGCCGCCTCCCCTCCCCGCTCCCCTCTTCCCTTCCCCTCCTTTAGGCCATGGCCCCTCCCGCCCACACCGCCACGGCCCCCACCTCCACCCTCTGCAAGCTCATCACCTGGCACACAGCCGGACTCACTGCGCCTACCTCCTCCGCTGCCACCAGCACCTCCCACCCGCTCCTGCTGCACCAGGTGCGCCGTCCACACCATTGCACCTGCCACCTGCTCACCTGACGCCTGCCACCTGCTGCCCTGACCACCACGCGCAGCCCCGAGGGTTCGGCAGCGCTACAGCCTTCCGCACACCTCCACACTCCATCCCGATGGCCCTCTGCAGTGTTTGCGCGGCACCTGTCCTCGCATGGCTCCGGAACCTTCGCTGTGACGCCCACTCGTACCAAATACGTCACTGCAAGATGTCATTGCAAGCCGTACGCCTCGATCCACCCTTGCGTTAGCTTCCGCTCCGGACGTGCGCAACAGCAAACGCTGTCACGCTGTCACGCTGTCCTGCCATCACAACGCTATGCAAGCGTTGTTTCGCCCCCGGCGGCCCCTACCTTCTCGTGCTTTCCTGAGGTCCCTACGACAACGCTTGCCGTACACCCGTACTCCCCGCAGGCTGACTGGCTGGCGGCGCTGCTGCACGGGCGGTACGGCGTGACGGACTGGAACAACGCGCTCAAGTTGGGGTACGACCCGGAGACGGAGTCTTACCCGGACTGGCTCACGTCGCAGGTGCGGTGCACAGCGTTCCGCAAGTCCGTGCGCTTCGCGTGCTGACCAGAACTGGACGCAGCCGCCGCGCGAATCAAGCAGGCATAACGCCAGATCCACATGTGCCGTACTGCTTCAGGCCGCCGTGTGGTAGCTGACTTACGGTACCTCTTCCCGGTCAGCGAACCCCAGGCCTAGGCCCAGCCAGCAGGCCAGCCGTATGCGTTGCACAGCGGTCATTCAGCAGCCCTCATCAGCCTTTCCCTGGTAACAGCCGCGCTAGACCCTGATACCCCTGCAAGCAACCTGCTTCCCCAGTCTACCGCCGTTCTCTTGCTTTTCGATCTCTGATAACAGGCCCTCCGATGTTCACCGATACCGTCCCCATGCAGCCGTTTGCCCACCTGCTGCCCCGCACCGTCGTCGCCCCCGGCGCTCCAGTGGCGCCCCTCACGCCCGCCGCCGCCGCCGCCACCGGCCTACCGCCCTCCTGCGTGGTGTGCGGCGGTACGACAGATTCCATCGCCGCATTCGTGGCGGCGGGCGCGAGCGAGGCGGGCCAGGCGGTGACCAGCCTCGGTTCAACGCTGGCGGTCAAACTGCTCAGTACGACAAGGCTCGACGACGCGGCGTACGGCATCTACAGCCACAGGCTGGGTGGGTGGTAGTTGACAAGTGGGCCACAACTTGTGGCCCACAAGGGCGGGGCCTTTCAAGCAGCAGCAGCAGCACCAGCACTAGCAGCGCCAGCAGCACATCGGAATGCGTGCCTTTGCGTGTGTATTGTCTTGCCTCCAGCTGTGTCCCCGGCTGGGGCTTGACCCGCCCTGCGGCAATCCGATGCCATCCTAGGCCGCCCCAAACATTCATCGTGATGCCGCACACCGCAGATCACATGTTAGCACAGACGGCTCGTAGCTGGTAACTAGTCACACAAACGGTTCTGAATGCACCCGTACTCCAAAGCCCTCGCGGTGTCATGTGCACTGTACTGCACCCGCCAGGCGACGTGTGGCCGTGACTAAATCGGATGCAACGTTCCCGGCAACCATAGGCCCTTATGCACCGTGTACATAGTGTGGACTACACGCTGACGAACCCGCCAGGCGATGTGTGGCTGGTGGGCGGCGCCTCCAACTCTGGCGGCGCCGTGCTGCGGCAATTCTTCAGCGACGCACGCATGCGGGAGCTGACCCCCCGCCTGGACCCGGGCCGACCCACGGGTCTGGGGTACTACCCCCTGCCACAGGTGGGGCCAGGTGGCATGTATAGTAGGTGTAGTGCGGTTGCACACGCCAGGGCGAGCTGGGGCACGGGCAGCTGGGCTGCCAGGTGGTGGCTTCACATGTCAGTTGGTGGCAGCTTTCATAAGCTGCGACAGGATGTGGTCCGTGCTTGTAGCTCCGCGGCTGAACTCAAATCCAGCCCTGTAGTCAGTGCGTCAAGTAGATTATGCTCTGCCAGGCCAGCTCGGAGCCCGAGGCACGGGCGCCCTCGCGCGCATGCAACAGCACAACCCTTACGCATGTCAACGCTGCCGCCCTGGTGGGGCTTGAGGAAACTCCACCTAGCGACGTTGACACGACACCCACACACCCTCGCACAAGGTTCGCGTACATCCTGGCACACCGCACCCTGTGCGCGCCTGACACGCCCTGGCACATTCTGGTGTGCTCTGTTGCTGCAGGGCAGCAAGGGCGAGCGCTTCCCCGTGGCCGACCCCGAGCTGCTGCCCCGCATGGAGCCCAGGCCGGAGGACGACGCCATGTTCTTCCAGGGTGCGTGGGCGTGCGGGTGTGGGTACCATACCGGTATCTATATAGCGACAGTGTGGTTTTTCCTGCCGTGTGCGGATTTTTCCAGGGTAGATCAGGTTTGGGCAGGGACGGTATGGTGGCAAAGCCAGCTGGCGTGGGCACGGAGCGTAACGGGCACGTGTAGTTGCACGGGTGTGGTTTTTGCACTGGTGTGGAGGCTCCCGGGCAGTCCAGTCATTCCACCCAACTCCTGCCTCAACCGTAGCTTCATGCACGGTGTGAACCCCTTGTGTGGGCCTGCTCCTCACACCGTACACTGCCCCCTCGCGCCTCACGCGCACCCCCTTCGTAGGGCTGCTGGAGGGCATAGCGGACATCGAGGCGCAAGCCTACCGCCGCCTGTCGGACATGGGCGCATCGCCGCTCAAAGAGGTGGGGGCGTTTGAGCGACATGTTGGCTGGTGGAGGGGTAACGGGGATGGATGGGATGGTGCTGCCGTCAGTGCTCCGATGACGTGGGTAGTTGTCATGCCGTGATATTAAGGTGAATACGATGTTATGCAACGACAGGCAGCGCGGCTTTGCACCACGCGTGCATTGCACAATGAGCCAAAGTACTGTCCCAGCCGACGCGTGATCCCCCGCCTGGTACCGCCGCTACAGTGTTTTCCATGCTTACAGCGGTACAATTAGAAGCAATGCAGCTGTACGGGGGAGTATGCACCACAAGGCATGTGTAATCGAACTTGGTAACAGGCCGCCGTACGGCATGCAACGTGCCCATGCCCCCAGGTGCTGACGGCGGGCGGCGGCGCCGCCAACCCCAAGTGGACCGAAATACGGCAGCGGCTGCTGGGGGTGCCAGTGCGAGCTTCAGAGCAGGGTGAGCAACTGTCGGGTACCCAAGCATGTGTATAACGCAACGCGAGTGTGTACGGGCAGCGTCAAGGCAGGATGGAAGGCAAGCTGCCAGACAGGTGGAGGGAATCGCTGACTGGAGGAGCATTGGGTGATAGCCGCATGTCGGTGCTCTGCTGACATGCGTGGCCTCACATTGCTACCAGCACTACCGTGCCTTTACCAGCGTGCCGCGCAGCAGCGGGTCAGGAGAAGGGCTGCATGCCAGCTGGACGCCGGCGTTTGCAGCACTAGCGCAGCCACGACGCCGTACCATGCAGCTCCTCTGAGCTGGGCTGGAGTTGGCCCAGGTTGGCCCTTGCGCTAGCGAGCAGAAGCTCGCGGCGTGCTGTGCCGGCAACGTACTGCTCTTGCGTTGAGTGTGGTTTGACGTGCATAGCCAGCATACCGGTTACACCACATCAGAAGGATAGCAGAGCAGAATTGTGTCGAAAGGCTTCGGCCCTGCAGGCATCAACACATGTAATACCGTGGACGTATGCGTGTGTATATTGTGTCTGTCTTCCGCGCAGGCGAGGCGTGCTACGGGGCGGCTCTGCTTGCGCGGCAGGGCGCCAAGAAGGCAGCGGCAGGGGCGACAGCAACGGCGGCGGCGGCGGCGGCGGCGGCAGGGCAGGCGGGCGCGGGGGCGAAGGTCGCATAGGCGCCATGCGCCGGGCGTGAAGTCGTACGTGACAAATTGTTGTGACAGACCGCAGCGTGCTTTGTGCGGGCCGAGCGGGCAGGGGAAGAGGTTTGTAGTGCGTTGGGCAGTAGGGTGCGCCGAGTGGGCCAAGAGCCGTGCCTGGCCGCGCGACATACCGGTACAGGGGGGCCAGGAGCTCCGGTGGTCCGTCCTCTGTGCTGCGGCTTGCTGGGGACTGGAGGTGGACGTGGCCTGACGACTGAACTATGGTACACACAAACGGTGGGGTCGACACCGTATGCGGTGATTGTGGGCAGGCTGAAGCCGAGACATGGCTACGTGGTATGGTGTGCCGTAGCCCCGTCGTGGCGTGTGGCCCTGCCTGGGATGGTGCTGTGCGCAAGTGGGCGCGGCGGTTGTGCGTTTATGCGACCGGCGGGGCGCTTTTCTGTCGCCCATGCCCAAATGTGGGTACAACGGCACCCTGTGCCACACACCCGCCACCCCATGGCCATGCTGTGAAACCTACATGCGTTGAAACCTACATGCGTTATCCTCCCCTTCAACGCATCCTGCGACACCCGCCACCCCAAGAGCCTCTCAGAGGGCAACTAAACCGACCTCTTCAGATGACATGTACGGCGAAAGCAACGTAGTGACAGCAGGCGACAGTGGACGCCGTGGAGCCACTCCCGGCAGCCCCCACGCACCATGGGATGCGGGGGCAGATGCCGTACGTTCGGCAGGATTGTCCCGCTACTGTCGCTAGGTAACCACGCGCCATCTTTCAGAAGCTTACGCAATGCGCTCGAGGGTCCCACTCGCCGTACTGTACACGAATTTGTCCGAGGGCGGGGCACACCACCGTGTTGTTACGCGTTCTTTCTACGGCCCTACCCTGCACTGCTTGCAACTGCCCAGACCTGCCTAAGCGGGCTCCAACTCACCTACAACATCTCTTCAACCAGGCGCACCCACTTTGTTTTCTTTTTCGTGAGAAGGTTGGCATGCGTGGGCGGCCTACACCTGTGTACGGTGTTGTTGCAAAGTCGGCCCCCAGACCAGGGCGTGGGGCTGGAACATGTGTTTGGCATGTGCCCTAGGTTGTGTCCACAGCCAAGATTCACTTGACAAGCTCCGCTTTGGATGGTAGATGAGAAGCGGAAGGACCATGCTTCCGCCTCCCCTGCTTCCTGTGTTTGGGCAGGCGCTGGGAGGTAGCGGGAGGCAGCTGAGCATGAGTGTTGCTGGCAACGCTCACAGTTGGGATCTGCGCCCGGGGGTATGTAAGGCGGTTGCCGTTCGGAGCATCCGTCCTTGAGCTCTGGTAGCCCTGCGTGCCAAGCGGGGGGACCCTCCCCTGCTCCAACCAACAGGTCCACTCATACCCAGCGAGCGACCCTGGCAGTTGTAATCAACACGATACACAGCGAGGCTTCTTGCATCCATCACTTTGTGTCCAGTCCATCGCCTGACCGCTCGAGCGCTGAACTGCCTTAGGTGAGGCTCTCTGATACACAACTACCCAGGCTAATTACTTCTCGGCTAAGTGTATACTTTTAATGAAGTTTGTATAGGTTGTACTCATTGTCGCCCATTTGGTGTCCTTCCTCAGCGAGATCCTCAGGACCTTCCCGCTATTGACCTCTGCCAGGCCGCGTGAGCCGGCCCTAGATCTTGCTCACGGATGGCAGCGGAGTTAGAAAACCGGCTGAAGGCCGCGACTGACCTCGGAAGCTCGGACCTGGACGCGGCGACAGCCCAGCTCAGAGACCTAGTGCTCGGCGATGATGTCGCCGACACGGAAGCGATTAGAATAAAGGAGCAAGCAATTACACAGTTATGCGAGTTCTACATCAAGCAGGGCAACGCGCAGGCGCTGGCGGATCTCCTCACGTCGCTCCGCGCCTTTTTCAACGCAATTCCTAAAGCCAAAACCGCAAAGCTGGTCCGCAGCATTATTGACAGCATTGTCAAGGTGCCGGGCTCGACAGCGCTCCAGGTGCGTCCGGCCCCAGGAACACCCGGGCCTGCCATGTGGCCATGTGGGGGCCATGGACGGAGAGCTTGCTTTGCGCAGCCCCAGGGCCATATACGCATTCCTGCATGCCGTGCCGACGCCACCCTGCCATGTCCGTGCAGGTGGAGGTGTGCAAGTCGCAGGTGGAGTGGGCCCGCACCGAGAAGCGTACCTTCCTGCGCCAGCGCATCGAGCTGCGCCTGGCCAGCCTGTACCTGCAGGTAGGGGTACAGCAGCAGCAAGCGAACAATCAGTAAAGGGCAGGGTCCCTCAGCATGGGTTGCCTCAGCCAAGGTGAAAGGGCGGACCCTGTGCGGGGTGGGGTCATTCTAAGCGGGCATGCTGAGGGTATTGGCGGGGCTCCCCCCGGGTCTGGCAGCGTCCTGCCGCCCGTCTGCAAGGGGCCGTGTTTCCGGCCTGGCATCTACGGCCGCGGCAGCGTTAAGCGGTTAATGTATTAACACCGGCGGGCCTGCGGAGCGCTGTAGGGCCGTGAGACGCACTGGACGGCGGATTATCAGGCGGAGGGCCCCTGCGGGGGGTTTGCGTCAGCGTCGCACACGCCCGTGTTACCTGCATGAGGAGGAGAGGGCAGCGGCACCAGCACTCGCGCCGGATGCCCCTGTCTACTTGGGCAAGGGGCGTTGGGGCGCGGGGCCCAGGATTGACACCTGCTCAGCAGGGGCGTAACTGGGTATTTGCGCAGCGAATTTCCACGCGGGTTGGGCACTTGCGCGTCGGCGCAGATCCATGGAACACCAGCAGCGGGGTGGGGCAGCGGTTGGGTGGTCGCGAGCGGGGCTGCACGCGGGCGGCACTGGGAGGCGGCGGGGTGTTACGTGCCACGCCAAGCCACAAGGCTGTCGGAGGGCTCGGCAGCACGCACCATACAGTGCTCCGGGTGGCAGGCGTGCCTGGCTGGCGAGGAAGGGGCGGGTGGTTGGCGCATCTTGTGGCCTGTTGCACCCGCGGCTAGCGGTGAAATGGCGTGGCCTCATTGTCGCCCTGCTGTTTGGCTGCACCCCGTGCAGGTCAAGGAATACCCCGCCGCCCTTGCGCTCATCAGCACGTGAGTGTTAGTGCGCATGGGCCGTGGGGCTGCCGCGAGGGGCTGCGCCTTGGGTTTCGAACGGGCCCTTTGCACGCTTGGGCGGGTTCCTAGGTTGCGCAGCAGGCAGCATGGACGACACGGGCCGGCATGTGTCTTGTTTGGTGACTGGCACCTGCAAGGAGCGACAACGGACACGGGGTGGCGTGCGATAGGAAGGAAATGCCACCCAGACATCAACACTGGTCACTGCCAAGCTGAGGAGCTCGCGATTGGCACAAGAAGCGGTCGATGCAGGGACGGCCCACGATGATGCATACCCACCTACACACCTACACTCTGCAACGTTGGCAGAGAGGTGCATCATTGCACCATCGGACCTTGTCCTCGCCGCACGAAGTTCCCCGTTCAAGGCTGCCGCATGACATAGCAGACATTTGCGCGGTACAAACAACACGTCCCGCTGACCTTGTCCTTCCTCCTCCCCCGCCCCCCAGGCTGCTGTCCGAGGTCAAGAAGCTGGACGACAAGCTGCTGCTGGTGGACATATACCTGCTGGAGAGCAAGGGTGGGTGCTGGGCACTGTGCTGTGTGTGTGGTATTGCAGTAGCCAGGTACCGTTATTGCATCAGCCAAGTAACACAGCCGGCACTGGGCGAGGTGACGGCAGGGGCGCCCAACAACATCCGCAATGGCGCCTGGCGCCCAACAGTGCAATCTGCACCTTGCCCACACCCTACGTAGACCCAACGCCCACGCACAAAAGTCACAGCGGAACCCTTACCTGCGTTTCACGCGTGACCCACACACCGCGACTGCGCCACCGCCCCCCGCAGTGAACCACGCGCTGCGCAACCTGCCCAAGGCCCGCGCCTCCCTCACCGCCGCCCGCACCGCCGCCAACGCCATCTACGTGCCGCTGCAGCTGCAGGCCGAGGTGAGCAGCAGCAGCAGCAGGGGCGGTAGGACAGACGGCAGCAGCAGCAGCCGCCGCTGTCAAAGACAGCAGCAATAGAAGAAGAAACCGGGCTTTGGGTCACTTGGGGGTAGGCAGTGGCAGGCTACAGGTGCAGGCCGAGGTGAGCAGCAGCACCGATAGTATGAGCAGGAGCAGCAGGTGCTGTAGCAGCAGCAGCAGGTGCACGAGCTGATTTTGGTCAAACAGCGCTGAGGGGCGTGGCCAAGGGTCCTATGGGGGATGGGGGCATGCGGGGTGCTGGCGGGGGCCATGGTTCGGTGCTGGACCCGGGGCCCCTGCAGCAAGTACCTTACTGCAGGCGGCCCCGCCCACCAGGGGAGGGTGGCCTTGTCCTGGCAGTCGTTCTTGACCGAGTAGCAGTGCCAGGCGTCCCACATGGGGGCGGAAACGGCATCACGTGGCCGTATCCTTGTGTGTGCAGTAACGGCGTTGTGCGCATGCGTGCAGATCGACTGCCAGTCGGGCATCCTGTGCGCGGAGGAGAAGGACTACAAGACCGCCTACAGCTACTTCTTCGAGTCCTTCGAGCAGCTGGCGTCCACGGACGACCCCAAGGCGGCGCAGGTTGGTTGAGGGTTGTAGAGGTACCCTGGTATGCCACGTGTGGTTGTGTGCTGGGGCGGACCCGGCTGGGGCCAAAGCGGGGACGGCGAGGGAACGCAGAATGCGCGGGGCCCGTGGCGATGGCTGTACGTGCGGCCGTTCCTTGTCGGTTTTGCTGCTTTGACGCACCGCCGTTGTTACAAACACTACTGCTTACGCTGCCCTTAATCGCACGACTGCATAATCGTCTCTTGGGTTTGGTTGAGTCCCAGGCGCTGGATCCATATCCTTTTGGCCGCCCCGCGCCGCCAATCCTTCGGGTCGACTGAACACGGGTTAATACACACTAATACACATGGCCACACCGGGCAGGTGCTCAAGTACATGCTGCTGGCCAAGGTGATGATGGACCAGTCGGAGGACGTGCCGGGTAGGCAGGGGGAAGGGTTCAGGTTAGGGTGGGCACCGTGGCAGAGGTGGCGCCCGGGGGGAGAGGAGGGCGTGAACGGTGCAGACGCACGGCGTTGCTTGGCGTTCGTGCCGCCCAAGGGTCTGCTCGCTGCCGTGCGCGGAAGGACCGACAAAACACAGAAGATACAGCGAGCCTCCATGATACACTTTGCTAGGTCCTTCCTCGCATCCGATCGCCCAGCTGCCTGCATATTCTTGCTTGGTGATCAGCGTTTGCCTTGGTGGTGCACCCGCAGGCATCATCTCCTCCAAGGCCGGCCTCAAGTACACGGGCCCCGAGGTGGAGGCCATGCGGGCCGTGGCGGCGGCGCACAGGGACCGCTCGCTGCAGACCTTCCAGGTGCGTGCGGGACAATGAACTGCCCAACAGCCAAAAATCCATGCCATCTTCCACAAGGTGCTTGCGGCTGCCCTCTCCCAGCTTTCTGGTTCGTTGTGGTCTGGGCTGCAAACACATTATGCAAGGAGGTTCCAGCACTCTGGCGCAACAGTGATCAACCCCCCACCCTCACTACCCCTCATCAACACACCCCAGGAGGTGCTGACGGCGCACTCCTCCCAGCTGGTGGACGACGTGGTGGTGCACGCACACCTGGCGGCGCTGTACGACACGCTGCTGCAGCAGGTGGGGCGGCAGTGAGCGAGGGGGTTGGGGCTTGGGGGGTGGGCACAAAGCACTAGTAACGCGAGGTGGTGGTAATGGTAGTAGTGTAAAAAGTTGCACGGTAAGGGGAAATTCGACCCACTGCTGTTGCGGTCCGCCTTCTGCTCCAGCTCCCACAGCATGCAGGCTTGCCGGCGCGTAAGCTCCGCGTAGCAGCAGTGGTGTAGTCTAGTGGCGTAGTCTAGAAAGCGGCTGATTGGTCGGGACGCGTAGGTAGGGCCATTGGCCGAAGGCTGGGCTGAGAGAGATGCGCGTGTGTGCACTAGGCTTCCCGGCCCCGGCTCCCAACCTAGACGCATAGCACAGAAAGACACCAAACCGCAATCCAGACTCACCTGACGGGGGTTACGGGGGCTGCACGGGCAGCTGTCGGCTTGCTGTACGGCGACACTGCTGCAGCAGGTGCTAGGGGAGTGTTCCTGCACGAAGGGGCGCTGAGGGGAGAAGAAAGCAGTAACGCTGATGGGAGGGGCAGGGGGTGACGGGTGTGCATGGTTCTAGGGATCTTTAGGGGACTATAATGGTGTGCACCAGAGGCCATGCGTCAAAAGCTCATACGGTGCGTTGGTGCAGCTCTCCAGCCCATCCCCGCTCCTCCTACGCTGCTGGCGGATGTGGTAGCGGTCCGGCTCTGGCTATTACGACTCGTCACAGATTACGGATTGCGTGAACCTTTGTACCGCTTACTATATCCTCTCGTCTCCTTCCCTGCCCGCCGCCCCCCTCTCACCTCCTCCCATGCAACCCCCACGTGTGTGTGCACAGAACCTGGTGCGGCTGATCGAGCCCTTCTCCCGCGTGGAGGTGTCCCACGTGGCCAAGCGCACCGGCCGCCCGAAGAACACCGGGAGGGCCAAGGGGGGCCAGGTGGGGGGGGGGGGGGGGAGGCGTGCTGCCACCCTGGGAAGGTTATAAAGCCGTTACACAGTCTCACACACGTATTTGTCAATGTGCGAGCACTGCGCATCGCTTGGCACGACACCGTGGAGGCCAAGCGCGGCCGGGTGGGGCCGGGACCTGCCGCTGTAGCTTACCCAGCCCCAACCGCGTCGCACACTCACACGCAGCCCGCCCCTTGCACCACACCCGCGCAGGTGATCCTGGACAAGAAGCTGCACGGCACGCCGCACCCACTGCCGCTACTCTCTGCTGACACGTGCATACTCCCGCCCCTTGCGCCACAACCTCTCAGATGATCCTGGACAAGAAGCTGCACGGCACGCTGGACCAGGGCGCCGGCTGCCTGGAGGTGTTCTCCCCCGCGGCCCCCGACGCCGTGTACCCCGCCGCCCTGGACGTCATGTCCAGCCTGGGCAGGGTGGTGGACACGCTGTTCGCGCGCAGCCAGAGGGTGGTGGCGTGAGGGGCAGAGGGACGAATGGGGCAGGGGTCCGTCCTGTTGGAGCGATGCCAGCGGGTGGTGGCGTGAGGGGCGGGGAAAAGGGGGGTAAGGGACTACCTTGTTTGGCGCGCAGGCAATCCGTGCTGGTGCGGGGCCTAAGTGGGGTATGGTGAGGTAGCTGTGGGGATGTGGAAGGATGGAGGTGGAAGGGGATGGGGGGGGGGTGCATCCGTAGGGCACAGTTGTCTGTATGTCTGAGGGTGGTGGCGTGGGCGGGAGCCACGTGCCGCCGTGGGGCCGTGCGTTGTTGTGGCCGGGTGGGTGGGACTCAATGACAGCAGCTGGACGAAGACGGGGGGTGGCGGCTTGAGGTGCAGGGCGGGATAAGACGAGGCTACCCGCCCGCTACCCTCAGTATGAGCTTGGCTTGAGTTGCCAGGTGGAGGATAAGGCTGCGCTGGTGGAGGGGCGGGCTGTGCCACGCTTGCCATGGTACTTGGCGTGGTCCAAGTGGAAGGTGCTGGCAGCTGCTGGCTGGAGGTCAGTGCAGCCTGCAGGGTGGCCGGTAGCCCTTGCAGCATCGCTGCATGTTGGTGTGCTGCAGCGCGGAGCAGATGGCGGTGTTTCACGGTGTTCCGCTCCCGTTGTGGTGTCGTGCGGGACACGAGGGAATAGGATGTCTTAGCGCTTGCACCTATCCTGCACCGTCAGTTGTAACAGAGACAACACGGGCACGTTGTGCAGCAATTCGTGCTTGTCTCACAATGCCCAGTCGTCCATCGTCTATCGTTTAACCGCTCGCCTAAGCGCTCTGGGACGTCGAAGGGGTTGTGCACGTGTCAGGTAACACGGGACAAGAAATGGGGGAGAGATGGGACACCGGGCAGGTACGGTAAGGCAGGACTGGGCAGGGTGAGGTCGTTTGGGTGTGGGAGGGCTTTGGAAGGAGCCATTTCTGGGCGCGATAGGTGGTGCAAGGATGGGCGGAGGGGCTCGGCGAGTGAGGAAGATGCGTGCCGCTGGGTGCGCATTCTTGGAGGCTGGGCCGTGTGAGAACTGCTCAGCAACAGCAGCTTCGGCTGCACCTGGGTAGGCGAGGGGGCCCGGGGGTCGCAGTCCAGGGCACCTTGCCGTCGGTTGAAGGATATGTCCTCATCCGGGACTAGGAGACCGAGAGCGGGCATGCGTTCCTCCATGGCGGTTTGCATGCAGGGGCTACTGTCGGATGCTCGTGGCTCCAGCGGTTTGTGCTTGGACAGAGGGCGGGGCACACGGGCGACGGTGTGGCCAGGTCTGGCACGTGGCGTGGGGCCCGGCAGAGGCTGTGCTGCTTGGAAGCTGTCATAGACATTATGGGGCTTGGTGCCCCGGACCGAGATTTGTCGGTGGATGACGCCCCCAGTCGAAAGGCATGGCGCACAGCGGTGTAAGAAGCCGCAGCGGCTATCTTTCCGTGCATGCCTCCGCAGCATATGGTGGCCTCAGGGCCAAAACCCAAAATGGCTTTAGGGCCAAACGGTGTTGCACTCCGCAGCCCTTTTGCACTGTGCAGGCGGGCAGTGCCCATGGTGGGCGACAGGTTGCAGCGGGCGACGTCCGAGCACTTGGCAGGGGTCCAGCCAGCCCTGCCCACAGCGTGCCGGTTAAGGGTACTCCCAGGTACTCCTGATGTTGGCGTCCGTAGCTCCGTAGAGCACCATTCCGGGCATTCCGCACGCCGGAAAGGGGGCGCACGCCGCACGGGACGGCAGCACGGGCGTCAAGGTGTTGCTTGGGATGGTCCAGCGCTGCGTTAGCGGGTAGGAGGTATGTCCTCCGGGACGCGGGTCATGAGATTGTCAGCCTCACCGCTGGGACCGTGGGACGTCAGTCAGTTGCCATGTGCTCGTGCAGGCCCGTGTCGTGGTCGCACTGTTGGCAAGGGTGCATTCCCGGACAACATCAGAATCACCCTGCGGACCTGTGCAGGCAATGAAAGTGCCAGTGACTCAGCACAGGGCCAGACAGACAACGACAGGCAACGCTGCAAGGCGAATTGGCTAGCACCACAACTGCGCTGCAATGTGCTTAGCTTCCCACCTTCTCCGTCCTCTCCCACTAACTGCGGCTACTGCCCTTCAGTCCAGGTTATGGCGCCGGCCAGGGGGCCTTGATAGGCCTTGTGATCCTCACATGCAACATGCAACTGCTCCGGGACGTCCAAGGGGTTGTGCACTTGGTCAGGTAACATGGGAGAGAAGGGGGAGAGACGGGACACCGGGCAGGTGAGGCAGGACTGGGCAGGATAAGGTCGTCAGACTGATTACGTACTGCGAAGTCGAGTGCAGCCAGCCATGTTTTTTGTATGAAGCCGACACCTGTGCACACCGTGCCGCCAGCAGGTGCTGTGCAGACGGCGGGAGCGTGTGGGTCCGGTCACCCACCATCGCGGCGCCAGTGTGGTTGTAAATCACTCTGTCGGCGCTGGCCAAATTTGACATATGGAACAGTCATACCTTTTTGCTGTCAGGTAACACGGGACAAGAAATGGGGGAGAGATGGGACACCGCGGCAGGTACGGTAAGGCAGGACTGGGCAGGGTGAGGTCGTTTGGGTGTGGGAGGGCTTTGGAAGGATCAGATCATGTGTAGTATCTGTTCTTATAAGCTTAATCGCTTATATGGGAATCATTGATTCCCTGCGATTAACTTTAATTTCTCTGGGGGCCAATCCAATGGGGGTGCTTGCACCCTCGGAACGGCAGGATGGACCTGGCACTGCACTACAGCCTTTTCCGTCCACCCCTATTAACCAAACAAAGACAGACACAGTGTACACACCTACAGTCGGGGCTTCAGGACAGCAGGTAAAGAGGTCCGAACACATGCGAACGCCGGCGTCCGCTAAGCCCCGCCTCAGACTCGTCAGCAACACTTGGCAGATCGGTACAAGGGGAACTGCCGGTAGCGGCTCCAGGGCGCTGCTCAGGCCACGTCCCCATCCCAAGGGCCTTCCACCTACACGCGCCACCCCTTCACACCAGGCAGGCACACAGGGCTGCCGGTATCTTGTCTGCACTGGCGCAGTCAGTCAGTGTCTGGTGCCGTGGTCCACTCACTTGCCGACTTGGAGGCATGGTTATAGGGCCTCCGGCCAGGTGCAAAGGAGGCAGCCGTTTGCAACGCACCCTGCCTGGCCCCCATCCCATACATCACCGAAGCGATAAAGGGGAACCCTTTGAGCGGAGGGCTAAAGTTGTTGCGGGGCTAGGGGACTTGAGAGATTTGTGGGGTCGGACCGGAACTTGGGTCGAGG
>VFQN01004499.1_pt1 | contig 18348 bp, 18 predicted proteins | sample 3512371 | NCBI WGS metagenome assembly VFQN01 (sample SAMN10412370, study PRJNA504923) | tailings metagenome | isolation source: Replicate 2 from Balatoc abandoned mine | place: Philippines: Itogon, Benguet | collected 2017-08-28 | reverse complement strand
GGACCAGTAAGGATCGTGTGGCCACACCACCTGGAATGTAACATAAAATGTCAAAGTACTGGGCAGTACCAAAATCTCAACCCTACTTGACAAGCCTTCGCGCCATTGGAGCGAATGTGGTGCAAATGCAAGTGATGAGCAGTTTAGAGCACCAGCCCAACACCAAACACTACGATCTGTTGCCGTCGTATACCGTACCAAGTGAACACTGGTACACCTAACCAGTTCCTTACGCAGCCGCACTCACTTAGTCGCACTGCCCGCTCCTGAAGAAGTGCTACCGGTACGTGCAAAGGCACCTAGACAACACTGCGCCGATACAGCGATCCCGCCCGACAACCAGCCGTACGACGCAGCCTCCATGCCCAGTCCAAGTTGAACTTCCAACCCTCCTCTTAACCCCAACAATACCGTAGTCGGCCCCAAACCCACCCCCGCGCAACCTGCCCAAGCTGACCGCCCTACCCACTGCGGCGCTCAATGCGAACAGCGGGGAAAAGTCGCTGCCAAGGCCAGGGGAATAACAACTCGGCCTTGGATCTGCACTGGATACGCGACAGTATGATGTCCACGTATGCCTCGTCGCGGCGGCCCGGGCCGCCCAACGAGCCCCAGCACGCCTGCGCCCACCGGCCTGTGCTCGGCTCCCCCACCCCCTTCCAGACCGGCTCATACTCGATCGAGTCCCCCGGTTCCAAGGCGACGCCCTTCCGTGCTGCCGGGCCCACCCGCAGGGCTATGAGCAGGGTTTCCAACCGCCTGAGCGCGTCGTACCACGGCAGTACCTCATCCAGGTACGCCTCCCGCGCCGCGCCGCGCTCCGGGTCGCTGCTGTCGCCTTGGCTCCAGCCGTAGCGCCGCTCCAGTGCGCTCGGCAGCGGCACGGCATCCAGGTTTCCCGGGACCCAGCCGTCCAAACCGCGCCGCTCCAACTGGCGCACGATCTGCGGCCGCTTGGTCCTTGACTGCGAGCAGATGAAGTTACAGTCGGACGTAGGCAGCAGCCCCTCTGGCAGCGCTGGACCGTCCATGCGGAGGACGCGGCCCATTGCGGCGTGCAGCGCTTGGTGCGCCGCGCGCACGGCGGGGCGCTGGTGGTAGTCCCCCGGTACGGCCCGCATGCACACGTTGGCGATAAGCAGGGGTTCCACTGCGTCCAGAACGGCGGTGAGGTGGGCCAGGGGCTCTAGCGTGGACGCACGGGATGTGAGCGCCTCCACAGCCGCCACGTACACCAGGCCCACCTGAGGCATGCAGCACATCACCAGGCCGGTGTCTTAGGGATGTATGAGTTGGTTCATCAAGGCAAGGTCGGCATGGGAGGGTACGCATGGCCCCCGCCAGGGCGCGCAGAGCTGCGCGATGTACCGGTAGTGGATAGCGCTGAAGCCGCTGACGCACAAGGCGGGTACCGCTGTGGTGCCGCCCATGCATTCCGACGATTCGCAGTATCGCTCAGGACGACCGGTAAAAGTGCTCTGAGTGGCGTGCCCCACGCACGCTGCAGGCATGCAGGCATGTGCTGTGACACCCGGTAAAACACCCCAGTAAACAAGCCACTTACCCGGATTTCCAGGCGCTCGTACCATTCAGCGCTGAAGCGCTTTACCGAGCCCTCCCATTCCCCGTCCCAAACGCCCGCGGCCGCCTCAGCGTTTGCGCGCGCTTCTGCAGGGTCGGGTTCAGGAAACGGCGGGAACGCCAAGAGCCCGTACAGGAGGCCCACTCGTCGGGGGCTAAGGGCGGGTGTGTAGCTGCAATGGAGCCCCGTTGACGCGAGGAGCTCCTCCGGCTTGCTGCCACGTGCCTGCAGCTCCACCACGACTTCCCGCAGGTCGACCTCCAGCTGCCGTAACAGCGGCTGCGCCACGCCGTACGCCTCCTCCTCCGTCAGCATGTACGTCGTACGTCGTACAATGGTAGCCAGCTTGCCGGCCACGTACTGCCTGGTCTCCTCCAAGAATGATTCCAGTCGTTGGCTGATGCGCGCGCCGTCCTTCGGGGGTTCCTGGGTGTGATGAGCGTACCTCAGCACGGTTGCCAGGTAGTTGTTGACCCCACGTGGTCCTGGGGGCACACCCGGAGCGGTAGTACACAGCGGCAACATGTGTAGTCACGTGCGAACCGAAGGGAGGGTTGCGCTGGGGGCATGTGGCGCAAGATGATCTGTGTACGCACAACCCGCTGGTTCTTGCCGTGCACCACTCATGATAAAGAGCTTTTGTTCGCTGTGCAATGAGCCTTCAAAATGCTAGAAGCAAGCCATGTGGCGCCTGTGTATGACAGGCTGTAATGCTGCCCATTCGCCAGCAAGCCGCCCTACTTTCAAATCTGCGCGACTTACCAAGGATGAAGGCGCTCTCCAGGAGCCGCCAGGCGTCGTCCGCCGAGGTGCACACGATCCTGCTGTGTCCCATTCCACCGCTGCCTCGAAGTGACCGTCGGTCGCCTTTGCCGGCGCTTTGTTGTACGCGGTAGAGCATCTCGTACCCCTGCCACCCCTCCTGCTGCGTACGCAGGGACAGCCACGCCACGTGCTCCAGGGCCGATACGGCAGAGGGCAGGTCCGTGGGCAAGGCCACCCAGGCGTTCAGCAGCAACTGGCGGGTAGCCACATCGCAGTTGCTCTCGTGCTCCTTCCAGAACTCAGTGTCCTGCATCCAGGTAGCAAGCAGTTGACACTCACTGTTGTATCGTGTGTGTGTTCTCCACCGCCGCAGCTTGGCACAAGGGTTCATTATGGACAGTATTACAACGCCATCTGGCCACACTTTGCAGGCATGGCAGGCGTTTAGACACATAAAGACGCATGAACCACACACGCACATTGTCCCATGTGTCGACCAGCTGCGCCAGGATAAGCTCCGTCGCGACCACGTCAAAGCCCGCCAGGGCCCTCTCCACCTCTTGGGCGTCTCGCGCCGCCACCAGCGCAGCGCGTAACCCCTGCATCAGCCACTCTGGCCTGGCCCCACACGCCCACAGGTTGTAACCTGAATGCACGTCCATCCCAGCCGGCTGGACGCGGTGCGCTAGCAGCACAACGGTCGTGTCCGGTAAAGGCAGCGCAGGCTGCGGCACGTCCTCCCCTGCAGACGATGTGCTGGCTCTGCCTCCGCCAGCACGCGCCGCCAGCACCTCCGGCCTGGTCTGCAGGCAGCCAGCAAGCGCCTGGCGCAGCAGCGCCGCTGGCACCTTCTGCACAACTTTGCAGTGGCCCAGCAGCCACACCACCACAGCAGCAGCGGGCTGCGGCAGGGGCTGCCGGGGGCCAGCGGCGGATAGCAGCACCGTGACCAGCTTGGCCGCGGCGGCGGACCATTTGTCCGCTGGCGGCACCGGTGCAGGGCAGCCAGGAGCGGGCTGCACCGCCGCCTTGTAATCCCCTTCCGGGCCCTCGACAGGCGTGATGGCCACGAATAAGGAGTTGAACCTCAGCCTCGTTTGCAGGTCTTGCACGTTCCTGTCCCACTCCTGGCAGAAGGACCGGGCGTCCAGCTGCTCCAGCTGCAGCGCCCTCTCGTCCGCTTGCGGCACCAGGGCGGACAGCAGCGGGCCAACGGCCTCCGCCACCGGTTGGCCGGGCGGCAGCAGGCTCACCATGCTGGTGATGCAGTTTGCCAGCACAGACCTCCGCTCCACCATCCGGTCGACCAAGTCCCCGCCATTGCCGTCATGTCTGTTCTGCTGCCGCTGCCACTGCCATTGCCTCTCCTGCAGCTCCTCCAAAGCGTGCTGCTGCAGCAGCGCCCCCACCTGCGTCCGCACCTGCTGTGGGCCGAGCGCGAAACCCGCCGCCGCCCTGCCCTCAAGCGCCAGCAGCATGTTGTTGGCTGCCCTCAGTGGCAGCAGCGGTGACGCCAAGACCTCCAGCGCCGCTGCCACCAGTTCAGGGGGGACCTTCTGCGCGCGGTCCTCAGGCAGGCAGTGCAGCACCGCCGCCGTCGCAACCGCTGGGCCCTCCTCCTCAATTGCGGAACCGCCAGGGGCATCGGGTGAGCCACTGCCGTACAGCCGGCGCAGCAGCATGCTGCAGAGCTCCTCCCAGTGCGTAGCTTGCGGCCCCTGGTGGCCCCGCAACGCCTCCCGCTTGTCCGCTGGGGCCTCGCCGAGCAGCAGAACAAGCTGGGCGCACTGCCGCCGGGTCAGCGTCTCGAGGCGGTCCAGCCCCGCCGCTGAGCCGGGTTCAGGTACGGCCATGGCCGCCCGCCAAGCTGCGTCCGAAACGTGCGCCACACTACCAAAGCTGTGCGACAGCCACAAGTGGTGCAGGGCAGACAGGTGCTCCCAGCGGCCCATGGCTGCCGCAGCCCAACCGGCTGGAAGCGCCTGCGGGCTTTCACGATCCGCCCCGGGCTGCAGGCACGCTGTGAGGACCTCATCCAGACGCGGTGCGCCGCCGAGATGCAGAGCATAGCACACGGCAGCCAGGTCCGCAAAGCTGTCGCCATGTCCACTGCCCACCGCGGCGCTGCTCCCCTGCAGCTCCTGGCGTGCGCTAGCGTCCTTCCCAGGAGCACCCGCACCGTGGCTAACGGCAGCCCACACGCCGACACGCCGCTGCAGCTCCAACGCCACCTGCGCCCACACCTCCGGGCTGCCTGCCCCCGCCTGCGTGCAGTAGGTGCACAGCAGCGCCAGCTGCGTCATGCTGGCGGCCTGCAGCGGCGCCCGCAGCAGCACACCCTCCCGCAGCGCTGCTGCCAGCTTCTCCCCCGGCGCCCAAGGCAGCGCCGGCATCAGCACATTGCCCAGGGCCGCCTCTACTGCCTCCCAAAACGCACGCTGTCGCCTGGCCTGCGCATCCGTTTCGCTTGTGCTCTGGTCCGCTTCTTGTGCACCTGCGCTTGCAGCTGCAGCTGCCGCGCTTGACAGCAACGGGAACAGGGCGGCACAGTAGGCCTCAAGCGCAGCAGAAGGGGCACGGCCGCCAACCGTCAGGGCGGCCGTCAGCAGCTCGAACCAGTCGGCCACCGCTACACGCTCGTCGCCCATGGCCGCGTACTGGTGCAGCACGCCTTGCACCCACTCCAGCAGCGCCTCTGCTGCCTGCGCCGCAGCCAGCACGCTGTCCCCACCACCGCTGCCGCCCGACACCACACCGCCACCAGCAACGGCGGCGGCCGCTAGCGCCGGCGCACGCTGGGCCAGGGGCCCTAGGTCACCGCTTATGCCTGCTACGCCGCTACCAGAGCTGCACAGGGTCTGAGACGCAAGGCGCATCATGTCCAGGACCAGCGCAGGCGGCGGCAACGCAAGCGCCGGCTCGGCAGCGCCCGCCGACCGCGCCTCCGCGAGGCAGCGCTGCATCGCCAGGCAGCTCTGCTCAAGCCACGGTGCCTCTACCCTCCGCATGACTGACTGGAAGCCACCCCTGGCTAGGGAACGCTTGCCTGCGCCTGGGGTGGCGCCTTCTGGGTCCCCAGAGCGCTCGAGGGTGTGGGATACGATGGCCCCCACCACCATGTACAACTGGCGCGGCGTGTACTTGGGCATCACGCCCACAGAGCTGCTGGTGAACGCAGAGTATGCGCGGCTGAGGGCCTGCTGCGCGGCGGTGCTGAGAGGGGCGCTGTCGCTGCGGCCACTGCTCGCCTTACTGCTGCCACTTCTGCTGTTCTTGATGGCGTCTGCTCCCTCCGCCGCTGTCCGCACGGCACCGCCCCTCAGCACGTGCACGGCACCCAGCAGCAGCCCCAGGCTGTGCGGGTCGTACATCCGCCAGTCCGGCTGCCCGCGCGCCAACGTCTTGCCCTCCGCGGTGGTCAGAAGCAGGTCAATCCACGAGGCCCGTGGCGCGCCCCCCAGCAGCGCCAGCGCCTCTGCGCCCTGCGCCAGGCCCTGCGCGCTCAGACCTCCGTGCCGACCCTTGACCGGCAGCATGAGGTCGTCCTGCAGCAGCTCCGCATATTGCGCAACCCACGCCGGCCCCGGCTGCACACCCAGCACCGCCAGCCGCTGCACAGTGCCCACTAGCACGTTGGGCTGCGTGCGGAGCGACGACAGCGCACCACCCCGTAGCAGCCTGTCCGCCACACACGCAAGCAGCTCCTGCCGATGCCGCACCAGCAGCGCTCGAGCTGCTGACGTTAACCCGGCCTCCGCGTTCGGGCCGCCCGTGCGGCCCTTCCTGGCTTCCTTCTCCATCCAGTCCACGCTGTCGATGAGGCTGACCAGCACGTCCGCAGGAGCCTCGCCTGCTTTGGCTTGCAGCTGGCGCGCGGCGGTGCCGTACAGGTCTGTCAGCCACGTGGTGCGCGGCAGGTGGCCGCAGCTGACGCAGGCCGCCAGCAGCCACGCGCAGCCCTGCACGCTGCAGCCCTGCCGTTGCGGCCGCCCGGCGCCGGCTCCGCTAGGTCCGAGAAAGGGCCCCGCCAGCTGTAACAGCTGTGGAAGCAGCTGCCGGTCCCCGTGGTCAGAAGCTTCCGGCGCACGCCTGTGGCTGGACAAGGACACACCGTCGTCAGCTGCTGCTTGGCGTTCGCTGTCTTCCGGCAGCTCCGTCCCCAGCGGCAGCTCCAGCTCGACGAACAGCGCCTGAGCCACGGCCGCCAGGGCGTCGGCGTCTGGCGCAAGCATGAGGAGCCACTCCACGGCGGGGAGCAGCAGCGGGGCGGACTGCGGAGACGCCGTGGCCTGTGGGCGTGATGCATGCAGCGATACTCAAATAGTACGGTACTTGCGGGAGCTTTGACGAACCCAAGCGTTCAGGCTGGTGAACAAGATCGGTTGAGCAGGCAGCGGTTTGGCTTTACTATCCCCATCCCGCAACACGGACGCTTCTCTCCCTTCGCAGGTAAAAACAGGAAACTTCAGTTCAGCTGCAAATCTATAAGGCATTGGATGCTGCCGCTGCCACGTACCGCAATGCTCGCCTCGGCGCCGGGTTCCGCCAGCACCTTGCCGCCGCGCACCATGAGCCGCATCACGCGTGCACCCTCGAGCAGCAGCAGCGACAGGTCGCGGGCGCTGCTGCACAGCCGCGGCAGCGCCTCCTCCGACAGACAGGCTGCCAGCATGACATCAGTATCCTGAACAATGTAAACGGACAGGAGCATAGGGCACACCTATTTTGCCGGCGGCTTGCCTGCACTCGGGCTTGGGACCACAGGGCAGCGCAAGGCGATGGACAGGCGCAACCTGCCAGACCTGATACCATGCAGCCGCAATGAGTTTTCGCAAAGAACGCAAGGGCCGTCCTACAGCGCTATCGGGGCATATGATACCGTACCCTTCGCAGCGTTGGGGTGAAGGCCCAGCCCTTGTTGGCAGCGGCAGCGCCCAGCAGCGCCGCCACCTTGCGCGCGTCCAGCCCCGGGAACCCTCCAGCCCTCCAGTGCATCAGTGCGATGGTAAATGCCTCTGAGGTGGGGAAGGCCTGGCCAAGCTGCGCCAAGGGCAGCAACACGCCGTCCACCAACTCGTCCAGCATGCGCCTGGGCGGAGGCGCGCGTGGGCTAGCCTGCTGCGGCGCCGCTGTCGCCCTGCTGCCGCTGCTTGCCCAACTCCCAGCGGTGCGAGCCTGCACGTTGGGAACAGAGCGCATGCGGGGTGACAAGCACGTTGGGAGGTCCCTCATGTAACGTCTTCTGAGTATTACCCTGGCAAGCCGACAGCACCCAGCACGCTGAACAACAAGGCTGAACAACAAGGCCTGTAGCCACCACACCGAAGCAGAACGTGTGACACCCACCACGAACGCCTTGAAGTCGTCGCTGCGCAGGAGCTCAGCGTCCGCGGGCAGCTCGCCCCGCATGCGTCGCTCCACCACACGCGCCAGCGGCACCAGCACCTCCTCCTGCTCCAGCGGCACACCCCACGCCGCGCTCAGGCGCACCAGCCCCACCACCAGCGCCGTCACCACCTCCCCGCGCTCGTCGTCCCTGTCAGCCAGCACTGCTACGCGCCTTCCCAAGGGCACCAGCACCTCTTGGGGCGTGGGAGACCGCGGGGTCCAGGGATTGGTTGCTGGGGATGAGGAGGTGGCGTGCAGCAGAGCCGGCAGCAGCTCGGCCGCTGCGGGGGCGGGCAGCTGCGGCAGCGCCGGCAGAAGAGCCTTGACGGCCGTAGACACAGACTGCGCCTTGGGCCGGTGCCCCATGTTGCTGAACGCAACCAGCACCTGCAATCACGGCATGGAAAATTGCAGGGTGACTCACCAGCAAGGGTGCAAGGCAGGGGCGCCAGCTTTGAGTTGGCAGTCCCCACAGCCTCACCGCGTGTGCCATGATAGGGGTCAGCGCCGCCGACCCCGACCCCTTGTCCTCCGGCGCACTTTCCCCTCCAAGCAGCACCTCCTCGGCCAGACCGCCCGCCCCACACGCCCCACCAAGCAGCCGTGCGCTGCGCACTGCCAGCTCCACCAACGTGCTCAAGGGCACGGAGGGAGTTTGCGGGATCGGGCCCAACGACTCAAGCTCAGCGCTCAAGCGGCGGACCTCGGCGGCAGTAGCGGTTGTGGCAGCAGCGATTTTGTCGCGACTTGTGGATAGCCCCGTGGCTGCTGCAGTTGTAACGACGGAGATTCTCGGAGCTGCGGGGTTGTTCTGGGCTTGGCCCTTGCCCCGCCCTTGGGTGCCCCGCTGGCCGTTGCGGCCGCTCTTGGCCTTGCTGCGGCGCTGGCCGTGCTCACTCGACTCACGTGTGTCCGTAACGCCAAGCGATAGAGGCAAGGGGGAGGGAGCCTGGGGGGCAGAGACGGTACACGTAAACCAGCATGGTCATGGCCTGGGGCTGAGCAAATGATGAGTGACTTGACGTTCTTGATGCAACGACATGGACGTTTCTGGCCATGGCATATGGCCTCTTACGCGGAGGCCTCACGCTAGGCATTAACTGGCACCAGCTGCATCCGCACGCGAGCGAAGCCAGCGGCGCAAGCAAGCAGCTGACGAGCGGCCCACCGCGCTCACCGCCTCGCTCTCCGTCTGCTCTCTCAGCGCCTGAAGCTCGGCCACCACCGCCGCCCGTCGCGCCTGCGTGCTCCTGTGCTGCGTCAGCCACACCAGCTCCACCTTGCCAGCCGTCCACTTAGTCCACACCGCCACGGACCCGTCGTCCAACCCATGGGCATGGCGATGACCGGTGCCCAATGGCGCAACTGCCACCCCGTGCCCACCAGGTGCGTTGGCTCCATCGGACTGCTGCTGCTGTAGTTGCATGTGCGGCAGCGATGGCTCTGCCTGCCAAGGCGGCGCAGTGCACCACCTCGCAAGTAGGGCAGCCAGTGACTGCACGTCCAGCTCCGCGGGGCCCTGCACGGCGACGGCGGCGGCTGCCTCCCGCGCCGCACGACGGCCCTTTGGGTTACGCCTGCCTTGGTCGGTTTGCTGCTGCTGTTGCTCCTGCTGCTCTACAGGTTTTACACCCCCTGCGCCAGCCTCTGGGGCCTGACCGCCTTTCAATTCCACATTAGGCCTCGGCTGCTGACTACTCCCGCCGCCAACTGCCCCTTGGTGGAACGGCGGCGTCGCCGCAGCCACCAGTTCGTCCACGCGCCCCATTACGGCGCTGACGTACTCAGCCGACTGCCGTACACGGTACACCGCCATGAGCTGTACGGCAGTGGCGAGCTCTTCCATGCTTGTCTTGCGGCTCCGGAGCGCCTCCAGGCGCCCGGGGCCCGTCACCACAGCCCACCCCACCAGCTCTCGGAGCGTCTCCCTGGCCGCGGTCACACCTACGGCCCCAGCCGTTGGACCGCCCCCAAAGCCCGAAGCTGCCTGGGGGTGCCCTTGGTGTACGGAACTGCCGTACAGATCCAGCAGCTGCTGCATGGGCAGCAGGGCTTCCGCCAGGCGGGTGAGGGTGAGGGGCGGTTGCTGCACGGGCGAGGTCAGCTCGTTGCGCGCTGCGGTGGCCAGGGCGGGGGCTAACCGGCACACCAGGCCGGGCAGCACGGCCGCCACGGGGCGGAGCCCGCCGCCAGCCGGCCCCCTGCCTCCGCCGCCCGCCCCCTGCTGCTGCGCCTTCCCTGCCTTGGCCGCCTCCAGCACGGCCCCCAGGCTGGTGGTGACATCAGCTAGCAGGCGGAAGGACGGGAAGGCGGGCAGTCGCTGGTCCAGGTCTCGGAGCAGACCGGGAAGCAGCGCCTGGGGAGGGATGCGGATGCGTGAAGCGGGGGCCTTAGCAGCACGGTACACCAAATGCGCCGTTCGCCGCGTTTGTTAGATTCATTTAGCACCTTACCTCTTACTGCATGCGCTGCTGGGGAAGCATACCGGTAGATGGATTCAGGAAAGCGCTCTGTCCAAATGCTGACAGGCGACCAACGTTACGGGCTGCCGGTACATTGACGAGGTCACCGCAAGAGCCACGCCTGGAGCGTGGCATCTGGCACCCGCACTGAGTGCTTCCTTGGTTCTTGCTGCAGCAAGCTAGCACAGGCTCCCCAGCGTCGGCCTCAATCCTCCAGAACCACCATACCACTTACCTGCAGTTCTGCCACGTCAGCGCTGGACATCCTGGGCGCCCCAGTACGCGGGCTGTGGGCTGACCCGTCCGAGGCAGTTGCGGCAGCCGTGCCCTGCGGCGCTGCCGCCACCCTTGCCAGAGCCTTCAGCACCTCCGTCAGCAGCACAGCGCCGCCGCCAGCGGCTGCTGCTGCCCCGCCTCGGCCCACCGCACCTCCCATCTTCCCGACAATGTCCAGTGTTTCTTTCATACTGGCCGCGCGCCTGAGTCGCTGCAGGACAAGGTCCTCCCGGGTGCTGGCGGGGGGCCCGCCGGGCGGCCGCTGGGGGGCGGGGGAGCTCTGGCTCCCAGGTGGGTCAGTGGGGCCCCGAGGCCCAGCCGCAGACGCCCGTACGATGCCGCCACGCCCCAAGCGGTGCACGAGCATGGGGCGCGGCGAGATGCTGCCGGGCAGACCACATGGCCGGGAACTGGACACGGGATGTTGTGCTGCTAACTGGGGCTGCGGTACGGCAAGGGCACTCGGCTGCGTGTGGGCTGCCTGAGCCGCACGACCGCAAGCTATATGCGGAGGTGGCATCTGGGGGGCAGAGGAATAGGGCGAGGGGATGAAGGAAAGCCGCACAGCGTAGGTTAGCCGGGTTGGCTCTGTTAACAGGCCGTGGCGCCTGAACAGGAAGTAAGAGCGTGGAGCAAGGGGGTGAAGAAAATCAAGCCGACGCGCCCAGGAGTCCCTTGTCCGCAATAGTGGTCATAAGGTCTTCAGTTAATACCAGGTGTGCACAAGGTTATGTTCCATCAGCGAAAGCGATGCCAGTTCCGGAAACGCCCTGAACGCCCTGAACCCGCGTGCGGTTCTCCGCGCTGGCTCCGAGCCCCAAAACACGTCCTCAATCAGTGTCCCATATGTTCATAGACATCGATCATCTCTGCCTTACGTGCTTGGTTGCAGTTGTCAATGAGTTGTGACTGTCAAGTTGGTGATTCCATATTGTTCGCCGCTCGCGGTTTCTGGCGACACAGTGGTAAAGTCACAGAACGCCAAATTCCGTTCAGGTTGCAAAACAGGTGCTTAGCAGCGCAAAACCAAATCACTGGCTAGTCCGGGTCTCCGCATGCACAGCAGCACGTGCCGTGGCAGACAGGGGAGCGAGGGCTTGGCGAAGCCTCAAGGGAGCCCCTGCTACCTTCGATCGAATCACAGGCGCTGCACCTTGTTTGCAGAAACAAAACCACATCCCCTTCAAACAGTTTCGAATGGTCCTTTCGATGCCGCGTTCCCTCAGAAGGTCAGCTCTTGGCCTCCTGCGAACATCGGCCCGCAAGAATGCAAGCACGGCGCACGAGGGCCCGGGGGCTGCAGCAGGGGCTAGGAGATTCAGGCCAACGCGGCAACGGCACGCGGCACGCACGCACTTGACCCGCAGCTGCAGCGCTCCAGCACCGCTGCGTCCGCATGTACGGCAGGCCTGTCGCACGGAGCCAACCACCAACCACCAACCACCAACCACCTGCCGTTTCCCTTCGCATGCGCACTCTGTTTCCATCCCCTAGGTGCCCTGCATCTGCCCGCATCCCTGGATCGTCCAACTGCACGCGCCACACCACCAACTGCCAACCCTCATTACACCACACACGCACACACACGCTCTGCTCAGTTCCCGTCCTCCAGCAGCGCCGCGTCTGCCCGCATGCCCGGCTCGTCCAGCTGGTATCGCGCGATGGCAGTGTCTGCACGGATGCGGCCCACCAGCGCCTCCACCCCGCTGAACTTCATCTCGGGCCGGATGAAACCAAGCACCAGGACCTGCAAAAGAAAGGAACAGCAGTGACCAGCAGTGGCCATGCATGGGTATCATATATTCATGATGCGCAGGGTGCTAAGGCCCGAGACGGTGTACGGGGGCACTACGGTACTGTGGCCGCAGGCCCGAGGAGAATGGCCCGGGGCAGCAGGGCGAACTAGTATCAAGGACATCACTCGCAACTACTGAAGGGGAAGACAACGAAGTACCGGCATTGGTAGGTTCATATTGCTCCGGGCCAGGGGCAGCGGTAAGTTCATCGCAACTGTGAGGCGGAGAGCTTAGCCTCCTCCACTGGTGTTTGTGTGGTGCAGGTGTTCCCAGTGTTCAGGACGCAAGCCCTCCACCCGCCGTTTCCCGTCGCAGCCATCCACCCACCTTGAGCCTGCTCCCGTAGAACTCCTCTCCCCCCACGAAGGTGTGCAGGATGTGGCACTCCACGCTGGCCGCCTCCTTGCCGGTGTTGACGGTGGGCCGCACGCCAACGTTGAGCACCACCTGGGCGGATGGGTGTGTATTAGCATGGCAGGGTTGCTGGTACCACTCACGAAACAGCGGAAGCATCACTCGGAACGAGCACGACGAAAAGATTTCGGGCTGTGCCCATGTTCAGCGCCAACTGGATGTGTTTTCTGGTTTGGGACAGACGTTGGGTGTGTCTGACGGCAAATGTGCATCAGCTGCACTACAAGTGCGGATTGTCGCTTGTTAAGGATGTGAATTGCAGGGAAGCCCGTGCCCCAAGCTCGCCCGAACCCAGCTCCGCAATTTTCCCCGTAACTCCCTGACGCCTCCACACCATTTCCTCGCGTCTCACGCGTACCCCCACCCCCAGATGACTCCGGTCCACTCGCCCGACTCCTCCGCCCCATCCGTATCGGTCTTGCGCATCGGCTGAAACCCACTCGCCACTCCCTGGTCTGTAATCCGCCCAGCACACCAGCCCGTTGCTTCCAGCCCCCAGACACCCCACTGTATCCCCACCCCACCTTGTGCACCTCCCGGTCCACCGCCGGCCACCCCGCAGGTGCATCCAGCTTGGCCCACCTGCGTAGCATCAGCACAGCAATAGGAGCGGCGTTGCCAGCAGGAATAGTACCAGCAGGTAGCAGCTCCACTTGGAATGCGCACCAGGACCACAACAGCCCGAATTAAAACGTGCCGGTGTACGGCAAGCGATTCGCGTAATGGGTCGGAAGCACGCAGTACGCATGTAGGCGCTGCCGTTGCGTCCCGCCTTGAGCCATGCCATGTGTTTTAGGCGGCGCGACACGGCGAAGCGAAGCATATGTGCGGTGTCCAGGCCCTCCAACGACTTTGATCTTCGGTGCCCTAAGCACTAATACCCCGTGACCGCTTATGCACCACCAAAGTCATCCGTCCAATGCACACACACCAGGCGTCGGCTTCAGGTCCGTCGCTGGCCCAACCCCCGCCCCGATGACACCACGGCCACTGCTCATTAATATTATCCACCCCAGCTCGCATACTCGCACTGCGTTCTCAACGTAGCTACCGTACTGCTCAACCGCCACCGCCTGCCCGGTTACCCCTGCACCAGCATACCGTCGCGAGCAAGGCACCGGGACCCACCCGAAGTACACGCCGGGCGCCACGGATCCGAGCATGCTCTTGAGGTGCGTGGTGTCGATGTTGGCGGTGGGGGTGCCCATCTGGCGGCTGCCGCGACCGAAGCCGCGCACCACCTCGCCCTCGAAGCGCAGCGGCGTGCGCAGCCGGTAGTGCGGGGGCAGCTGCGGGGAGGAGGAGGAGGGAAAACGTCCTTGATACAAGACACACGTGCAGCCGGTAGTAGCTGCGGGGGACTTGAGGGTTATGAGTAGAGGACCCAGTCAACGTGCGCAGCCGGTAGCGCGGGGGCAGCTGCGGGAAGGGGAGGGCCACGAAGGAGCTGACTTAATGCACGTGCGGACCCGGGGGTTGCGGGGGCGAGCTGAGCCCGGGCACGTGCAGGGTGGGGAGGGGGAGGCGCAGGAGCAGGTGCACCTTGCAGCTGTACACGCGCACAACTTCCTGCCCCGTTGACCGTCGCGCACCGCACCGTCGGACCCGGAACGCTGGCAGCGACGCAATGGGATGTATGATGACCTGCTCCACCTTGGCTGCTGACGGTCCTGACCTCAGCCCTTCGGCGCAGCTGGCCACCCGTGCACCCCGACACCCACATGCCATACCCCATGCTCACGCTCCACACGAATGCAGGATGCTGCATCCGGCGGCTGCTCGCCCCTTGCTGCGCACCGTCCGTGGCCCCCATCCCATAATACACGGTGTCCCTGCACAAACACGCCTCCCCTCCAGCAAACGCCCATACTACTGTCCTGTTCGCCACCCCCGGCACTCGCTTTGTTCCATGCCGCATGGTTGCTCCAACACTGCACCAGGGAAAACGGCCACCTCCCCCGCACACCTGCAGTATTCCGCAGTACGCAGTTGCCGTCTCCTGCTCGCTGTGTATTACCACCGGCAGCCCCGCCACCAGGGACGCCAGCGCTTGGCGCGTGGGCGGGAACTTGGGCTGCGGGGAGGAGTGATTATGAATGTGGGCGGGTCGCATGGCCAGGTGTCGCTCACATAAGGGGTGAACGGAACGGGCAATCGATGCCAGAGACGAGGTTTGGCACGTTGGGACAAGGTGCCGTGTGACCTCCAGTGTGCGCCTCCTCGTAGGCCTTTTGCCGCAGCAGACCGGCTAGCCACACCCCGCCTAAGCCGTGAGTAAATGTCCTCCAACCCCGTGCCTGCACCCCCGCCCACAATGTTTCCCAGCCCGCCCTCCATCCCCAGCCCGTTACCGCCCATCCGTACTGCCATACCTGCCACTCCTTTGTGTCCATCCCTAAGGCATCCCCCGGCCCGTCCCCTAACTCCGCCCCTACGTCCGGTCCCCGTTTACGCTTAACCCCAACCTCCACCTGCCACCTCCTGTTGTCCATGTCCGAGTTGATGACGATGGAACCGCCGGGCCGCAGCGACAGGCACGCCTTAATCATGGCGTCCCTGTACACATTCCGACAGGACAGGCAAGACGCTCATCAGTCCAACACTGTGTGCTGGCCAGTGTAAACGACAGCCGTGCCGTTCAACACGCTGTGCTTACTGCTGCCGTGCAGGTGCAAACCTGTGCTGCTCACGTCCAGTGCGTGCACGCGTTAGTCAAGGCGCGCACACTTGGCCGAGTTCGAACATTAGAGAAGGCGAACTGCATGGTGGTAGTGGCGCTTGGCCGCAGGAGCCGATGGCCATTTGGCGCCGCCCAACACTCGTAGCCACACAGGCCTGATGCCACAAGGCCAAAGCCACGACCCGCAGCCCACATACCACCGGTACCCCACCAGCCCATGCCCTTCACCCAACCCGAGTAGCAACTGCCCAGCTGGGCGTCTGTGCCGTGCCAAGTGGCTGTCCCGCACAAGAGCCGGTCCTACACAGTCCCGATGCCCCGACCTCTCCCACCCACCTGGGGGTCTGCGCTGTCCCAAACGGCTCGTCTGTGAACACGATCATGTCCGCACTGCCCAGGTAGGCGGGCAGGTCACAGAAGTCGCCCTGCCACAGCCGCACGCCTGCGCCAGGAAAGCGTGCTACCTTACATAGGGTGAGAGTACGAAATGGTGGCCTGGTAAGTGCTGTCAACAGGTAGGAGGCGTGAGGTGTGAAACAGAACATGGTGAGCAAGCCATTTACATGGAGATAAAACAAAGCAAAGCCGAGCGGCCGTCGGTAACGGCGTGCGGAGGGGCAGGGATGGAGTCGGCCACTGATTCAGTCATGCAACAGAGGACAGGAAGGGCAAGCATGCGGTACCACACGGGGCCCGGGGGGACCAGGCAAGCCCCGCTCCAGGTGACGCCGCAACCCGAGCTGCCTGGGCCTGCGCCACGGTCGCGTCACAGCAAGCTGCCGTGGCCCGCCTAGCACCTACCCGGCTCGTTGCCCAAGGACCCTGCGAGCTCATAGGCGGTGCCCACAACCGCCAGCGTCTCCTCAGAGGGGTCCACCACCAGGATGTCCTGCAAATCAGACATTGGCCGCCCTTCACTATATGGAGACTGCTGATGTAATCGAAAGGCTGATCGCAGCCCGTGGTGTGTGGCTCAAGGAGTGTGCAGGCAGGTGCTCCTTGCGGGGAAGCACAACACGCGGGGCGGAGGTTGACGGCGCATGTTGCGGTGGGGCAGCGTCAGGTGCGCCCACAACGTCAAGCAGCCCTTTCACTGAGGCGGTGCAGAGTGTCGGGGTGCTCGCTGTGTACGCTGGCCATCGGTGGATTGGTGGGAGGCGAGTCCTGTAAGTTTGGCAGCAATGTTACAGGGAGGTGCTCAAGGCATGTGCGCGCAGCGGCATGAAAGTAGGTGTGGGGCTAGCCCCAAGCTACCCTAGCCCTCCACCCGTACCCCCCACCCCACCTGCAGCCCTAGGTACCTCAGCACGTCCACGACAGCAAGTCCCCCCGAGCCTACGACAATGGCTCTGGACGTCGGGTTCAGGTTGGGTGCCAGCATCATCCGGGACGCTATGTCCTTGGTCCGCGCAGAGGCGGGACGGATGGATGCAGTGATGGGGACGGCCTGGCAGAACGCAGCCGAGCGACACAATTAGCCCCTCACCCATTTTACGACTGCTTGGCTTTTTTCTTCGTCTTACTGGCAGGCTTGCGCGGCAACTGAGCGCCGCACGCCGGATGGGTGCGATGCGGGTGGCTGTCGCGCGGAGGCACCCAACCGAGGGCATTTGCGCATGTCGCATGCGGTTAGCCACCAACCTAAGTTCTGATAACATCATCACTAGTGATGTTGAGCTAGGGCTAGGACAAAGGGCTAGGTAGAGTCAAGTAAGACGGATACAACTATAAAAATGAAAATGCATACGAACGTCTACTGTATTTATGGCAATCCAGGCTCCAAGCGACAAGCCCCCGCTTTCACAGGCTGCGTCGACCCCGCCCGGCATTGGGGGCATAGACCGCGTTGGGCATAGAATCCAGGTTACTAAGGGCTTTACTGGCTGGTCTAGCGGGTTCACGTATTAACCCATAGAGCTGAAGCGCTATGCATATCGCTACTTCTGGAATAGTGCAAAGGTTGACAGGCCAGTCCCCGTCCCGATTTCGCGTCGAAGACTGTGCCAGGCATGCCACCACGACTATGGTGTAATTGGCACAACATCCATGTATTAGATAAGTATAGATTACATTTTACAATGGTCTTCTCGCCACCTAACAGTCGCTCCCGCTACCTGCAAGCCTGCGCCCGAGGCGACGCAAACACAGCACGCTTGGGCGACTGAGCTTCTCAAAGACTGTCTTGATATCTGCTACATCTTGTATAGTTGACTCGCAGCCTTCCCGTTGTGTAGGGCGCTCGCGGCAAGAGGCATGGCATACCTCGCAAGCAGGTGGTGCATGCAAATACAACGTGCACGTTACTATAACATTACTATACTGCTGAAAGGTATACTGGATACACCCTTTGTCCCAGCCCTTAGTAACCTGGATTCTATGCCCAACGCGGTCTATGCCCCCAATGCCGGGCGGGGCGTCGCCAGCCAGCACGCTTGCACAACCTGAGAGTACAAGGAAGCAGATAAAGCCAGAGACAGCTAGACAGAATATGTAGTTGTGTCGTATGCAATGCGTGCTTGCGCACAAACAGTCGTGCGCGCTGCGGCTGCTCAAGGGTCGCGACTGGGGGAGGTCCCCGCACAGCTGCAGCGCTGGTGCAGGCTGGTGCGGCCCGTGCCCTGCCCTCGGCCCCACCCATCCAGGCGTGTACTAAAGAAAGGAACGCAATACAAAGCGCTGTACCGTAATGAACATATGCCTGAGTATGTCAGCAAGGCCAGCCATGGACACGTTTACACCGGAACCCCTGGAAGGGGCAGGGGAGTCCTATCGCTGACCAGGGGAGTCCGTGCCCCTTGTCCCCACCCTCAAGCCTCAACTTTTGCGCGCGCGCAAGTGCTGGCCCAGTAGCCCTACAAGCCGTTATATTCAACTTGCTGCAGCATGAGTCGTAGCGGTCCGCATCATCACGCGTCGCTTATAAGGCATGCCAGAGGGTGCCAAGTTGCCCTGCATCTACGCATCTGGCAAGGGGGGGTCGGGCGG